>Ga0302324_100012377_pt1 | contig 17397 bp, 15 predicted proteins | sample Palsa_T0_1_FD_201949 | JGI IMG/M metagenome (GOLD analysis project Ga0302324, IMG submission 201949) | Peat permafrost microbial communities from Stordalen Mire near Abisko, Sweden - Palsa_T0_1 | ecosystem: Environmental > Terrestrial > Soil > Palsa > Peat permafrost | place: Sweden: Abisko...
TCAGTTCTTGCGCCCGAGCTGCTGGCGGACCTTGATAAACCGGCGAGTGCGGTGCGTGCCGCGGCGAACTACTGACGCTTCGATGCTAAGGTGCCCCTCCTGGGGGTCCGCGGAGGGCAGGCGCGGGCGCCTACTCGCTGTGTGGTCACGAGATAAGCGCGACCTGGAATCAGGTGAACACAAGTAGCCAACCGTATGTAGCAAAATGAGGTAGCGTGAAAATTGCCGGTTCCCAACTGACGCTTGTGTGCGCCGCCGCGCTGCTGTTGCATCCTTCCGGCGCATCCGCCGCAACGCAAGGCGTTACCGCTGACAATTATGAGGGGCGCAGCTTGATTGTCTACGTTCCCTCCCGGCTGCCGGCGCAAGGAACAAGGGCGCTGGTTGTCGTTCTGCATGGCGGGTTGGGTAACGCCCAGCGTATCGTATCCGGGCAGTCGGAAAGCGGACTGAATATGGATAACGTTGCTGAAAAAGCTGGCTTCATCGTCGCGTATCTAAACGGCACACCCGTGACACGGCGGCTTGGGCCCGACAAGTTGGGTTGGAACGCGGGCGGTGGTTGTTGCGGACTACCGGCCGAGAATGCTGTAGATGACATTCGCTACATTCGGAGCGTCGTTGCGCATCTCGCTGCGCAGTATGGCGTCGATCAAAACCGCGTCTATGGAATCGGACATTCCAACGGAGGGATGATGACGCAGCGTGTAATGTGCGAGACTGGTCTTTTCGCTGCGGCCGTATCTATCTCTGGCCCTCTAAATCTCGAGAGCGCGAACTGCAGTGCAGCGCGTGGCAAGCGCGTACTAGCCATCCACGGCGATGAAGACGCCAATGTTCCAATTGCGGGCGGCCGCGGTACCGAAGGGATTTCACATACGATCTATAATTCCGAGGAGCGCACCCGGAACAGCTTTGTGAGCTCCGGGGCCTCTTATGACCTTCTGGTGGTAAAGGGCGCTGATCACAGACTCGATCACATCGAACAGGCGATGCAACAAGCAGAAAGTCAAACGATCGCCGAGAAAGCCACCAAGTTTTTTGCGTTAGCGGGATCTCGGGAGCAATGACCCGTACCCAACAGTTTACCGGTGCCGCCCTATAAGCGCCCCCTTCGGTGGAGCTTAGCGTCGCGTACCGCGTTAAGGACTAGGCAGAGTACTCGTTAGCAGGCCGGCGGCGACTTGTATCGAGCGCCCAGATCGCGCTCCTGATCACGCGCCCCAGGGCGCATTACTACGGCGCGGACCACGGCCGGAGTGGCCCTTCCACGGATAGCTGTTCCTGCAGCCATACAATCGTCGTGCCATCCTCGGGTGCATTGTGCCCGATCGTGTTTAACACCTGTAAGGTTGCGCCCACACTTTCAGCGAAAGCGACGGCGTTGGCCGTGCCGACTCGGTGGGCGTCTTTGCCGACTCGAACTAGAATATGCTTCTCGCGCAGCTCGGGATAGAACTGCTGCAGTCCAAACTCGGCTTCATTAACCTGCCAGCCTGCGAACTCAGATAAGTAGTTGAGATCTGTCAGCGGACTGATCAGCGCGAGATTCTTGATCCGATAATCGTACGCGGCACAGGTAGAGGAGACGTACGCGCCGCGCGAAATTCCTATGATGCCGGCCACGGGTTGATCAAGAACGTCGAGCACATCCAACAGTCCAGAACAGAAACGCAAGAATATGTCGCGGTCTCCCCCTGCAATACTAACTGCCCAGCAAAGCAACGCATCATTCAATACCGCTGGACTGGAATGATCCGCGTTAGCGCCTTCGCATGGGAGGTCCAAGGTCAGCACGGAGAACCCGGCGGCATGCAGCCGCGTTACGTAGTCGTACGGTCCGGTCGGAACGAGCGCGCTGGCGATATCGCTGACTAGCAGAATGACGATCGGGCCCGAACCAACGAGCTTGTAGGCGGGCATCGTGACGGCAGGCAACGGCGCAAGTGACGGCACGCCATCCGCTGCATCTTCAGATCCCGTGCCATCCGAATTACAGGCTGCGAGAAGCCCGGTCAGCACGAGCACGCTCATCCTCATTGAGCAACCCTCCGATCATCCTGTTGGAGGTTTCCTTCCCGAGATCGCAGCGCTCAGCAGCTCCGCGAGTTCGGTTGTCCAGTCTGCAATCTACACCAACCCAAGGCTGCGCCATAGTCTCGGAGGATGCTCAAAATGAGTGGCGTGCCGGCATTTTCACCACTTTTGCCCAGATCGTATTCCGAACCTTGAGGCAGACTGCCAGACCGCGTGGTACAGCTTAAGATACAGATGCTATACCGATTAACTACGAATCCGTGGTACCGCAGGCGGAGGAGGTGCGTCTACCAATTGCCAAATCGGTAGAAATGTACCCGGGAAGGCGACAGCGCAATGGCAGGGAAGTGAAACTGGTTGCTTCGCTTCAAACGCAGATTCCGAGAATACTAAACAGTTGGGTCATTCCTTTGACAAGCCCCTGGTTACAAACCAGGGAGTTTGGGATGCGACGTGAGCGCCACGCAAATGGGGCCGGGGTTGCCAGCGTGTTGTAAAGTTGGACACAGCGCTGAGAATGTGGCGACCAACAAATACGTTATAAGGTTTCACCCTTCTGAATCTGGCGAAGTATTTCAGCGGCTACTGGGGCGGATGGGAAGCTCCCATTCAATTCGCAGAGTAAACGGTGAGTGTGAAAGCGTAGTCGACGGTTACAGCTAAAGTATCCTCAGGAAATCTGCTGAGCTGGTACGCCCTCGGGGAATTCTACAGCGAGCGCTGTCCAGGCCTGCGCCAGCCCGCTCCAGGCAAACGCGCGGATTTTCTTCACCGATGCGGTTGCGCCGCAGTTGGGTCGCAGGAGGCGGAAGGTAAGCTTTATTTAAAGCCGAGTACGCGCTAAGCTGCATAGCTAAAGAAGGCCTCAGGAAGAAGAAGGCCAGCCAGGGAGCGGCGACGATGGCACTCCGAGGACGCGCGTTATCTCCGTGCTACACGTTTCGGAGCAAACCGAAACGGTATTGGCTTACCGCGGTAGTAGGACTGTTCGGAACCCTCAGTGCATGCGGCGGAGGAGGGGGCGACACTTCGAGCAGCAATGCGGGTAGCGGAAGCAGCGGAACTACAGGTAGCAGCGGCAGCGGTGTGACCAATTCGCCGGCCACCCTGGTAGTTTCACCGACAGCGGTAGATGTCACCGCGCCGGTTAACGGAGCCCCGCCGCAAGCCACCGTAAAGCTTTCAATTCAAAAACGTCCAGCTCGGGTGAGTTTTACATTAGGAGCTCGGTAACCAAAAACGGTGTCGCGTCTGCGACCACGACATCAAACACTTTTTACGGCACGCTGTCGCTGCAATTCAAGCAGCCCCCTAGTTTGTCTCCGGGGACGTACACCGACAGCGCGCTTATCGAAGGTTGCTATGACACCGCGTGCTCGCAGCAGGTTTCTAATAGCCCGCAAACGATACCGATCACATATACCGTTACTCCGCCAGTGCCCGTTGCTTTGACTCAGTTGTCACCTGAGCAAGTGACTGCGGGGAGTGGACCTTTCTATGTGACGGCATTCGGCAGCGGGTTCAGTATCGCAACTGCGATCGCATGGAACGGCCAAAACCTGCCGACAACGTACGTGTCGGGCACGGTGGTAAAGGCGCTGGTAGCTTCAAATCAGATTGCAAGTGTTGGCACCGCCACGGTGACCATTGTAAATCCCGAAGGACAAGGCGGCATCAGCGGCGCGCTGACGCTTACGATTGTCGCGCCAAATATCGATGCGGTCTCCTACCAAATGAATGCCACGCACACGGGCGCAGTGACGTTTAATAATCTCGTACTACCTTCGAGCAGCACTTGGTCCGTGGATGTTGGTGGTGCTGCTTCCTACGCGCTTGTTGTGGGTGGTCAGGTGTTCGTCACCGTGGGAGTCGATAGGAACTCGCGGCTGTTAGCGCTAAATGGTTCCAATGGCACCACACTTTGGGGGCCAATCGCTTTGAACGGTTATGCCAATGCCGCTTATGATGCTGGGCGACTGTTTGTAGTTTCCGGTAGCACCATTGAGAGCCAGACAATTTCTGCTGTCGATCCGGCCACCGGCAAGTCGCTGTGGAGCGCGACGGTACCTGGTGGCGGGTACCCTGAACCGCCGGTGGCGGCGGACGGCATCGTGTATACAACGAACGGCGGGTTTGTCACTGCTTTTGATGAAACGAGCGGTGCACGACTTTGGTCGACAGGCATCGTCGGCGGCGGGAGCGGAGTAGTGGCTGTTACCAACGACGGCGTCTACGGAGCATCACCGTGCACCGCCGTTGACCTGGAGCCTGTAGCGGGCAGCACGATTTGGTATAACAATTCTGGCTGCGGCGGCGGCGGTGGCGCTACCCCAGTCGTAACCGATGGGGTGCTCTACGCACCTAACGGCGCTTCGGGTTCCTCCGGCGAGGTTTTCAACGCGGAGACGGGAGCAGGAGTGGGCAGCTTCTCGGCCGACGTTACACCCGCCTTCTCCTCCAGCACTGGATTCTTCCTTACCGGCAGCTCGCTGAAGGCGCTCGAGCGCAGTAACAACCAAATCCTATGGAGCTTCACCGGCGACGGCTACCTGTCGACTTCTCCAGTCGTGGTCGGCAACTACGTCTTTATCGGGTCCCTTGCCGGCAATCTATATGGGCTCGACACCTCGACCGGTCAACAGGTTTGGAGTCAGAACCTAGGTGCGGCGATTCCGCCGAACACTGAGTCTCCAGAAACTCTTTACACGGGTGTCGCCGCCGGCGACGGATTGCTTATCGTTCCGAACGGCACAAAGGTTACTGCGTACACACTGTCGACCTCGCCGTAGGTCTGCCGACGGCCCCTCGGAAAGCGTGTGGCGTCGCTCAATCGCGGAGCCCTGGCACGCGCGGACGCGGTGGCGGACCAGGTATTTGACGAGTCCCTGGCTATGAACCAGGATCTTGACTCGATAAAGTCTATATCTCCGTGCGGCGAGTGAATAAGCGCGAGTCGGCCTATCGTATCGCCGATGCCATTCCAACGCCTTGGTTCTGTTCGCGCCGCGGCTGTGACATCCGTCGCGCTACCGGCATCTATTTAGGCGCGGGGCTTGTCGGTGAGGGTGAGTGCTGGGCGGCAGGCGATGCCGAGGGCGGCTGAGCAGCGGATGGCTCGGGCGAGGGAGACTGCAGGCCGGGCTGTGCTACCCCTGCGCTTCCCAAATGCGGAGTTGCGAAGATATTGCCGCCCGTGTACGTGAAATACAGCTTCCTCTGCCCGCGTGCCACGTACACGTGGTGTGCGCGGAAGAAATCGGCGCCGATCAGCATTTCCGGCGTTCCCTCGGGCTCAGACGGGATTATTGAGCCGAGTTTCGTTTCGTTGTTCTTGCTCCAGATATCGGCCACCACCACTCGGGGGTTCTGGATCGTCTCCTGTCCAATAGTGATCGAGTTGAACGTCGCGGTATCGATCGCGAACTTCGCCGGCCCGAGCCCGCTGCCCTCCTGGCCAATCGCGGTTTGCATATTCGGATGCAGGCCTGGGCGCCTGACCGCCGCGCTTTCGATGATCGTGTACGGCGCACCCGTGTCGAACACGGCGGTGATGTCATGCCCATTGACCTGCACGTCCGCGAGGAGCAGCTGCGACCAGGCATCACCGCCGATCTGCAGGCGCACCATATTGTAAGCCGGTGCCCAGTACTCCACCTGGTCTCCCGTGCACTCATGCGGGACGATCAGCCGCATGATGCTCGCGCCAGGCTCGAACTCCTCATCCCAATGCGACAGGAAATCCTCGCCGAGGGCCCCGGCGTGATCTGCGGACATTGCGCTGTGCCCGCTGGCCGTTAGAGTTAGGTCATGCACCGTGAAGCCCGCCAGGTTGAAATCGCGCACGGTGACGCGACCCTGGTTCTCGATCCCCCCGGCGGTGTAGGCCTTGCCGCCATCGCCGACGACCTCCATACCGAATGCCGCGGCAGCGCCCCTGAAGATCAGGCTGGTCGACGAACCGGAGTCGATGAGCATATGCGCCGGCTGCCCGTCGATGGTCGCGGCGACCAGCAGTCGTCCGCCCTCGTACACGACGGGCACCTGCGCCACCGCCTTCAGCTCGCATTTGCCGGCGGCGCTCGCGGTCATCCACGGCGTGTCGATTGCGACGACGCCCAGCGCCGCTACCGCAATCAACGTGTTACTCGATGAAGCACAGTTCCCTCGACGAGTGCGCATGGACGCCTCCCCGTGCATTCTTCTTTGTGGCGACAGGATACCATTCGGCCGTTGAAGCTGCGCGTGGCCGCGCCCGATGCGTGATGCGGACGGCCTCACGTGCGGATCGTCACAGAAGTAATCGACACCCCGGCGCGCCGCTTCGAACTTCTCCGCTAGGCGCGCGCATCGCGCTGCGCGCCGCTCGGGGTAGCAACACGGATCTTCGGCCCGTTCGACGGGACCTGGTCCGCGTATCCACCCCGTGGCCGAAGGCGGTTCACCACGAGCAGGAAGTCCCTGATTTAACCGATGCACTGTGACAGCCGTTGGGAATCGCGAATTTCACGCGCCCGCGCTACGTTATTGTCTTGCGCCAGTTATCTCAACAAATGGGCACCGACTTCACGCAAGCTAGCGTGGCAAAGTTTTATGATGCGATCGCGAAGTGTGGTGGCACTGTCACGAGTCATTTGGCCTCGGTATGGCTCGCGGGTTCCTGATTATAAACCAGGTTGTCGCAATCGTACGTCCTAGCAACGCGTTTGCGGGAACTTCGCGCATCAAAGTTGCCTGAACTCGTATTATGCGCTAAATCCAAGGAATTTAGCGTTGAGATACTTTACTCTCCCGCCACATTCAGATGTTGGCGTTTGACTCGAACGTATACGACACGAAAACGAGATTACGCACGTCAGAGTATGCTGTTACCCTTGCGTCGCGATCTAAATATGGTCGAAACCGGCCTTAGCGAAAGATAAGTAGTGCGTTTGCCCAAAGCGTTTCGCAACGAGCAGAATGACTTGGCGACAACTATCAGGTGCATCTGACGGTTGGCTCGCGATTCGCGCAGCAGGGCTGCAGCAACCGCGATTGTACGCATCAGAGGCTGCAACTGCCTCTGCACGGATATATTGCTGCACTGCCGCAATGGCAGCCGCATAGGCGAGTGAGATATTTTGTGTCGCGCGGACAGTAATGCATCAGATGGTTAATCCAAATCTCCGATAACCGCACTGGAGAGGGAACAAAGCCGGACTTGCAGTAGCCGCAATCAATTCAGCTGCCTCACGCTTGACCGCGTTTTTGCGGCGCCGTAGCCGATTGAAGGGACGAAGGCAGCGAGCACTCGCCTAGGATGCTTGTTGCCGGCCGGCCGAGTCCGAACGTGTGAATACGATGTGCGAAATCGATTCCCGCAATCGTGATGGCAGCATTGGTGAATGACTTGCACCCCTTCGTCGCCGCACAGCGGCGCTTATGCGCGTTTGATTGTGCTCAACGATATTGTTGAAATACCTCAAGCCCGCACCTCCACGTATTTCCACTTGGGATTCTCCCATCGTAAAAGCCGTAGTGCCCAGTGACTCGCAGCATGGCCATCCGAGCGCGTCTACTACTTTTGGAAATAACCTTATGCTGAACTTGCGCTACAGCACGGATTTTCGTTGTACTCGATTCGAGTAAACCCGAAACAGACTGGAAGCGTCCGTCCAAATGTCTCTGCTGAATTAGGGAACCCACGATTGCTACCGGCTAAATGATTGCATCGGGGCCAGTATGATGAATTCGGATGCTTACGAAAAAAAAGATGTCGCCGACGAAATCCACGAGACATCGCCCCAACTCGCGGAGGTGCCTGCAGAAGATGTAGCAGCCGTGACATATAATTATGTCCTCAATGCAGAAGATTGGCGGCGTGCGGCCGACACACAAGAAATCAGCTATGCCTTTGATCGAAAATGGAGGGTCCCCGCCGGGTGTGCCCTCGTGGCTCTGGGTTCGCTGCTGATGTTCATTAACATCATTCTGGGAAAACTGCTGGGAGTTCAGTTAATCGCTATATCGATAATTGCGGCGTGGCGTCCGCTTTATCAGGATCTACACTTTTGGCGCCTACTACGTCGCCGAATAGAGTTGGTTCTGACCGTGGATGTGAACGGGATAACCGTTATCAGCCGAGGATCACCGGCTCTGATCAAGTGGAATAAGATACGAAATACAATCGAGGGTGTTGACGGCATTTTGGTGAACTATGTGGTCGGGGCTTTTAATTCCCCGCGTTGTCTATGGATCCCGGCGCGCATTTTTACCAGCTCCCAAGAACAGGTTGCCTTGACGGACCTTATGAGCAAACGTGGGGTGAATCGAAAGGCTGTTGGCTCCGGATGAGCTCAGGTTGAGCGTCTTTGGTTGCCTAATTATTGCGCACGCCCGAATGGTAACACTCGCCAACGATCTGCCCGCTCACTTGATGTCCCACATTCTTGCCACCATTTTGGGAGTCATCGCGCTCCGGCCATCTGGAAATTTGCGATCAGTTACCGCCAAATATAGATGGCGTTGCCGGTGTAGTACAACATATTGGATGACTGCCCGACGGTGCTTGGCTTCAATTGGTCGACGCAACACTTGCTCCCAGTTTATCTGCGGGCGTCTTAAATCCCAAAGTCTTCCTCGGCCGCTGATTTAATCGCAGAGCGATCTTGTCGAGGTAGGCTTGGCTATATCCAGACATGTCTGCGCCTTTAGGGAAATACTGGCGCAGTAAACCATTGGTGTTTTCGTTAGTGCCTCGTTGCCAAGGGCTGCGCGGGTCGCAGAAGTAAACCTTTACGTCAGTGGCGACAGTGAAATCCTTGTGATAATGCATTTCCCATCCACGGTCCCAGGTCAGCGAGCGTCGCAGTTGTATGGGGAGCTTGCGTATGTGCCGAGCAAGAGCAGCAACTACGACATCGGTGTCCCGACTGGGCAGTTTAATGAGCGTCGTAAAGCGCGAGTGGCGCTCAACCAGGGTGGCAATCTGACTGTGATCCCCGCCGAGCAGCAAGTCTCCTTCCCAATGCCCTGGAACAGCTCTGTCATCAGCCTCTGCCGGCCTTTCCCGGATCGAGATCGCATCGGCAATCTGGCCGCGTCCATCCTTTTTCTGCGCTACCCGCGGGCGACGCAACCGACGCTTGCAGCGTAAGTGACCCAGCAGCTCCTTTTTCAGAGCCCCTCGCGCTTGCACGAATAGGGTGCGGTAAATCGTCTCGTGCGACACTCGCATGCTCTCATCGGCGGGAAAATGCTCTTTGAGCCACCCCGAGATCTGCTGCGGGGACCAATCGAGTTTTAGTTTAGCCGCTACTAGCGCTTGCAATCGACGGTTCAAGCTCAGCAAACACGCTTTGGGACGCTTCGCTCGATTCCAGGCGCGCCAATCCGCCCTCCTGGCTCGATAAAAACAACGAAAATAGCTCCCACCATGCCGCCGTGATCGTCGAGGGCGCTCGGCCCAGCTGCTGAGCAATCCGCCGAAGGGAACACTTGGCCGCGATGCCGCGAGAGATCTCCTCACGCTCGGCGAAGCTCAACACTCGAGGTGCGCGCTTCGGCGGCGGGATAACCCCACCAGATAACTTCATGCGCCTGTGCACTACTGGATTAGGTCGACCAATAGCCCGCCCTATGCTCGCGAGCGTCTCTCCAGCCTTATACCTGCGCCATATCTCAACGCGTTCAGGTACTGAAAATCTTCCTGTTTTCTGCATTAGCCGCACCTCTCCAACTAAGGTTAGTGTAGAAGGTGTTGCATTGACCCATTGAACCCAAGTGGCGTTAAGTAGTCATTCTCGATGATCCATTGCCGAATGTTGGTCTCGCCCTTGCCCGCGGGCTGAAGGATGCCCGTTTCGTCATCACCCATGAGGGCGACGCGGAATTTTCGATTGCGACTCGCTCCAGAAATGGACAATTACTCTTCCTACCCTGGTGGGTGGATGCGCGACGCCGTTGGCCTCCACCACTAACGCATCCGATATGACGCTGCCTTACTTCAATACCGGCGCGGGTTTTGGCAATGTGCTGTTGCTTCACCCGTCGATGCTGGATACGACGAGCACCATGCATCCGTGCCCACGGAGCCAGACTTCACTGTAGGAGACACGAAGCGAAAAATGGATCACTGAGGTTTCACAACTTTCTAAGAACTTCATAAAGATCGGCCCAGCGCCGGCAAGTAGCCTATTCCCCGACGCTTGAGGACAACGACAGACGACACGATGGCCCCAAGCGCGATACAGAACCATTACTCAATCGGAAATAGGAGATTTGCCATGAACACGAAACTTGAGAATACCTTTCACGCAGCCGTTCTCGCAGGCGTGCTTGTGATTTCCCTGTTGTTTGTCGCGGGTACTACGTTTGCGGCCTCACCGGACGGCGACGTTAGGAGCGAGTCTGTGAAGTTTCAGGACCTTAACCTTCAGGCCGATGCCGGTGTGGCCGCGCTTTATCAGCGGATTCACGCGGCGGCGCGCCGGGTGTGCGATGAGCCGGGCGAGGCTCGCCTCTCTTCGGCTTACACGATTCAGAGCTGCGAGGAAAAAGCCGAGAGCAAGGCAATCATGAAAGTGAACCTGCCGGCGCTATCGGCATACTATGAACAGAAGAGCGGACGTCCTGTTCCGATGCTCGCCAAGGCTCAGTGAGCGTGCGGGGGAGTTGGTCAGGGCCGCGGTGCAGGTCTCCTCAGGGACCAAGCCGCGGCCCTGCACCACAACGAGGATTTTCCCAGCCGCGACGTCCTCCGAATAGGGTGTGCGGCTTTGCGGGTGAGCTTCTTGCTAAGAGCGCCGCAGAAACGAAAACAGTCTGTTTTACAAACGAGGACACGGCATGGTGTCGTTCGTGGCCGAATTGGACGAAAAGTTTCGCGGACCCATCAAAGCCGACCTAAACCATGATGTGATGCATTGCAAGGCAAAGAACAGTATATGCACACACAAACACATCGCTCTTAAAGGAGTAGTTGCATGGGGAGGGTCTCACTAAGGCGCTCAGCGCGTATTGTGGTAACCCCCTAAACCATGCACTCAGGATGCCGGAGGGAGTCGCCAGCGACAAGAAAACTCTCGAGGAAGCAACTGCACATTTGGGGCACTTCAGCTCAACCACGAAGACGGCGTATCGGCGCAAGATGTCGCGCGAGGCCTCCGCGTTAAAAATATCGGACGATCACCCTATGACGACGGGGGCTGTGAACGCAGCTACAGAGAGAGCCTCCAAGATGCTGAACCGATTTATTGAATGTCACCTGCTTGAGAGTCGCGCCCGCACTCGTCTTAGTAATGATAGTGCCATCGGTAGCGCGCGGCGCGAACTGCAGCTCTATAAGACGAGGCGCCGGTGCGGCGCAGGGGCCGCCGTCGGTCCGGCGCGGTTTCATCGCAGCGGCATGGGCGCCCCGGGGTCGCGTGGCGCCTTGGCAATACCGAACTGCGTGATGTTCGGATGATCAAGCGGCTTCGGCACGCGCCGTGCATAGCGAGGCAACAGCAGCCGCGCCACCAGCCCGGTCCAGCCGGTCTGATGGGAGGCGCCGATGCCGCGACCGGTATCACCGTCGAAGTATTCATAGAACAGCAGGTGATCGCGGAAGTTGAGGTCCTGTTGCAGGCGTGGGTCGCGGCCATAGACCGGACGCCAGCCGCGCTGGTCCTTGAGAAAGATGCCTGTCAGGCGCGTTGCCAGCAAATTTGCAATCTCATCGAGGGTCATGAAGTTGCAGGAGTTCGTCGGGCATTCAACGCGGAATTCATCGCCGTAATAGTGGTGAAATTTCTCCAGCGACTCGATGATGAGAAAATTGATCGGGAACCAGATCGGGCCGCGCCAGTTGGAATTGCCACCGAACAGCTTCGAGCTTGACTCGGCCGGCTCATAGTTCACGCTCAGATCCACGCCGTTGTGCCGATACACGTAGGGCTTGTCGGCGTGTATGCGCGAGAGCGCGCGCACGCCGAACGGCGAGAGAAACTCGTTTTCATCCAGCATGCGCCTTAGCAGCTGCTTCATGCGATGGCCGCGCAGAAGCGACAGAAGCCGGCGCTTCCCGCGACCTTCCGCGTTCCAGTGCGAGACCAGCGCGGCCAGATCGGGCCGGCGCTGCAAGACGGATTCGACCCGCTGCTTGAACCACGGCAGCGCCTCGAGCAGCTCGGGCTCGAGCGTCTCCACGGCGAACAGCGGAATAAGTCCGACGATCGAGCGCACCGTGAGCGGGATCATGGTGTCATCGGGCAGCTGCAGCACATCGTAGAAGAACTGATCCCGCTCGCTCCACAGACCGATGCCGCGCTGTCCGATGTTGTTCATGGCCGCTGCAATGTGCAGGAAGTGCTCGAAAAACTTGGCGGCGATGTCCTCATAGGCGTGATTGCGACGGGCCAATTCCAAAGCGATGCGCATCAGATGCAGGCAGTACATGGCCATCCAGCTGGTGGCATCGGCCTGATCGATATGGCCGCCGGTGGGAAGCTGCGCGCTTCGGTCGAACACCCCAATGTTGTCCAGCCCAAGGAATCCTCCCTGAAAAACGTTGCGGCCTTCCGCGTCCTTGCGATTTACCCACCAGGTGAAGTTCAGCATCAGTTTGTGAAATACCCGCTCGAGGAACTCGTAGTCGCCGCGGCCCTGCTGCTTGCGGTCGATCTGGAACACGCGCCACGTGGCCCAGGCATGCACCGGCGGATTGACGTCGCCGAGCGACCACTCGTAGGCCGGCATCTGCCCATTCGGGTGCATGTACCATTCGCGCGTCAGCAGAAGCAGCTGCTCCTTGGCGAACTCGCTGTCTAGATGCGCTAGAGGAATGCAGTGAAAGGCCAGATCCCAGGCCGCATACCACGGATACTCCCACTTGTCCGGCATGGATATGACATCGGCGTTGCTGAGATGCTCCCAGTCGCGGTTGCGCCGGCGGCTCGCCGGCGGCGGGGGTTGCCGCGGATCGCCGATCAGCCACTGATGGACGTCGAAGTAGTAATACTGCTTACTCCAGATCATGCCGGCGAAGGCCTGACGCTGCACCGCGCGCGCATCCGAATCTGCGATACCCTCGTGCAGCTGCGCGTAGAACTGATCGGCCTCCCCGATGCGCGCCGCCAGCATGCGGTCGAAGTCACCAAATGCTTTGGGCAGCAGCGTCCTGCTGAGGCGCAGCCGGAGCTGCCGGGTGCCGTGCGCCGGCAGATCGAGCCGGTACCATACCGCCGCCTTCGTGCCTTGCCCACGCGGATTGACTGCGTCTGCACGCCGATGCACGAGCAGATCGTGAAAAGCGTCCTTCCAGAATCCCTGCTGCGATTGATCGCCCCACAGCCGCGCGGGATTCGTTGCGTTATCGCAGAACAGCGTACCGGCCGGCTCGCCGTCGGCGTGGAGATAGTAGCTGCCGAGCTCGACATGTTCGGCGCGGATTACGTTCGCACAGTACCGCTGCAGCGACGGTCGCGCCGCGCCGGCACTCCAGCTCCAGGTATTTCGGAACCATAGCTGCGGCAGCACGTGCAGCGGCGCGCTGACGGCCGCCCGGTTCACAATGGTGATCCGCATCAGAATGTCGTCCGGCATGGCCTGCGCATATTCGACCGTGACGTCGAAGTACTGACCGTGGTTGAAGATGCCGGTATCGAGCAGCTCGAATTCGGGCTCGAGCCCGCCGCGGCGCCGGCTCTCCTCCACCAGGCGTTCGTAGGGGAACGCGGCTTGCGGATACTTGTACAGCATCCGCAGATACGAGTGGGTGGGAGTTGCGTCGAGGTAGTAATAGAGTTCCTTCACGTCCTCGCCATGGTTGCCCTGTTCGCCCGTCAGGCCGAACAGGCGTTCCTTCAGGATCGGGTCTCGCGTGTTCCACAAAGCCAGACCAAGACATAGCCGCTGCTGGTGGTCGGAGAATCCCGCGAGGCCATCTTCGCCCCAGCGATAGGCACGACTGCGGGCATGATCGTGCGGGAAGTACTCCCAGGCATCGCCGTGCGGGCTGTAGTCCTCGCGCACCGTCGCCCATTGCCGCTCGGCTAAATACGGTCCCCATTTCTTCCATCCCTCGCCGGCAGGAAAGCGCTCAGCGACGCGGAGGTTCTCGGCGATCGGCGGTGCGGCCATTAAGTTATCTCCGGCGGCAGTGTAACGCGCAGGAATCAGCCGTAGATACTTTGCGACTTCTTCAGAAGCGTGAATTCGCGACGGAGTGCAGATGTTGCAATGCACAATCCAATCAATGGAAGCATCGACTTACGACGCCGGTCCTGCTTCATAGACGCGCTATTCCCGGCTGTGTTTTTTATCGCGCCATCCCAGGCGCAGACGGAGGTGGTAGCGGCGCGCTCAAAAGGCGGAAGGAGCCGCCGAAATGCAATGTGCGGATTTGCTTGTTTCTCTTCGGCTAATCGCTCCACCCGGATGATTGGCGGCGTGCGGGCTTGTAACGCGTTTTTCCAGCAAGAACAAAATTGATGGCAGAACGACGGCTCGTCGGACGAGGTGGGTGATATTGCCCGTCTGTGTGCCTTTGCTTTGACTGCGCCAGCGTCCCCGTAGTCCCCAACCACGTGACAGTCCGACGAAGTTCGCTGTGGTTATTGCAAATGTTCAGATCGTTCGCAAGCTCGAAGCGGAATATTCCCCGGCGAACACACCGGCCCCGCATGTGCTCAGAACACTACATGACCTTTGATCATGGCGCTCGACGGCCGCTCGCCAGCTGTCAATTTCTTTAGGCTTGCGCCGCCGAGCGCTACCCGACCCACAATCGGACAAGCGGACAGTAGGCACGTCTGAGTGGCTAAGTGGTGGCAAAGGCTGATCAGGAGATTTTGATCATCATGCAACCGGTAGCTATTACGGCCGCGACGTTTCTAGGATGCCTTTTGGCATCTCAGCACGTCTGCGCTGGCGATCGTCTAGGCGTCACTGAAGTTGTGCAACACCTTCCGGCCGCTTGGCCGGGCGCTTTTTTTATCGACGTCAGCAGATCGCCACCCTGCTGACAATCGCCCACCCGGACGATATTTTCGTGCACGAGTCCACGTGTTTGATTCGTTTCCTACAGCAAAGCCCTGCCGTACATAACTTTGGTTGCAAGATGATGGCAAGCTGGAGATCGCGTGCCTGAAATGTGACATCCATGCCACTTTCGCCAATTTTGTGCTCGATCAAGTAGCGCTTCTTCAAAATGTAGCCCGCAGTGACATTTGGAGCCCCATGGCCCGCCGGTTCAGCGTCATCGCTCAAGATTAGGAGCGCCTCGCGACGCCGACCGGAGATTCGTATGGCTATCGGTTAACGTTCGGAGCTTCGCTTTTTCGTTCCTTTGATCTTGTGGTCACCCTTTTTGGCGCAATTGACTCGTTGGCACCTCGTCTACGGAAGGGCCCCCGTTACGTGGATCGATACTGCATTGGTCGATTCCGCAGACACTGAGCCTAGTCTCAGTCTCTACCTGCCAGTCCCGCACGGTCCGCCGGCGGATGCTGGCGAGTTTTCTTCCGAGCCCCACCAGCTCCGAGTAACCCCAGGTTCCCTGATCAGTCACCCTACACGCGAACTCTTGTGGCAGATTCGCAAGTCCGGATCGCGCGCCGGCAATCGCACCAGTCATTGCGCCAGTGGTATCGACATCGCCGCCAACAGCCAGGGCCTTACACAATGCTTTCCAGTAGTCATCCGGTGACGCGAGAAAAGAGTACACGCTCCACAGTACGCTTTCTGTCACAAAGGGTGATATTCCGCTCCAGTTCTGTGCGCCTTCTCGATTGGTCGCGCGCACCCGTTCAAGGATCGCGGGCTCTGAGTGATGCATCCAGGCTGGAAGTTTCTCCAGCGCTGCCGCCATGAGCGCGTCGTACGGCGTGCCCACAGCGCAAGCTCGTGGCAGAATGCATACACGTTAAGCGGTCGATCGTCGAGCGCGAGGGCTGTCGCACCTGCAACCACGATGGACCCTGCCGAACACCTCGGGTCGCGGTGAGTAATTGCGCTCTGCGTGTGCGCCACTTTAACCATCGCCATTGGGCGATCCCCGAAAACGAGCCCTACAGGGGCGGCACGCATAGCACTTCCATTCCCGGCAGATGGCGCTGGTGTCCCCGCTTGAGACCATGGGACGCCGGACGCCAGGCGAAGTGCAGCTTGCTCTGTCGCGCGGCCCCGCCCCACGACACGATCATTGGGAAATAGCGTCGCGATCCGTGCGGCGTAATCGGCAGGTTCAAACCGTTGAGCATCAACGAGACTCAGACAAAGTTCTCGGGCCAACTGCGTATCATCTGAATATTGACCAAAGGTAAAGCGGCCCCGTCTTTGATCTGGAATACGGCGAGGACGCACGACGTCGCGCACGAATGCATCACAGGAGTCCTGCGGATGCCCTTCGACCAGGAATCCAAGCGCATCGCCGAGCGCTTGGCCGACGAGACATCCTGCGAATCGATCGTCCAGAGACGCCTCGTTAGACTTCATCTGGGACCTTACCGGTTCGTTCACATGTGCTGCGGGCCGAAGGAGCTGTAGCAAATTCTTTAACATCGGTGTGTGCGTCCTATTGAAGAGCCTTATATTCCACTCTAGCCAAGATCAATATAAACATATTTCAAATTGTGTGCTCTCGCCCTAACGCACGATGCCACGAGCTATCGCTTCCTATCGTACTCTCCCGAAATTAATACGCGCTAACGATGGAGCGCTGCGCTGGCTGATCGGAGATGCGCGTCAGTCTCGTCTCACGTTGAGGCAAATGCCGAACGTCTGTTTATGAACAATATATTCGAGCGGGCGAATCGTCCCCAACCAGACACGTTTGGGTGAATCGCCCGCCAGGCGCACTGCCAAGTTGACCGGAGAACGCAGGGTCTAATGTGGTCTAGCTGTGAAGGCGCTTGCGCACGGCGATCGACGCGGATGCGCCCTGATAATGGCATCGCTGAACAGATAAATCAGTTTGCGTGGCTTACTCGCAGTTGTCTTCGTAGCTACGAACCCATCAATCTCGCCACGGGCCATCATGCGTCGCGCCCAAAAAGTAGTTGGCTGCGGTCACAGAGTGCCACATTGATCTCCAGTTCCGCGTTACTCGTCCGCTAGCTTTCGCTCTATCCCGAAACGACGATCGGGCGGGTCCAGAGCCAATCAATTGTCGGCAGCACTTCAGGAAACGCCTCTCAATAGGTAGGAAGGAACTCCGTGCGTAGGCCGTAACAGGGGTGAACACACTAAGTGCTCCCGAAAGCCTTTGCCGAAGCCTCAGGTTTCACAACTTTCTAAGAACTTCATAAAGATCGGCCCAGCGCCGGCAAGTAGCCTATTCCCCGACGCTTGAGGACAACGACAGACGACACGATGGCCCCAAGCGCGATACAGAACCATTACTCA
>Ga0302324_100012378_pt1 | contig 17397 bp, 17 predicted proteins | sample Palsa_T0_1_FD_201949 | JGI IMG/M metagenome (GOLD analysis project Ga0302324, IMG submission 201949) | Peat permafrost microbial communities from Stordalen Mire near Abisko, Sweden - Palsa_T0_1 | ecosystem: Environmental > Terrestrial > Soil > Palsa > Peat permafrost | place: Sweden: Abisko...
TGCCTCCCGTCAGGCGGGAATGGCTGAAGTTGCCAGCAGTGTGCTCCACAACGTCGGCAACGTCTTGAACAGCGTCAACGTGTCCGCGAACTTGCTCGATGAGCGGATCCAGACGTCCAAGGCTTCCGGACTCGCCCGAGTCGCCGCGATGCTCGAAGAGCAAGGCGATCAAATCGGATCCTTCATTACGAGTGACGACCGGGGGAAACGGCTGCCCGCTTACCTTGCACAGCTCTCTTCCCAGCTGTTAGCCGATCGCGAGGCCGCCCTTAAGGAATTGGCTTCGCTGGTTAAGAGTGTCGAGCACATCAAGGACATTGTCAGGATGCAGCAGAGCTATGCGACCCACGGCGGTGTGGTGGAGAGTGTGGCCGTCGCGGATCTGGTAAACGACAGTGTGCGGCTGAATGCGGAAGCGTTCTCCCGCCATGGGGTTACGCTCGCGTGCGAATTTGAGGAGGTGCCCGCCATCACGGTAGATAAACACCGGGTGCTGCAGATTCTGGTGAATCTCATTCGCAACGCCAAATATGCCTGCGAGGACTCGGGACGAAGCGACAAACGCATCACGATTCGGGTCACACGGTGTGCAATCGGGGTCGCGATCGCGGTGGTCGACAACGGCGTGGGAATCCTAGCCGAGAATATGAGTCGAATCTTTAGTCACGGGTTCACTACCCGCCCCGGCGGCCATGGGTTTGGACTGCATAGCGCAGCGCTCGCCGCTCAGGAGCTCAAAGGCGCACTGCGGGTCGCCAGCGATGGCCCCGGATGCGGAGCCACCTTTAGGCTCGAACTACCAATCACTTCCGCGAAGGTCTCGCCATGACCTCCGGTGGACCGCTGATTCTTCGGGTGCTCACGATCGATGACAACCCAGCCATCCACGAGGACTTCAAAAAGATTCTGAGCCGAGATACCACCGCGGACACAGCGCTCGCCGCGGAGGAGGCGATATTGCTGGGAGACGTGCTCCCGCAGAACGAGGACTCGCGCTTTGAGCTCCACAGTGCGCTTCAGGGTGAGGCGGGTGTGGAGCTCGCTCGACGGGCACGGGCCGAAGGCCGTCCCTTTGCCATGGCCTTCATTGACATGCGAATGCCGCCAGGCTGGGATGGTTTAAAGACGATCGAACAGCTGTGGAACGTCGACCCGGATATACAAGTCGTGATCTGTTCAGCCTACACGGAGTACGGGTGGTCGGAGCTGCGCTCCCGGCTCGGTCCTTCCGACAGGCTCCTGGTCCTGAAAAAGCCGTTCGAATCGATCGAGGTGCAGCAGGCGGCAAGTGCCCTGTGCTGCAAATGGCACAACGAACGGATGCTCCGGCGCCACGTGGAGGATCTGGAGCACGTCATCGCGGCGCGCACACAGGGACTGGAGGCGGTGAACCATCAATTGCAGCAGCTCGCGACGCACGATGTGCTCACCGGGCTCCCCAATCGGGTCATCCTGCACGACCGGCTCGAACAAGCAATCGCTCACGCCGCCCGCGAACAACACGAATTTGCCGTACTTCTGCTCGATCTCGATCGCTTCAAGGTGATCAACGACTCCTTGGGGCACGGCGCAGGCGATGAGCTGCTGAAAGAGGTCGCGCAGCGCCTGAAGGGCGTCGTGCGCAGCGTGGACACACTAGTGCGTCTTGGCGGCGATGAATTCGTGATCGTGATGGCATCGATCCAGACACGGGATCAGGTTCCCACGATCGCCGCCCGGGCGATCGAGGTCCTGAAACCGCCGATCTGTTTACAGGGAGTCGACGTGCGAACTTCCGCAAGCATTGGCATCGCCTTTTATCCCAGCGACGGGGTCACCGTCGAGTTGCTGCTCGCGCACGCCGATGCGGCTATGTACAGCGCTAAGCAGAGTGCGCACGGCACCTACCAGTGCTTTTCCACTTCAACGAGCACCTCCACACGCGATCGGGTCAAATTCGAAAGCGAATTGCACGGGGCACTCGCTGCCGGGCAATTTGAACTGCACTATCAACCTAAAGTCGACACGGCTTCCGGCCGGGTGCATAGCGCGGAAGCCCTGATCCGCTGGCGACACCCCGTGCACGGGCTGCTGCTGCCGGCGGAATTCATTCCCATTGCCGAGGAGTGTGGGTTACTCGACTCGATTGGCGAGTGGGTCCTAGGGGAAGCCTGTCGGCAGGCAAAACTCTGGCAGCGGCACGCAGACCGTCCACTGCGTGTCGCCGTGAATGTCTCGCCTTCGCAATTTCGACTGGGAACTCTTGTCGAAATGGTTCGCAGCGCCCTGATGGCTGCGGAACTCGAACCGCGGTTTCTCGAGTTGGAACTGACCGAGACCGCGGTGATGAGCAATGCGGAGGAATCGATCTTCATACTGGAGAGCTTAAGCCGTTTAGGCGTGCTGATCTCGGTGGATGATTTCGGGACTGGGTATTCCAGTATGAGCTATCTGCGGCGCTTCCCGATAGACAAGCTCAAGATTGACCGCACCTTTGTGAAAGAGATGACCAGCCGCCCAGAGGATGCCTCCATCGTGCGCGCCATGGTCTCCCTCGCTCACAGTCTGAATCTGAAAGTGGTCGCTGAGGGCGTTGAAACGGGAGACCAGCTCGCACTGCTGCAGCAACTGGGCTGCGATCAGTACCAGGGGTTTCATTTCAGCGCAGCACTGCCGGCGAAGGAATTCGAGCGGCTGATCAGCACCGATACTCATCCTGCGCAAGCCCCGGAAACTGATCCCGCCGCCACCCAGAGTCGACTCGCGCTGGGCTCAAGCAGACTCGGTCGTACGAGATGAGGAATATTCGTTTCTCAATGCGTGAATATTCCACGGCATCGTTTTGACGACAAATTATTAAGTTGTTGCTTTAATAGTGGCCAGGGTGGATTCGGCCCTTTGACCTGCTGAAAGGCGGGAATCGGCCAGATAATATTGGACGCTGGACGCCCATCGCCAGCACGATCAGATCTCCTTGCCATTCGGGCTGATGATACTCGCGCCGAGTCAGGACACTTGCGGACGAGTAGATTTCCGGCGCCTCCAGGCCGCAGGCGGCATGCCGTATTCGCGACGAAAAGCCCGGATGAACGCAGTATCGCTTCGATAGCCGACATCTTCCGAGATTCGCGCCAAGGGTGCATTGCTGCCACAGAGCAGATTGGCGGCCAGCAACATTCTCCACTGCGTCAGATACTCCATAGGAGCACTGCCGACCAGATGGTGGAAACGCTCGGCGAGCACAGACCTCGAAGCGCCCGCCGCACGTGCCAGCGCCTCAAGGGTCCAGGCATGCGCTGGCCGCGTGTGCAACTGGGTTAGCGCGGTACCCACGATGCGGTCACGAACGGCCACTAGCCAGCCGGGTCGGTCCGCACTCTGTTCATTCATGTAGAGCCGTAGCACCTCGATGAACAGCACCTCAGCCAATTTCGCCAGGACACCTGCGCCGCCTGGACGTGGTGAGCGCGCCTCGGCCAGCGCGTATTGCAAGGAAGCCTCGAGCCAGATACCGGCATTGGACCCACGAACGCTCACCTTCAGGAGCGGCGGAAGCCCGCTGAGTAGCATGCGTGCCAGCCGCGCGTCGCACGCCAAGTACCCGCATACGAGTCGCGTCGTCCGACCGCCTGCGCCGTAAACCAGCTTGCGAGGTCGGCGCGACAGCACGGTCTCGAGCCGCGCACCCTTGGCAGGTGCCAGCCCGGGCGCAGAACACATGCGATGGGCATGACCCTGTGGGAACACTACAGCGTCACCGGCGTTCAAATGCACCGGTGCCGCGGAGTCGATCTCCACGAAGCACTCGCCCTCGGTGATGAGATGAAAGATAACGACGCGCTCGGCGCTGGGTTCAAGTAGCGGAGCCGCGGCGTCGGCGTACGGAGATTGGTAACACCAGGGCGCGCTAAAACGGCCGTCTATGAAGATGGCGCCGACCAGACGCACAACCCGCAGTGTTTCGGAGAGCGCGTCCATCAACCCCGATCGATGTCAATGTGCAAGCTGACAGGAACGGCTCTCACGAGGGCGGCGGAGACCGGTGAACAGCGGTAGCTATCTTCGATGATAGACTGAAGCACCTCCGCGTTGACCTTCATCGCAGCGATACGAACCCGCAACTGCACGTCGCGCGGTGCTGGCAGGATCGGTTCACCAGCGGCGTCGGCCATGCCGAGAAGCCCGCGCGCATCCGATCTGCTTTCAGCGATAACCTCAAGCCGTGTGATGACGATTCCGCGCGCGGCAGCCTCCATGGCAATGCGGGTAGCAAGGCACGAGGCTAGAGCGGCTCGGAGCAGCCAGCCCGGGGTAACCTGATTACCCTCGCCGCCGAGCTCGCTCGGCATATTGGTCGCAATGTGCGTGCCATTCGCATGACGGGAAACCACCCGCATGCCCTGCTCCCAGCGCGCAATTGCGGGCTCATCTGCATGCATTGCAGCTTCTGGACGGCGTGCCAAGACCGAACGCACTCGCTGCAATGCGTTCGCAATGGTCGCTGCTGTCATTGGCTCCTCGAACAACTCGGAACTGACTCGATATTGAGCTTGGCAGCGGTCGGTGCCAAGTCCGAGCGGTCGCCTTTACGGATCAGTCGGACCCTTGGTCAGCAGATCCGGACGCTGCGGCAGTTTTCGTATGCAAGCCGACAACTTTCGGATGAATTGTCAGTGTTTCTCGACTCTCTGCTAGGACGCAACTGGTCTGGCAGGCGTCTCATTGGGGTTGGGCGCGTCTGGTGACACGTCACACACTGAGAACCTCAAACGCTGCGACACGAAGGAGACCTCCATGCCACTCATCAACGTCAAGGTCATCGAAGGTGTTTTTTCCGCCGAGCAGAAGACCCAGATTATCCGCAGCCTCACCAACGCGATGGTCGAAATCGAAGGTGAAGGGATGCGGTCCGTCACCTGGACCGTAGTAGAGGAGGTCAAGAGCGGCAACTGGGGAATCGCCGGCAAACCACTGACCACGGCTGACGTCCAGGCCCTGGCGGCGGCACGCCCGGTCAAGACCGCTTAGGCATGGAACCGCGGCTGCAGCGCCGGGTACAGCGGTACGGCTGGGACCTCGCTGCGGCCGCCTATGAGTCACTTTGGCGGCCTCAACTGGCCCTGGCGCAGACCGAAATTATGGCCTGCGCCGGGCTGGCACAGGGAGAGCGTGTCGTGGAGGTGGCTTGTGGCACGGGCACAAACGCCCTCGAGGTTGCCTCCAGCGTGTGGCCCCAGGGTAATGTGGTCGGTGTTGATCTGTCGGCCCGCATGGTGCAGATCGCGCGCGCTCACGCCCAACGGGAGCACTGTACCAATGTGCGCTTCGAACGCATGGACGCCGAGCAACTTGAGCTGCCCGACGATAGTTTCGATGCTGCCCTGTGCGTGCTCGGCCTCATGTACGTGCCGCACCCCGAAAAGGCCCTCAGCGAGATGCGCCGGGTCTTGCATTCGAATGGCCGGATTGTTTTGGCCGTTTGGGGAGAGCGAGCTCAATGCGGGTGGGCGGAGTTGTTTCCAATTGTGGATGCCGAGGTCACGAGCGAAGTGTGTCCACTATTCTTTCGCTTGGGACAAGCGAACGCACTTGCTGAGCTTTGTATTGCAGCCGGCTTCAAGGTCACCAGTCAGTCCCGAATCACAACCGCTCTGAGCTATCACGATGACGATGAGGCCTGCGACGCGGCATTCATTGGCGGTCCGGTCGCTCTCGCCTGGTCGCGTCTCGACGCTGCCGCTCGCAGACGGGCGCGCACTCGTTACCTCGAGTCGATTGCACCGTGGCGGCAGGGTCATTGCTTTCGGATCCCGGCCCAATTTGTCGTTGTCGCCGCATCGGTGCGTTCCGGATAGACTTGGGTTCTAGGTGAGCTCGCCCAAAGCGCCTCAACTTACTGATAAGGCTTGGATTTCTGAAGTCGAACCAAGCGGCCTCTAGATGATTCCAAGCCGCTCCCACCAGTCCTGCGCGGCATGCATCACGCGCACGATGGACGCGCCGTCGGGGCGAGGCAGGTAGAAGAGCAGGATATTCTCGAAATCCTCTGTACCCGCTATTTTCTGAGTCCAGCCAACTGCGGAGCGCGCAGCGTCAGCGCTGCGCCGATCTCCGGCTGTTCCGCGAGCAGAGCGCAGGTCACGTCAGCTTGTCGTAGGAAGCGATCCGCCGTTTCCTCACCAGCGTTCTCGGCAAGGTACACGTAGTACTCAACGAGATCCCGCTACGCCCGGTGATGCAACTTGGTGACATCGCACTTCGCGCCGTGCATAATCTTTCCATAATAAATGTTGCCAGTGCGCAACTCTTTGTATCTTTCGATTGCCTTGGCGTAGCGCTCGTGAATCCGGAGCGATGTCTGTGACAGCGCATTGTCAATGCGCCATGTACGAATTAAGGGAGACTTACACGTGAAGCATAAGAGCATTTTGGTCACATCGGTCGCGCTCGCCGTCGCAGGTAGCCCCTGGGCGGCGGCGGCGGCAGATCAGGGCACCGACCTGGAAGAGGTGGTGATCACCGCGACCAAGCGCGAGTCGACGGTGCAGGACACCCCGATCAGCGTCACGGCGATTTCGGCGGCCGATATCGCCAACAAGGGATTGACGGACTTCAACAGCCTTGCGCAGACCGTGCCCGGCATCGCCATGCGCACTTCCGGGCCCGGCCAGACGGAATTTGAGATGAGGGGCCTGAGCTCCGCGGGTGGCAACGCTTCCGTGGTCGGTTTCTATCTGGACGAGACGGCACTGTCGTCGCCGGCCTCCGCCCAGTTGGGCAAGATCGTCATTGACCCAAACCTGTACGATCTGAACCGCGTGGAAATCCTGCGCGGCCCGCAAGGCACCCTGTACGGTTCAAGCTCCATGGGTGGCACGGTCAAGGTGGTGCCCAACGCGCCGCAGCTGGGTGTATACGCGGTCAGCGGCGAGACCGTAGTGTCCACGACCGGCTCGGGCGGCGGCACCAACTTCACGCAGAACGGCATGGTGAACCTGCCGCTGGGAACGGAGGTGGCTCTGCGCCTCGTAGGCTCGACGGACTCGGAAAGCGGCTGGCTCAATCGCTACGTGTTCGCCGACGGCGCGGTGCCGACGGATGGGGCGACCGGTGCCCGGCCCCCCGGCTTTTACACTGCGCCGCTGGCGGAAACCGCCAGCCAGGCCAATGCTTCATCGCTCGATTCATTTCGCGCCTCCCTGCTCTGGCACCCCGTCGACGAACTTTCAATTACCCCGGCATTCATGTGGCAGCACACGCACCAGGACGGCCCGAATGCCGTGGACGTCAACGGCGCGCCCAGCTATCCGCAAGTACCTGCAGCCCAAGGACACTGGGAGATCTACGACACGCCCGAGCCGCAAGATGACACGTTCACGCTGGGCAGCCTCAAGATCGAATGGCAGACCGAGCACATGCTGATCACGTCGGCCACGGGTGACTGGACACGCACCACCCTGGTCTCCCAGGACGGCACCGAGGAGAATGATGGGCCCTCAGGTCTGGGGTCTCTGGGAACAGCCAGTCCGTACGACACCTCCGCGGGGGGACTCGGCCCGACCGGCCCCGGGCCCTCGGGACCTGGCGTACAGGAGCGCGATGCCACACAACAGTTAAGTGAGGAATTGCGCCTGACCTCCACCGACAAGGGACCGTTTCAGTGGCAGGCCGGCTATTACTTTCAGCGCCTGAAATCCGAATGGGATATGTGGTCCGTCAATCCGCAGATGCTTTCGGCAGGTATCGGCAACATCTACGTTGACTACATGCCCCAGACCATCACGCAGAACGCTCTGTTCGGTGAAGGATCCCTCGAGTTCGCACAGGGCTGGAAGGCGACGGTGGGACTGCGCGCTTATCACTATGAGTACACCCAGAGCAACAGTGAGTGGGGTGACTTCACGCCCTACGGGTTCGCCAACCTCACCAGTGGTGCGCCGACACCTGCAGGCAACACTGCTCCGTTCAACACGACGGCCTCGGGCAACGCGAGTGGCGTCAACCCGAAGTTCGATCTTTCCTGGCAGGCGAATCCGCAGCTGCTGCTGTATGCCACTGCGGCCCGTGGCTTCCGCATGGGCGGCACCGACCAGCCCTTCACAGGGTACCTGACGACGGTGTCGGCGGGCGCCTGCGCCGCCCCATCGAGTCTGGCCATAATCCTGCAGTGCGGCCTGCAGCAGAAGCTGTCGGCGACTAAAACCTTCCCGGGAGGCTACTACGCCCCCAATGTCCAGTTCCCCAATGCCACCGCGCAGGGCGTGCCGCAGTTCAAGTCCGATTCGGTCTGGAACTACGAGTTGGGCGAGAAGGGCGAATTCTTCGATCGCCAGCTCACGATCAACGCGGATGTTTACTACGAGCGCTGGAACAACCCTCAGCTCGCCACCAACATCGCCGGCTTCGGGTACACCGTCAACGGAGCGAATGCCAGCATTCTGGGGACGGAACTGGAAATGTGGCTCAAGCTGCCGGCGGGTTTCTCGTTCGCCGGCAATCTGGGCTTGGCGGACAGCAAGTTCCTGTCTGACAGCGCCGTCACCGGCTACCAGTCGGGCACGGCCATACCCGATTCGCCGAAGGTCACCTCGTCGGTGACCTTGCGCAACGTGCAGCCGCTGTCCGGCCAGCTCCAGCTGACCAGTTCGCTGTCCTACAACTACATTGGCGAGCGCACCAACGCTCCTTACGGTGAGACCATCACGCTCAACAACATGAACGCGCTACTGGTGCACCTGCCTGCCTACGGCCTGATGAACCTGCGCGCGGGCGTCAAGTCCGACGATTGGTCGTTCAATCTGTTTGCGAACAATCTGCTCAACAAGGAGACGCTGCTGGATACGCAGCCGCAGATCAACCTTCAGACCGTGGCCTTCACCCGCTATATCGTCAATCAGCCGCGTACCGTTGGTGTGGATGTGAACTACAGCTTCGGACGCTGAGGGCCCCCAACTCACCCTCGACAGGGGATTGATCGAGCGTGCTCGCGACCTGAAGCTTGATGTGCTGGAGGTCAATGTTTCATGAAGGCCTATACCTATTCTGAGGCGCGGGAAAACTTTGCCTCGGTGCTCGAGGAAGCGGAACGCGATGGGGCTGTCGAGATTCGCCGGCGCGAAGATCCAAGGCCTCGCCGCTGGATGTGAAGGGCGTGAAGCTGGGGGTGCGAACAGCTGATCTTGTCGCCGCCGTGCGCGAAGGACGTGAGCGCCAATAGTCCCCTCCGAGCCGACACGAATCATGACGGGTCGCGAGGCCCATCCTTGCGGCATGAGTTTCGGCAGCGTCGACAAAGCCGTATCACTGGCTTGGCTTTGCGCTGGAGAGACAGGGCAAGTTGTCGGATGCGGCAGATGCTTATCTGCGCGCGAGTCAGCTTCTTCCGGGCGACCCGCGCCCGATCATCGCTCATGGCCGCCCGAGTCAGAGCGGCACAGCTGGGGCGCCCGCAAGGCGCTGAAAGTGTTCGATAGCCGGCTGGGGTTGGTGACGCGGCAGCTTGCGCGTTCACCCTATCTTGCTGGCGCGAAGTTCACGGCGGCCGACATTTCGGTGACCTACGCTCTGCTGTTGGCCCGAAGAGCTGGAGGCGTCACCCTCGGCGAGGCAGAGCAGGCCTATGCGGCCCCTGGTCTATCAATCCTTCTACTGGGCGCTCGCACGCTCATCGGTCCACTTGACGAATGCGGCCAGATCATCGCTGCTGACACCCTTGGGATCGCGCTGACGCTCATCGATCCACTGATGCATGTAGGTCATCAATTGGTCCGCGAACGGCCGTGCCGTCTTGAATAGCGTCATATAGTCAGACTTCGCCTCCGCGATTTTATTGAGCCCCAGATAGGCTTCGGCGCGATTCTCATACGCCTCGCTGTAGCTCGGTTTGAGCTCCAGCACATTTGCATAAGCCATCACAGCCTCATCGTAAAAGCCCAAATGTAGCTCGCAAACACCGATGTCGTTCCAAGCGTCGACCATGCCTGGATCCTTGTCGACCGCGGCTTCAAATCTGTCGAGAGCTTTGTCATAGAGGTTGCTGGCTTTGGCGAGCGCCTTGGTCCTTTTTTTGTCATCGGCAGCTTTGGCAGCGTCACTGTCGGCGTCCTTGGCCTTACTGATGTAGCCGATGCCGGCCTTATAGGCGACGACGGCCAAATCCGATGCTGAAATCGGCTCAGGCGCACTCGGCGATGGCTCCTCCCCCATCGGAGCGCCGTGCATGGGACCGCCCATCTGGCCAGGACCGCCCATCTGGCCAGGACCGCCCATTTGGGCAAGACAATCGGCCGAACCCATCGCAAGCAGCAGCGACGCGGATACCAAGAATTGGCGCTGGAATCGCATGATCAAGTTGGGGGTCATTGGAAGCTCGGTAAGGACCTTATGCCCTTCCTGATGGATAGGGGTGGAATTGAACCACCGACACGCGGATTTTCAGTCCAAAGCCCAAAGCGGTCTAACTTATTCAGGTCGCAGGGTTTTTTTTGAGAGAAGTGTGGAATGTTCCGGCGGGTTTCACAGAGATAAGCCTCTGATTCACCTAGTTACGCGTCGTAAATATTCCACAGCTGCGCCGCCGAAGCCCGGGACTCTTGCCGCTGCCCTTACACGTGAACGTATCGACATACTTGCGTACTTGCCGAAGGCGTCACTGCAGAGCCGCCGCTCGCATTCCAAGGGCGACAGGGCGCAAATGACCCAGATTTGACAGTCGCCACCGGCAGCTAACGGGTAGCTCACTTCGCCGCCGTGTCCCGGGCCGCGCGATAGATTTTAGCGCAGCGCTGCCGCCAGTCCGCGAACTTTTGTCCATTGCACTGTGTCGGTTCCACAAAGCCCATCACGATGGCGCTAGGGCGCAGCGCAACGAATGGATCGAGATAATCACAGTTCCAGAGGCGCCGCAGGTCAGGGGTCGACGGGAGAAGAATTGCCAAGATACGATTGCAATGAAATAAAGCGGCGCAAATACCGCCGCAACAAACTGGCGGGTTCGTGAGGGCGTGCGGTTGACAAAAAAGGTCGCGATTCTTTCTCAGTGGGCGTTCGCATGCAGCGGAGTCCCGACCACGGGAATCATCAGCAATGGGATCGACTATTTCCTCTTCTTCTTCTACAGCCAGGTCATTGGTCTGTCCGCGGCCCTGACTGGCCTTGCGCTCGCGAGTGCGCTGACATTTGATGCCGTGTCAAATCCGCTGGTCGGATATTTGTCGGATACCTGGCGATCGCGACTCGGGCGGCGCCTCCCGTTCATGTACGCATCGATACTTCCGCTGACCGTTTTGTATGTGCTGGTTTGGTATCCACCGGCTGTTTCACGATCGCAATGGAATTCGTTCGGGTACCTTTTGGCAGTGCTAATTTTCTTGCGGCTGTCGATGATGATGTTCGATGTGCCAGTCCGAACGCTGGTGGCGGAATTGACCCCTGATTATGATGAACGCACCCGACTCGCGTCACTTCCGACTTCGGTTAGTTGGTTTACGAGTTCGATCATGACGATTGCAATGTACGGCATCTGGCTCAAAGATTCCGCCGAGCACGTGAGCGGCCAGACCAGTATCGCCGGATACCGGCAGGCCGCTGTCGTCTGCGGGGCGATGATCCTTGTTTCGCTGCTGTTCTCCACAGTAGGCCTTCATCCGGAAATTCCTCATCTTCACATGAAGACCTCGGTACAAGCAGCCAGCCTCAAGGACCTGGCCCGCTCTTTTGGCCAACTGTTGCAAAACCGTTCGATGCGGGCGCTGCTCCTTTCCGGCTTGTTTGTGGGCACAGGTCTCGGCGCGACTGCCGCGCTTTGGATCTATCAGTACGGCTTCTTCTACGGGATGCGCAGCCAGCAGATGTCGCTGCTGACCATCGTCGAGTCGCTGGCATCACTCGCGGTCGCTCCGGTGATCCGTCAGTTTGTCGTCAAGGGTGACAAAAAGGTCATGGCAATTCGCTTTTTGACGGCTTCCGTAGCCATTAGCATAATCTTGCCGCCGCTGCTCGCTTTGGGATGGCTTCCGGAACGCGGCAGTAACGGCCTGTGGTACGTGCTAACGACCTATGATTTTCTGAGCCAGTTGATCTGGATCGTAACCGCTTCCATCATTTATTCACTCTACGCAGACGTTACGGATGACGTGGTGCTGGCGATAGGCAAACGTTTGGAGGGGGCGATATTCGCGTGCCAGACATTTATCGAGAGAGTCGCGATGGGCCTTGGCGCATTGTTTGCCGGCTTGCTGCTCACCCTGATTCATTATCCGACGGCTACCGACAATGCACCGATTCCAGCTAAGATTCTTACGCGACTCGGATTAAGCTACATGGGCGTGTGGTTCGTATTCGCTTCCATCGGAATCTGGTTCCTTTCCAAATATGAAATCACGCGTTCCTTACAAACGGCGGAAGTCGATGTTCTGGAGCAGTCGGACGCCGGAACCGAAGATTGGTAGCATTGTGCCCTGAATATGTTCGGCCACAATTCAAATTCGAGTGGCCAGTTCCGGAGTTTATTTCTAAGGCGTTCCGCGACCCGGCTTCAGCGTGGTGGAGACTCTTCCAACAATGGTCGACGCAAATCGACGCTTCCCGGCAATTGCCCGCGCGCCGCAGCCTCCGCTTCATCTTGCTGCACCCAGACCGGATCGTTACCACCGTAATAGCCGAGTTGGTCGTGACCGGCGCCATGAGTCGTATATCCCAGGAGACGCCGGACTCTCTCGTCATACTGCCGTGCCACTTGCGGTGGAACCTCGAGACAGTGGTTCTCCTCCGAGCGAAGCCAGCCCAGACAATAGGTGTTAATAAGACCGACCCGAGGAGCATGGCTGCGGTTTGCGCCACCGCCATGCCAAGTCGATCCCAGATAGAAAAGCGCGGAACCCTTCGGCATTACAGCGGTCGCCCAGCGTGTCAGGTCAGGCCGGTGCCAGGCGCGGAGAAAGCGATGACTGCCTGGGACCACGCGCGTTGCTCCATTCTCCGCCGTAAAACCATCAAAAGACCACATCACACCGATTTGGAGTTCAAGTCCCGCGACCTGGATCGGATAGGGCGTATCGTCGCGATGAAGTTGCTGGTCGCTCTCCCCCGGCAATATCTCAATACCCGTGGTGCTCCCGAGCTGATAGTCGGCGCAAGACGGCAAGAGGATAGCGTCGGCCACATTCAGTACCATCGGGTGAGCGATCAGTTCGGCGCAGCGCGGCGAGTAGCGCAGCACGCCGCCACACCGAAGCGTCTTTGGACCACTAAAGCCGGTGCGTTGACTTTCGTCGAATTCATCGAAGGACGATCGCAACTCGGCGGCGCAGGCGTCGATCAGTTCGACTGCAGCCAGATTGTGGACGATGACGCCACCGTCGCGCCGCAGAACATCGACAACCGCTGCCGGTGATGCATTCGCATCAAATGACGTCAGTATCATATTCGTTCCCCTGATTTTGCAATCAGCACCCGAGTGTGTGACGGAACCATATTCAAACGTTCGCCGACGCCTTCAGCCACGTCAACGCCCTGCGACATTTCCAGTGATGTTGGCAAATGCACCCTGTGGTTATCAAGGTGTAGGCTCATCGGCCGCCCTCCGGGTCGGCTGTCGGCTTTGCAGCGGGCAGATTGGGCACCGGAAGGTCAGGATTTGACCGGTCAGCGCCGTTTGACCCCGACCTCGAGCGGTATTTCCGCTCCTGACCCTGTTGCTGCCGGCCGCGAGTGTCCGGTTTCGGGCAGGCAATCGCAACTATGGCAAACTAATACCTCAGCACAGTCGCAGCCGGTAACTATCTATGCTTGTCCTGCGCCTGAATGCGTTCGATCTCCTCCCTCAAGTTATCTCGCAGTACGTCCGCTTCGGTCCGATCTCTCTCCGGGCTGACTACGCGCACGATCTTGCGCCAGTCGGAGGGATCTGGACCAGGTGAGAACTGAGGGAACTGCTTGTGCAGATTCCACTGGAGGTTGAACATTCGTGCGTAGAGTATCAGGGTGGGCTGTTCGCGCGCTTCGGCGACCTGATGCCGGTGATGAAAGAATTCCACTGTCTGCTCCAAGCCAATGGCTATGAGCAGCCCAATGACGATGGTTGCAATATGGATGAAGAAGTCCTTCCAGGTGTGGACCGACTCGTGAGGAGCGTGAACATCGAGCATAGGCGCTGAGATCTCCGGGGTTGAAAGTGTTTGCGCGTCCCCCGACGCTGTCGCCTGCGCGCCACCTGCGGGCTCCTGAGGCCTACCTGGGTTCGGGCGGTCCGTCATGCGGTGAGCTCTTATTCGTTGCCTTTAGCCTACCGCAGATAATGAACGGCCGCTTTCTTGCTACGATTTTTATAGTCCCGATGTCTTGTCCTGGCCGTTGCCGACAGCCAGAAGCCAATCGCATCACCTAATCGTCGCTGGCCACCTTGCAATAACGCGTATACGTATATACACTAATTAGGTGGCTATTACCTTCGACGCGTCGAAGAGTGAACGGAACTTGGCATTGCGCGGAATCCCGTTCGATCTGGCAAGCGCATTCGAATGGGACAGCGCACTGATCGCAGAGGATTTGCGCAAGGATTACGGAGAGAGCCGCTTTCAGCCGCTAGGGTTAATCGAGGGACGGTTGTACATGCTGGTATTTACTCCGCGGAAGGACAAAGTGCATGTCATTAGCCTTCGAAAAGCAAACGACCGCGAGGTGTAGAGATATGAAGCGCAAGCGCAAGCGTAAGTCTGAGCGAGCAGACCGCGACAATCCGGTTTGGAAGAAGGAGAGCTTTGCGCGTGCTCGCAAAGCTCGCGATGTTCTGCCGGAGTTGTTCAGTGCGACAACCTCAGCGAGCCTGCTCAAGCCCCGCGGTCGGCCAAAGACGGGTCATGCTCGTACTTCGATATCCCTGCGACTGCCTCCTGAGACACTGGCCCGCTGGAAAGCTACAGGACCCGGATGGCAGACCCGCATGGCCGATACCCTCACAAAAGCAGTCTAATCGCCAGTAGACGCTGGTTGAGAGTCGAAGCACCGCCTATCGAGAACAAGCCGAATAGGCCTTTTGACCCGGAACTGACGGTCGTGAGCGACCGGGATCGAGCAACGAAATCGCTCCCTACTAAGCACTCTACTCGGGTATGCCCGCAAGCCGGAGACTGTCGAATAGAGGTTCATAGCCGTACAGGCCGGCTTGTGGACTCATCCACTTCCGAATCGCGCCGAGGGACGTTAATGTGGGAACGGAGTCTGCGAGATCTGCCAGGGCGGACTTCTTGATGGCTTCATGCTGCAGCTGGGCAGCAGCCGCTATCAGCGTCAGGCGTACGGTGCCGGCATTGGAATTACTCAGAACTGCCTTACTCATCTTGGTCGTCGCCTGTTGCGCCAATCGCTCCGCTTCGGAGTAGCCCCCAAGCTCAAAGACGATTGCCGCAAGTAATGCCGCGCGCTCATAGCTATCCGCGCGATGTTCGAGAGCAGTGATCGCAAAGGACTTCGCCTCCTTTGGCCGAGCGGATCTCAACAGCGAAAAGGCTTCGTCCGCCATGGCGTACGTGTTCTGTGGATCGAGGCGCAGCACAGAGCGCATCAATGCAATCGCATAGATTGATTTGGGCCGTGAGCCTTAGCGCGATCGGATCATCTGGCGCAAATGCGAGTGCACGGCGGAGCAGGCTGGTGGCGGCAACATAGGCGCCCTTCGAATCGTTGGACCTGCGGTATTGAGCCCAGTCCACGAACGCGCGGAATGCAAGGTCCCGCACATCGAGTGCCGAATCGGGTTTGCCTCGGGCTCGCTCAACTTCGGACTGCAGGGCGTAGAAAACCAATTTGCCGGTGGCGTGGTCGATTTCGTCATCCCACCGCGGTACCAGGCTCTGAGTCGGAATCGAGAGATCTTCTGTGCCCAGCACGTGCGCGGCCTCGCCCTCTACCATGAATAAGGTGACCGCGTATCCGGAAGCGGCCCGGTCTACGTTGCCGCGCATCAGGTAGTGCACGTTAAGTGCTTTGGTGATGTCTCGCGGCGCCGTGAATTGCGACAGCGCGAGCGTCACGCTGGCAGCCGGTACTAGCTGTACCCACTGATGATTTTCATCTAAAGACCTGTATATTTCCTCGCCGGTGGCCTTGGCGATCTGCTCACCCGTGGCATCGCCAGCGGCGGCCTGCAGCGGCAATAGGGCGAAGGTCATGCGCTGATCCTCCGCCGAATACGGAACAATTGGGGGTGACGCGGTGGCGCGATGTCGCATGAACCACGCACCACCAACCAGTAAGATCAAGGTTGCAGCAGCCAGACCGTACCTCCAAGCCGAAGACATCGTAGCGGTCGATTAGGTGACGGTGACGAGGCCCCAGGGGTGGCAGCAATCGGCGCTCGTTCGCCGGTCGCCTCATGGCCGGCTGCCAGCAAGCGTGAAACGCGTTCAACTAAGGCCTTGTGAGAAACACCGCTTTGTTCGGGTCGCTCATGGCACGCCCGCCGCAGTGTGTTCCTGAAAACTTGATAATTCGACGCGGTCGACCATGCGCAGGCTCTGTTGCATCCAGCGATGCGATTCGAAAACACCGTCGATGAGTCCAGGAACATAGATATTGGCATCGAGTAGTGGCCAATGTAGCCCCAGGCCGTTGGGACTGATCTTGATTTTTGCCAGCTTCGACCGTGGCGCGTCCGCCAGCCCTTCGGCCAGCGTTGCCGGAAACGAGAATTCACAACCGCCTTCGAGCGTTATCACGATCAATCCACGCCGAGAATCATAGCGAGCTGCCCGGGCAACGGGGCCGCGTGCAATCGCTGCTGCGCCTCGCGCATTCGCTGCTTTCAATTGCTCTCCAGTAATCGCCATGAATCGCCCTCCATGCCGCGCACAGGACTTGAACATGTGTCTGCAACGACCTAGCCAGCCGATTCACTTCTGGCCAGGAAAATCCAAAGTTCTCACGCAATTCGAGCGGACCGTTCGGACAATGCAAGTTGAACACTGCCTGCCGCCGCCCGGCCCACACGTGCACGTGCGCGGGACGAATGGGCGGGCAGCCGCAACTGGATACAAGCTTCCTACAGCACGAACTCCTGCGCCGGTTGGCGCAGGTTGTAATGTGAACTCATCGCGTACCCATAGGCGCCGGCATTGGCAATCAGCAGCACGTCGCCCTCGCGTGTCGGCGGCAGCAGGCGCTCGTGTCCGAGAAAATCCGCGCTCTCGCAGATCGGCCCCACGACGTTAACGATCTCGGTCGCCGGCTCATCGAGCCGCGTCAGGTTGACGATCTCATGCCAGGCGCCGTAGAGCGCCGGGCGGATCAGCGAGTTCATGCCGGTGGCGATGCCGACATAACGCACGTCGTTCTTCGACTTGGTCTGCGTGACGCGCGCGATCAGTACCCCGGCCGCGGCCACCAGGTAGCGGCCGGGCTCGATCCACAACGCTATACCGG
>Ga0302324_100012379_pt1 | contig 17396 bp, 12 predicted proteins | sample Palsa_T0_1_FD_201949 | JGI IMG/M metagenome (GOLD analysis project Ga0302324, IMG submission 201949) | Peat permafrost microbial communities from Stordalen Mire near Abisko, Sweden - Palsa_T0_1 | ecosystem: Environmental > Terrestrial > Soil > Palsa > Peat permafrost | place: Sweden: Abisko...
GACGCGGCACCCTGCTTCTGCATGCGCACCGGGAACGCGATGTGATCGGAGTAGCGGCGCACCAGGGCGCGCAGCCGCATCGGATCGGCGAATTCCTTTGCGTCCTCCTTCAGGTGCAGCACCACGCTGGTTCCACGCTCCGCCCGCGTGATGGTCTCGACCGTGAACTGCCCATCGGCGCTCGATTCCCAGCGCACCGCCTGCTCGGGCGCGAGATCCGCGCGCCGCGTCAGCACTTCGACCCGGTCGGCAACGATAAAAGCTGAATAGAAGCCGACGCCGAACTGGCCGATGAGCTGCGCGTCCTTCTGCTGGTCGCCGGTAAGACGCTTGAAGAACTCGGCGGTCCCGGACTTGGCGATCGTGCCGAGGTGCTCGACCGCCTCCTCGCGACTCATGCCGATGCCGTGGTCGCGCACCGTGAGCGTCGGCGCGGCGGGATCGCTGTCGATCCAGATCGCCAGATCGTTGTCCTTGCCGATCAGTTCCGGGCTTGACAGGGCCAGGAAGCGCAGCTTGTCGTTGGCATCGGAGGCGTTGGAGATGAGTTCGCGCAGGAAGATCTCCCTGTGGCTGTACAGGGAATGGATCATCAGGTTCAGCAGTTCGCGGACTTCGGCCTGGAAGCCCAGCGTTTCGCGCTCAGTCGACATGAGGACCACCGTCTCGGCTATCGGAGAACGGTGGTATAGGGCCTTGGGCCCCAGGTTTCAAGGCATCGGCGCTTTCAAGCCATCGAGCGGCCCAGCAGGTGCCTGGCGGCATTCAGCCAGTCGTCCATCTCGTCCCAGAGCTGAAGAAATACTTCCAATTTGGTCCGGCATCCGCGTTGCAGGCTGTGATGGTCATGCTAAGCGGTGCGGCTGGCGGCTGCCGTGTTGCGCCTCACAGCGGCAGCGCATGACCTGTCGATCGCAGGCTAAATCGCACGACCGGCTTCTCAGAATGCGTCGCAGCGGTTGCGGCACGGCCGGTCTATGCTACATTCAGGAACGACATAATATTCGCGCAGGACAGGGACATTCATGCAGCGTATCGTCGTGCTGAACCCAAAGGGCGGTTCCGGCAAGACAACCATCGCGATCAACCTCGCCAGCCATTTTGCGCTGCACGGCGAGCGCCCGGTATTGATGGATTATGACCCGCAGGGTTCCTCGGCCCACTGGATCGACAAGCGGCAGAAGACGCAGGCGCGCATCCACCTGATCCGGGCGTTCGAGCGCGACCCGCGTGTGACAAGGACGTTTCAATTGCGCATCCCGGAGGGCACCGGCCGCGTGATCGTCGATACGCCGGCGGCAGTGGAGGCGCAGGAGATGCCCGAGCTAACACGCACCGCCGACAAGATCCTGGTGCCGGTGCTGCCTTCGGATATCGACATCCATGCCTGTTCGCGCTGCGTGCAGAACCTGCTGCTGGTCGCGAAGGTGCATCGCAACGACAATCGCCTGGGCATCATCGCCAACCGGGTGCGCGTCAACACCGTGATCTACGGGGCGCTGCGGCGGTTCCTGAGCACACTTGGCATTCCGATCGTCGCCACGCTGCGCGACTCGCAGAACTACATCCGCGCCGCGGAACTGGGTCTGGGCCTGGAGGAGATGAAGCCGTATAGCGTTGCCGAGGATCTGGCGGCATGGCAGCCGCTGCTGGCCTGGCTGGAGGTGGCTGCCGCCGGCCGCAAGCAGCCGGCAGCGCTGGTACCGTCGGCGCGCCTCGCCTGAACGCGCCTCGCCTGAAGCAGGCTCAAGATGGCTAGCTCTTCGTGTCCTCGGCCAGCCAGTCGTGCCGCACCTTGTCAACCCAGCTCTTGTAGTTCGACCAGGTGTACAGATTGCGCGTGATCGCGGCGTGCCGGGTGCGCGTGCGCTGCATGTGCTCGAGCCAGCGGGCATAGGCCTCCGCACCGCTGGGCGGCGCCTGTGTGCGCACCAGCGCTTCTTCCGCGGTCTCGGGCTTGGGGTCTTGTTTACTCATCGTGCGCACTCCTTATGGTTAACAGACTAGGGCGCCACGATCACACTCGACAGGAACTGGGTCACAGCGAACCTGAACGCGCAGCGTCGCATCTCGCAGTCCGGCGCGCGCGCAATTCGCATGTAAGCAAGGGTTAAATGCCGTCGCGGCGTATTGCGACGGAATGCGACAGCTTCGGACCTATTGCGTCCAATGGCGTGCGCGCTGGCGCTCGGCGCCGCCAGCTGCTACGCCACCAGGCGATAGCATGGACGATACGCGCTTCCGGGCAGCTTCATGCGTCCCTGGGCAACGAAACCCGTCAATAACTCATCCAGCAGCTGCATGATGCCGGCATCCCCCGCCAGTTCGTAGGGCCCGAGCCGCTCGATCGCGGCCACGCCGTTCTCCTTGACGTTGCCGGTGACGATGCCCGAGAACGCCCGCCGCAGATTGGCCGCCAGCCGGTGCACCGGCTGTGCGCGCTGCAGTTCCAGCGCCCGCATCGAGGCGTGCGTGACCTGGAACGGCTGCTGCAACTCGTACGGCACCCGCAGCAGCCAGTTGAAGTTGTACGAATCGTTGTGCTTGCGGCGAAACGAGCGCACCTGCTCGAAGCTGTGCACCATGTAGCGCGCAACCGCCGCCGGATCGTCGATGATGACCTTCAGTCGCGTCAGCGCCGCCGCTCCCAGCGTGCCTTCGACGAAGTGCGCAATGCGCTCGAAGTACCCCGCGCTGGCGCGCGGCCCGGTGAGCACCACCGGCAGTGGCTGCTGCGCGTTGGCCGGATCGAGCAGCACGCCGAGCAGGTACAGGATTTCCTCCGCGGTGCCGGCGCCGCCGGGAAACACCACGATCCCGTGCCCCAGGCGCACGAAAGCCTCGAGTCGCTTTTCGATGTCCGGCATGATCACCAGCTGATTGACGATCGCGTTCGGCGGCTCGGCGGCGATGATGCCGGGCTCGGTGACGCCGAGGAAGCGGCCATCGGTGATGCGCTGCTTGGCGTGGCCGACGCCGGCGCCCTTCATCGGCGCCTTCATCGCGCCCGGGCCGCAGCCGGTGCACACGTCGAGCGCGCGCAGGCCGAGCTCATAACCGACGCGCTTGGCGTAGCGGTACTCGGCGTCGCCGATCGAATGCCCGCCCCAGCACACCACCAGATTGGGGCGCGTCTTGACGTCGAGCACGCGCGCGTTGCGCAGGATATGAAACACCGCGTTGGTGATCGAGGCCGGATCCTGGCTGTCGAGCCGGCCGGCGCTGATGATTTCATTGGCGGTGTAGATAATGTCGCGCAGCACCGCGAACAGGTGCTCCTTGATGCCGTGGATCATGTGGCCGTCGACAAACGCGGCCGCCGGCGCGTTGGTGATCTCGAGCTTGATGCCCCAGGCATGGCGCAGGATCTGCACGTCGAAGTCGCGGTAGTGCTCGAAGATCTCCTTGGCGTTGTCGCTCTCGCTGCCGGAATTGAGCACCGCCAGCGCACAGTTGCGAAACAGCGTGTACAGCCCCGTGTGGCTGGTATCGAGCAGCTTGTCGATCTCGGCCTGCGACAGGATCTCGAGGCTGCCGCGCGGCCCGACGCGCGCGTCCACCGGCTCTTCGATGACGACGCTGGACTCCAGCGTCTGGCCGCCAGCGCCGGCGTCCTTGCCGGCAGCTGCCTTTGGAACTGCAGGCACGGCGTTCAAGGCAGGATATCGATCGGTGTGTTGTCCTGGACCATCAGCCACAGTTCCACCATGTCGGCGTTCGACATGGCGATGCAGCCGTCGGTCCAGTCGGCCGCGGCATAGTAGTCCGGCGGGTGACGCTGAAAATTCGGCAGCCCGTGGACCATGATCGAGCCGCCCGGATTCACGTGATCGCGGCGCGCGCGGCGCAGATCGTCGGCGTTCGGGTAGGACACCTGGATCGAGAGGAAATAGTCGCTGCGCGAGTTGCGGCGTGTGAGCAGATAGCGGCCTTCCGGCGTGCGGAAATCACCGGCGCGCTCCTTCGGTCCATCGGGGATCAGGCCAAGGGCGATGCGATAGCTGCGCAGCACCTCGCCATGGCGCATCAGGTAGAGCCGGCGCTCGGACTTGCGCACCAGCACCTGGTCGGCGACCGGTACGGTGGCCGACACGCTCGCCGCCAAGCCGGACACCGCGCTCGACGACGCACCTCCGACACTGGTCAGCGGGCGCATGGCGTCGTTCTGCGGACCCTCGCCCAGGGTAATGCCTGCGGCGGTGAGCAGCAGCGGAACGACAAACAGCGCGGCAAGTCGCATGGGCTCAAATTATAGGCATGCCACATTTCAACCGCGAGCGTGCAGGGTTCACAGCGTCGAGACATCTTCGACCTGCGGCAGGGAAATCTGCGTCCCGGGGCGCAAATTGCCGAAATCCAGGTCCGGGTTGTACTGCTGCAACAGCCACACCGGCACCTTCAGCGATTTCTGCGTGATGCTCCAGAGCGAGTCGCCGCGGCGCGCGATATAGACCTCGGTGCCGGCGATCCGGTGCGATGAGAAATAGGCCGCCTGCAGCCGCTCGTGATAGTCACGCCGCTGCTGCTCGAACTGCTCGGGCGTGGTCTTGGCGAATTCCAGCTTCAGGCGCCGGCCCATGACTACCGGCGTGCGCCCGCGCAGATGGTTGATGGCGCGCAGTTGCTGCGCGCTGGTACCCAGCCAGTCGGCGTAATGACCGAGCGTCTCGGCCGCCACGACGCGAATGCTGCCGTCGGCGGCCACCGAGTAATCCACCGGGTCCGCAGATTCCGGACCGGTCGCGCCCGGCACCAGTTGCGGACCCTCGGCCTGCGCCTGTGCCTTCGATACCGGCTCGATCCTCGCCGCCAGCTTGGAGGCCGCCTTGATCGCCGCGTCTTCTTCCTGGCTTTCCTGGACCGCGCTGATCGCCGCGGCCGCCGTCGCCTCGGTGGTCACGGTCTCCGGCTCAGGTGCGGACGCCACCAGTCGCAGTCGCTGGCCCTGGTAGATGTCGTCCTGGTCACGCATGGCGTTGAGCTGCATCAGCATCTTGACCGACACGCCGGTGCGCGCCGCGATGTCGGAAGTATTATCGCCGGCTTGCACCAGGTAGTACTGGGTGCCTGGCGCAGCCGCAGGCTCAGCCGTCGGGGCCGGGGCCGGGGCCGGGGCCGGTGCTGGTGCCGGCGCTGCGCCCGTGGGCTTCGCCGACGGCGCAACCGGAGCGGCCAGGCTGGTCAGCGCGGCCACCGCAGTCGGCGCGGTCGACGCGGACGGTTTGGCTTGCGCGACCGTGATCGCCGGCGTTCCGGTAGTGAGTCGTTGCGCCAGCAGCTCGGCGGTCCAGTTGGTGTTGCCTGCCGCTGGCAGCCGCAGCACATAGCCGGCCGGCACCCCGCGTTGGCCGTTCCATACCGCCGGCCGCAGCGCCGGATTCAAGTTGCGCAGAGTTTCGCGATCGATACCGGTGACCCGCAACAGCGCGTTCACATTGGCGCTCGACGCCAGCTTCAGTTCGCGAAAGCCGAGCTCGGTGTTGCGCGCCAGGCCGCCAAAGTACTTGGCCGGGTCCTGCGCGACTGTCAGCGCGGCCAGGAACGAGACGTAGAAGTTGCGCGAGGCGAAGCCAAAGCTCGGGCTGTGGTAGTCACGCACAATGCGCACGATGTCGTCGGTACCCAACTCCTCGCGCGCCCGACGCACACCCTCGGCCCCGTGGTTATACGCGGTAATGGCCAGCGGCCAGGTCCCCAGCAGCCGGTAGTTGTAGCTCAGCAGCTGCCCCGCGGCTTCGGTCTCGCGGTACGGATCGAGCCGCTCGTCCACCGCGGCGTCGATGCGCAGGAAGCGTCGTCCGGTCGAGCGCATGAACTGCCACAGCCCCGCGGCCCCGACCTTCGAGTAGGCGGACGGGTCGAACGAGGATTCCACGTGTGGCAGGGCCGCGATCTCGGCCGGCAGGCCGAGATTCGCCAGCACCTGTCCGATGTGTGATTCCCAGGCGCCCGCGCGCACCAGCCCGGCGCGAAAGCGGTCGGACTGACCAAGCTGGAAGCGCACCTCCGAGGCCGCCTCCGCCAGCTGCGCCGGCGTCGCCGCATCGCCCCACAGCCTGCGCACCCGCCGCTCGTCGTCGTCGCGCGGCTCCTCGCCGCGCCCCAGACGCTTGAGAATCTCCTCGACCCGCGTGCGTTCGCTATCCACGCGGTGCGAGCGCTCCGATGCCGGTGTATCGGCATCGAAATGCAGGGTCTCATAAATCACCGCGAGATGGTGCTGGTCATGAATCAGGCCTTCATTCGTCGATACCTGGGTATAGACACGAATCCAGAACTGCACGTCCGGTTCGAGCTCGGGCGGCCGCGGCAGCAGCGTGTCGGCGGCAGTCGCGAAGCGGGACAGCAACAGCAGGATGGCAAACGGCAGCAGGCGGTTCATCGCCTGGGCATGATACCGTCAGTGGCCTGCCGACGTGCGCAGCAGGCTGCCGCCCCTGGCCTTCCCTAGAGCAGACCGTACACCAGCACCTGCTTGGAGAACGTCGCCAGATAGACCTTGCCGTCCGTCACCAGCGGCGGTACAAACTTGGCATAGTTGCCCGAGCCGTCGCGGCTCGCATTCATTTCCGAATTCCACAGCTCAAGGCTGGCATTGGAAGCGCTGAAGGCGCGCAGCTCCCCGGGCGCGGGTGGGTTATTTTCCGGATCGCCGCTGATGGCTACGTTGGCCCAGACGATGCCGCTGCCTGCCGTCGAGCCGTTGGCCGAAAGCGCCAACTCGCCACCCGGCCAGGTGGACAGGCCGCCGCCGGACGCGGTCGGCGTCGTGCCGAATACGCCATTGCCGAAGCTGAAGGTTTTGAGGTAATCCTGTGCGCCCCAGTTGTAGAGCACTGGTCCGCCGGCCGCCGTGCTGCGATTCCAGTAGACCGGTCCGCCGCGTATCTCGTTGGCTGAGGCCGTGAAACTCTGCAACGCACCGCCGTTATTTGCGGAATTATGGCCCATGCTGGCCGTGCTCAGCAGGTAGAGCGTACCGTCCTTGCCGCCGCCGACCACGCTGGATGTGCCTGGGATCAGCATCGGACCGGAGCTGGACATGTCCAGGTCGTTGGTGTCGAGGTAGCTCCAGTTGGCCGGCGTGAACCAATCAACCAGCGCCAGGCCGTGCGATGGATCGAGCTTCAAGATGCTCTCGCTGAAGTCCGACGTGCCGTTGTAGCCACCGCCATAGCCGTTGCCGCTGGACACGTAGATGTAGCCGGAGCCATCCACCGCCGGCGCGCGTCCGGACTGCCACACCCCGCCGCCGCGGTTGCCGGTGACCACGGTCGCAAACACTCCGGTCTGCGCCAGGCTCGACTTGTTGTACGACATCACCCAGCCGACGTAGCCGCCGGCGTACTCCAGTTCCACCGCAGCAAATCCAAACACGACGTTGCTGCCCACCAGGGCGAGCGACACGCGCTGCGTCTGGTAACGGGCTTCGAAGGTCGAACCGGAGTACGCGGCACTGATCACGGTGCCGGTGCCGCTGGTAATGACCTCGGCACCGCTGGTGATGTTGAGCGCGTGCAACCGGTACACCATCGTGCCGTTCTCCTGCGTCGCGGCGACCAGGTACATCTGCATGGTCGCCGGATCGATCACCGGCGTGCTCGCAATGCCGAGGTTGCCGGTAAAGTTCTTGTTGCCGGAGAAGGCGTAGTTGGCGATGGGAACCGGCGTGGCATTGACGCGCGTCGCCAGATTGACCGACCAGAGCTGCGCGCCGGTGTCGGCATCGAAGGCGAACACCGAGTCATTCATCGTCGCCACGTAGACGACATTGTGCGTCCCCTGGCCTGCGACCGGCACCTGCGGGACGTACAGCGGCTGCGCAAAGACGTTGTCGTCGACCGCGAGGCGGAACTTCAGGCCAAAGGTACTGACGGCGACGTTGGACGTCGTCAGCGCCGTTTCCGTCAGATTCGCACCCGACAGACCGCTGTCGTAACCCCGCTGATAAACCGCCGTCGCCGTCGCAGGCGGTGCCGATGACAGCGTGAGACTGAACTGGTCGTTGGTTTGCGATGCCGTCTGGCACGGCCACTGGATGACCGTCGCACCGGCGCTGCGCGACCCGCCGCTAATATTGACGCACTGACTGTCATAGACCGAAACGATGTGATAGCCGCTGCCGAATGCAGTGACTGTCCACTGGTCATTCGTCCGTGACGTGCCCTGGCACGGCCACTGGATCAGATGCGTGCCCGATGCAGTCAAGTCACCATCGATGTTCAGGCACTGTCCGCTCAATTGCGATACCACGTGATACCCGCCGCCAAAGGCGACCAGCGACCACGCTTGGCTGTTCGCCCCGGTGCACGGCTCCTGCACGATGGTGGCACCGCTGGTCGTGCTGGCGCCGGTCGGTGTCAGGCACTGCCCGCTGCGCACCCGGGTAATGGTCGTCACAGTCGTTGCGGCCGATGCGGTGCCGATGGCACAGAGCCCGAGCAGACTCGAGGCGATCAGGAGCCGCATACCTGCCGGGCGATGCACGTTTTCATTGTCTTTTTCCCCGGTCCATCGCGGGACAACCGCGACCGAATTCATTGTAATTGGCGATTAATTATCAGCGATCGTGGCCAACGACGCTTGTGCACGATGACATAATCTGTCGCGCCCAGAACGACACGCACAGCAGGCGCCGGCTCCTGCTGCAGGAGGGGCCAAACAGCTCCCGCTACCATGTCGCATGATCGCGATCCCCAACGGTGCCGGCGTTCGCGCCCGCGAGGACTGCCTCGACACTGCGCTTGAAACGCTCGATCAGAGCAGTACTGACCTGGTAGCCCTCGATAGAGAGCGAGTGGTATGCGTCACTGCGCCCACATGAGGCGCAGCCGCCCGCATTGTTTCTGCGATCTCACCCGCCATCCGGTCGCGGCCGATATTTCGCAGCGCCCCTGCTAACCGCCCGGGCACTTCGCCCGCTTGAGCGCCGCAGAAGGCTCGCTCCGCCGCGCACCCGGCGGCCGCGTATAATCCGCCGCAACGGGTGACCGAACAACACCCGCACCTCACGACATGGGAGCACTCAATGTATCAGGAACGTTGCAAATGGATGATGAGTCTCGGACTGCTGGCGACGCTTGCAGTCCAGGTCGGCAGCGCGCAGGCGCAATCGATGGAGACCAAGGAAAAGGAGCGCATGTACACCTACGTCGCCCTGTGGGCGATTCCGCGTGCGAAGTGGGCGGAGTATGAGAAGCCCAATGCCGCGGGCCAGAAGGTGCTCGATCAGGGCATGAGCGATGGATCACTGATTGCCTACGGCGCGGACGTCAACGAGGTACATGCGGCCGAAGGCTACACGCACGATAGCTTTTGGTCGTCGCATTCGATGGCAGGGGTGCTGAAGACCCTGGAGGCGTTTGCGAACGTGCCTACGACCACCTCCGGCGTGCTGACGTCCGCCACCAAGCACTCGGACATCATCTTTGTGACAAAGCACTACAACTGGCACTCGGGGTCGTACAAGGGGGCCTATACGCACGGCTCTTCGTACAAGCTCAAACCAAACGCGCCGGACGATGCGGTGGGCCTGCTCTCGAAGAACGTGTTCGAGCCGGTGCTGGAGAAACTCCTGGCCGATGGCGCGATCGTCGAGTATGAGGTCGACGAGGAGGCGATCCACACCGAGGACCCGAATACCTTCTGGGTGTTCTACATCACGCCGAACGCTGAGGGCATCGACAAGGTGAACGCCGCCATCCGTGGCGCCGTCAAGGCCAACCCGCTGCTAGGTCCGTCGCTTGATTCCATGGTGGACTGGACGCCACACCGCGATTTTCTGTCCATGACCAGCGTGACGTTCAAGTAGGCAGTCACCGGGCCGGACGCCGGGGTGCGACCGATGAGCGGTCGTGCCTCAGCGTCTACCCGCACTTCGACTCACCGCAGTTCAGGCAGGTCATGCAGTTATCCATCATTACCACCGCCGCGGTGCTGCACTTGCTGCACAGCTGCGCGCCTTCGGGAAAATGCGATTTCGAGAACGCGTCCTGCTGGCGCGCGCGCGCCTCGAACTCGGCGCGCTTGTCCTCGATCAGCTTTTTCTGGTGCACGTCCAGTTCGGTCTTGCGCATCAGGCCGATGCTCTGCAGGTGCCGCTCGATCACGTGACCGAGCTCGGCGATGATCGACGGCATGAATTTCCCGCCCGGCTGCCAGTAGCCGCCGCGCGGGTCGAACACCGCCTTGAGTTCATCCACCAGGAACGCGACGTCCCCGCCCTTGCGGAACACCGCCGAGATGATGCGCGTCAGCGCCACGATCCACTGGAAGTGGTCCAGGTTCTTTGAATTGATGAAGATCTCGAACGGGCGTCGCTGCTCGTACTCGGTGCCTTCATTCAGGACGATGTCGTTGATCGTCACGTACATCGCGTGGTCCGACACCGGCGTCTTGATCTTGTAGGTCGAGCCGATCAGCATCTCCGGACGCTGGATCTCCTCGTGCATGCGGATGACCTTGGCGGTGCTGCCATCGCGGCTGTGCGCCAGAAGTTCCGGCGGCACGGCGCTGTTCGCGGCCTCGCGGTCCTCCGGCTTCTGCACCCGGTACTTGACGATCTTCTTGTCGATGCGTGTGCTGCTCATGTCAGAACTTCCCGTAATAGCCTTCCTTCAAGGCGTCAAACAGATTGGCGGCGCTGTGGGTCTCGCCGTCGTACTCGATCTCCTCGTTGCCGCGCGCACTGATCTCGGTGCCGTCTTCGAGCGTGAACACATAGGTGGTGTTCTTGAGATCATCTTCCTTGACCAGCACGCCCTGGAACGCTTCCGGGTTGAAGCGGAAGGTGGTGCAACCCTTCAGCCCCTGCTGGTGCGCATACAGGTAGATGTTCTTGAACTGCTCGTAGGGGAAATTGGTCGGCACATTCGCGGTCTTGGAGATCGACGAGTCGATCCACTTCTGCGAAGCGGACTGGATGTCGACGTGCTGTTGCGGCGTCACCTCATCCGCCGCGGTAAAGTATTCGGGAAGCGCCTCGGCCGCGTTGCTGGACCCCGGCATCGCGCGCGGATTGACCAGCTCGCGGTAGGCCAGCAGCTCGAACGAGAACACGTCGATCTTCTCCTTGGTCTTGCGACCGGGACGGATCACGTTGCGGAAATAGTGATGCGCGAACGACGGCTCGATGCCGTTGCTGGCGTTATTCGCCAGCGACAGCGAGATGGTGCCGGTCGGCGCGATCGAGCTGTGGTGCGTGAAGCGCGCCCCGATCTGCGCCAGCTGCTCGACCAGTTGCGGCGCCACCTCGGCGATGCGCTGCATATAGCGGCTATAGCGCGCATGCAGCAGCCGCCCCGGGATCTTCGCCCCGGGCTTCCAGCCGTCTTTCGCCATCTCCGGACGCTTGCGCAACATCTCCCTCGTGACCGCAAACTCCTCATTCATGATCGGCGCCGGCCCCTTCTCGCGCGCCAGTTCCAGCGCTGCTTCCCAGCCGGCGATCGCCATCTCGCGTGACACGTCCTCGGTGAACTTGACCGATTCGCTCGAGCCGTACTTGGTGCCGAGCAGCGTCAGGGTCGATCCCAGGCCGAGGAATCCCATGCCGTGGCGGCGCTTGCGCTCGATCTCGTGGCGCTGCTGCGCCAGCGGCAGGCCATTGATCTCCACCACGTTGTCCAGCATCCGTGTGAACACTCGCACCACATCGCGATACTCGTCCCAATCAAAGCGTGCCTGTTCGGTGAACGGCTCGCGCACGAAGCGCGTCAGGTTCACCGAACCCAGCAGACACGCCCCATAGGGCGGCAGTCCCTGTTCGCCGCACGGATTGGTGGCGCGGATGTTCTCGCACCACCAGTTGTTGTTCATCTCGTTCATGCGGTCGATCAGCACGAATCCCGGCTCGGCAAAATCGTAGGTCGACGACATGATCACGTCCCACATACGTCGTGCCGGCACCGTCTTGTAGACCTTGCAGGCCACCAGGCCTTCGTCGTTGACCACGTAGCCTTCGTGCGTCGGCCATTCGCGCCAGACGAATTGCTGTGCGTCGTTCAGGTCCGGCTGGTCGGCCTCATACTCGCGGCGGCCGATCGGGAACGCGAGTTTCCACTCGCGCTCTGCGCGCACCGCCTGCATGAACTCGTCGGTCACCAGCAGCGACAGATTGAATTGCCGCAGCCGGCCGTTCTCGCGCTTGGCGCGCACGAAGTCCATCGCATCCGGGTGGCCGACATCGAACGTGCCCATTTGCGCGCCGCGCCGCCCGCCGGCCGAGGACACCGTGAAACACATCTTGTCGTAGATATCCATGAACGACATCGGACCCGAGGTATAGGCGCCGGCGCCGGACACGTACGCGCCGCGCGGCCGCAGCGTCGAGAATTCATAGCCGATGCCGCAGCCGGCCTTGAGCGTGAGTCCCGCCTCGTGCACCTTGCCGAGGATGTCGTCCATCGAATCGCGGATGGTGCCCGACACCGTGCAGTTGATGGTCGAGGTCGCGGGCTTGTGCTCCAGCGCGCCGGCGTTGGAGGTCACGCGTCCGGCCGGGATCGCACCCTGGCGCAGCGCCCACAGAAAACGCTCGTACCAGCGCTCGCGTATGTCGTCGCGCTCGACATTGGCGAGCGCGCGTGCGACACGCTTATAAGTGTCGTCCATGCTGCGGTCGATCGGCTCGCCGCTCTTGGAACTGAGCCGATACTTCTTATCCCATATGTCCAGCGAGGCTTCCTGGTACGGGATGGTGTTGATGTCGCTGATCGCTAGTTTGACTACGGAATTCATGGCGGTGGCGGTTCCCCTTTTCCGCAAATCGGACACACAGATTGAGACCGGAACTGGACACAAGATCTAGTTGTGTGGAGCGCGGAGACTAATCAAGCCGGCAGGTCATCGTCAAGATTATGCAACACTTCTTATGGGCTCTTTTAAGACTTTAAAATCATCGTCTTATGACACATATGCCTGTAACTTCCTTAGCAGAAAAGTTAAGCGCCAGCGTGTAATTGTAAGAACGCGTCACATCAATAGGTTGTGTCCACCGGCAATCCACAGCGAGCCCACAGCCTATCCACAGACCGACCGCCGCCGGGCGTCCCGGCCGCACCTCAGCTATGTGCCTCGCCCACGCTGGCGGCCCTTGAAACGGCGCGATCCATCACCAACTCATGCTCATGCGCACGGGTCAGCTATGACCCGCGGCACCAACCCCTACCGGAGAGAGACTATGGTACTTGTACGTTATGAGCCCTGGAGCGCGGTGGATCGTCTTCATCGCCAGATTGGTCAGATATTTGGCGGCAACGTCAATGCCGCGGCCGCCAATGGCGACGCCGCGGAAGGCAACAGCGCAGCCGTCGTGAACTGGGTCCCGTCGGTTGACGTGTTCGAGCAGCCTGACAGCTTCGTGGTACGCGCGGATCTGCCGGGTATCGAGCCCAAGGACATCCAGATCACCGCCGAGAAAGGCGTGTTGACGGTGACCGGCGAGCGCAAGCTCGAGCGCACCGACGAGCAGAAGGCCGTTTCCCGCCTGGAGCGGGTCGAAGGCCGCTTCCTGCGTCGTTTCACGCTGCCGGAAAACGTGAAGACGGACGACATCCGTGCGCGCCATCTCAATGGCGTGCTCGAGGTGACGATTCCGAAAGTCGCGGCCCCGGAGCCGAAGCGGGTCAGCGTCGAGACGCATTAAGACCCATTGATCGGCGTGCGGCGTTGTGCGGTACTGCGCGACATGCAGTACCGCACCGCGCCGGCTTGAATTCATGTCCGCACCGATCGCATTCATCGAGCGGCCGCGGACCATCGGCATCGCTGGTGGCAGCGGCTTCGTCGGCCAGCAAATCATCTTCGGCCTGGCGCGCGCCGGCCATGCGATTCGCCTGCTGACGCGCGCCAGCAGCCACGGCCGCGACCTGCAGATGTTGCCGGGGCTGGAACTGGCCGTTGGCGACGTCTACGACCCGGAGTTCCTGCGCGTGAGCCTCGATGGCTGCGATACCGTCATCAATCTGGTCGGCATCCTCAATGAGCGCGGCTTCAACGGCGCCGGATTTGAACGCGCGCACGTCGCATTCACCGCGGCACTGCTGCGTGCCATCGCCCAGAACCGTATATCGCGACTGCTGCACATGAGTGCGCTCAATGCCGACGCCGAGCGCGGCCGCAGTCATTACCTGCGCACCAAGGGCAAGGCCGAGAATCTGCTGCGCGCCGCCCCCGCGGCGCTCGACTGGACCATCTTCCGTCCGTCGGTGATCTTTGGCCCGCACGACTCACTGACCAATCGCTTCGCGGCCCTGCTTCGCAGCACCGCCGGCGTGCTGCCACTGGCGCGCGCGGCGGCGCGCTTCGCGCCGGTCTATGTCGGGGATGTCGCCGCGGCCTTCATCCAGGCGCTGCACAGCGGCGCCACCAGCCGCCAGGTGTATGAACTATGCGGGCCCGAGGTGCTGACGCTGGAACAGGTGGTGCGCGTCACCGCGCACGCAGCGCAGCTGCGCTGCCATATCGTGCGGCTGCCCGACGCGCTCGCGCGCGTCCAGGGCGCGATCATGCAGTGGCTGCCCGGCACGCCGTTTTCCACTGACAACTACCGCTCGCTGCTGACCGACAGCGTCTGCCAGCACGACGGCGCGACACAGCTGGGACTTACGACGTCAAGCCTCGCCGCACTGGCGCCGCTGTGGCTTGCGCCCAGATCTGATCGCGCGCGCCCGCGCGAGTCCTCCTAATCGAAGACATTCTCGAACGGCCGCACGCTACCTTTGAACTAAGGCGCCAGCCTCACCAGTCGCAGCAAATCGACGAAACGGGCATCGTCACGCAAGGGGTCCAGTCGGGGGTCCACCTTGAGGTAGGTCATCCAGCCGGAGCGCTCCTGGTGCGCTCGCGCCAGGTATTCCAGCGCTTGATCATTCCAACCCATCCCAGTGCACACCAGGGCAATGTCGTAAGCGGGCACGTAGGCCCGCTCGGCCCTCGCCTTCAGCTCCTCATACACGACGCACGCTTCATCGGCGTTGCCCGCGATTCCATACAAATGCCCCAACGCCGCGGTGGCGAAAGTCACATTCCCAGACATCCTGACCGATGCGAGAAGATCCTCCATGCCTTGATCGACCTGACCCTGCTGCTCGTAGGCCAGTCCGAAGAAATAGGCCGGCCAGAAGGAATTCGGATGTAGTTCGCTGGTCTTCCAGCATTGCTCGATGGCTTGCTCGTATTGGCGCGCAAAATGGTAGTGCCAGGCCATGTGAACATTGATGACGAGGTCGAGCGGATCAAGCTCCAGGCATCGCTTGCTCGCCTTCAGCGATTCGTCAGTTCGCCCGACAGCAGTGAGGTAATGAGAGTACCAGTGGTGACACACGGCATAGTGGGGGTTCAATTCAAAGGCATGCTGAAACTGGGCTTCGGCGCAGGCCCAATCCCAATCGTGATGCGTCGTCCGATAGGCCAGTGTGGTATGCGCCTCCGCCAGACGTTCATCCAGTTCCAGCGCCTTGTCGGCCGCTTGCTTCGCCTTCGCCATGGCCACGATGGGTTGCATGGTACCGTTCTCCCACGAGCCCAGCGTGGCGTAACAGTCGGCGAGTCCGGCACGGGCACGGGCGTAGTTCGCGTCTTTGCCGATGGCTCCTTCGAAGTACTCGATGGCCTTACCTATGCCTTGTGGCCGCTGCGCCCAATAGTATCGCCCCTTCAGATAAAACTCGTAAGCTTGCAGGTTGGATGTTGATCGCCTCTCGCCCGCGCCGAGCGAGACTTTGAGCCGCTCGGTGATTGCCCGCGCGATATCGTCCTGAAGCTCGAAAATGTCCTCCATCTGACGGTCGTATCGCTCCGACCAGACTTGGAAGCCGGTCCTGGCATCGACCAGCTGAACTGTCACCCGGATCCGCTGACCGGCACGACGTACGCTTCCTTCGAGCACATTCGCCACCCGAAGCTTGCCGGCAATCGCAGCGATATCCGTCGTCTTTCCTCTGATAGAAAACGCTGAGCTTCGAGCCGAAACTTTCAAGGCCTCAACGTGACCCAGAGCATTCAAGATCTCTTCGGCGAGGCCGTCGCTAAAGTACTCGTTGTCCGGTTCGCCGCCCAGGTTTGTGAAGGGCAGCACGGCAATCGAGTTTTCCGGCGCCGCGGTCGCGGCGCCTGCAACGCGCACCACGCTCGGCGATGCAACCGCGCGATCCTCGCCCGGCGCTAACGTCTGACGGATCCGCTCGACAAAGGCGGCCGGCGTGCTCCCGCCCGGCCTCGGTGTGGGCAGAGATGACTGCTATAAAAAGGCGGCAATCGCGGATCCATTCGTGAATCTGGCGGTCCCAGGCGTCGCCGCCTCGAAGCTCGCTGCGGTCGAACCATACATCGACGCCGCCTGCGCGCAGCGCATCGCACAGGTGTTGGGCAGCTTCCACGTCCTGCGACGCGTAGCTCAGGAATACCGCCCGGCCCGGATCGGTCACCGTCTTATCCTGTTTTCTCGGATCGTACTACGCCGTCGGGTAGCAGCAGCGCCTCACCGCGGCGCAATGATTCATAACAATTTACTAGCAAGAACTGGAGTGTATAACGCAACCATTCGTGGGATTCTGCCATCACTCGATATGGTCAATCCTGTCGATGACGGAAGGCAAGGAAATAATGAATATAGAGCCATACACCGACCAACCTGTTGCGACAGCGCAAACCTTATGAGCGGCACTGCAGAGCAGTCAACGATCGGATCGGGCTGGCTCACGCCGTTCGAGTTGACATTGCTCGGAGCGATCTGGGGAGCTTCGTTTCTATTTATGCGCATCGCCGCCGAAGATTTCGGCCCGTTTGCGCTGGTGGAAGTACGCCTCTCGCTCGGGGCGCTCGTACTGCTACCGTTTCTCTGGCGGTCGCGCAGCAGCTTCGCTCCACACGTGATCTGGCGGCTGGCCGGTATCGGCATCATCAACTCCGCCATCCCGTTTGTACTGTTTGCCTGGGGCGCCGAGCGCGCACCAGCCGGTATCGGCGCGATCACAAATGCCATGACGGTACTGTTCACCGCTCTGATGGCATTCGTGCTTTATCGCGCGCCAATCGGCCGTCGGCGTACGATCGGGTTGCTCACCGGGTTCTTGGGTGTCATCGTGCTGGCGGCTGACAAGACCAGCGGCGTCGGAGTATGGCCGGCGGCCTTGGCTGGTACCCTGGCCGCATTGTTCTATGGCGTCGGTGTGAATCTGATCCGCCGTTATCTGGCCGGCATACCAGCCAGTGCTGTAGCCGCGGCCACGTTACTCAGTGCCAGCCTGTTCGTTGCACCCTTTGCCCTACTGAACTGGCCAAGGCATCCCATTCCGCTGCACTCGTTGGTCAGCGCTTTGGCGCTCGGCGTCGTCTGCACGGGCGTGGCGTTCGTGTTGTACTACAGGCTGATCAATCGGATCGGCGGTCCGCGG
>Ga0302324_100012381_pt1 | contig 17393 bp, 20 predicted proteins | sample Palsa_T0_1_FD_201949 | JGI IMG/M metagenome (GOLD analysis project Ga0302324, IMG submission 201949) | Peat permafrost microbial communities from Stordalen Mire near Abisko, Sweden - Palsa_T0_1 | ecosystem: Environmental > Terrestrial > Soil > Palsa > Peat permafrost | place: Sweden: Abisko...
TCACCCCCGCACATTAACATCGCCAAACCGGATCATCACCCGACCATAACATCGCCAAACCACGACCGCGGCCGCTTCCCATCCCCGATGCTTCCCCAAGCTCAAAGAGCGGAAATGGCAGCGCCAAAGACGAGCCTAAAATCCACAACCGCAGCTTCACAAATCCCCCGCTCGCTGCCGGCGTCCGCTACTTCCATTGGCATCCAACCAATCCAGCAGAGAGCGCACGCTAGCCCGAGCCAGGGCAATGGCGCAGTCCGCAGCTCCATAATAGATGTTGAGGGTGTCGCCATCGGCGTCCATCGTATATCCGCAGGGGAACACAACATCGTCGACGTCGCCGTGGCACTCGTACTCCGCCTCCGGCCCAAAGATCCACGAGTCTCCTCGCAGCAAACACTTTTCCGGATTCTCCAGATCGAACAGGGCCAAGCCCAATCGATACAGACAGCCCGAAGGCGTGTGCCGTACTCCGTGGTAGAGCACCAGCCATCCCCGAGAAGTTTCGATGGGCGGCGGCGACAAACCAATCTTGTTGGCGTCCCACCAGGCGCCGCGGCGCGCTTCTAGCATCAGCCGGTGCCGGCCCCAATAACGCAGGTCCGGAGAGTAGGAAATCCACATGTGCGACCCCAGCGTCGTCATGGGCCGATGAATCAGCGCCCAGTAGCCATCGATTCTCCGCGGCAGAAGCGCCGAGTCTTTGTCGTCGGGCGACATAATCACGCCGTAGCGTTCGAAACTGCGGAAGTCTTTGGTCAGAGCCAAAGACACGCCCGGGCCGCCGCGCGAATAGGAAGTGTAGGTGACCACGTATTGCTGCAGTTCGGGCACGAAAGTGATGCGAGGATCCTCAATACCCCAGATCTCCTCCGGATACTCATTGGGGCTGGGCATCAACGTCGGTTCGGCATCAATCTGCCATCCGTCGACACCGTTGCGCGAGCGTGCGGCGCAGAGATGCGACAAGCCACGTCGATCTTCCACCCGGCAGAGCAGTAGAGTGGTGCCGTCTGCAAGCCGGGTCGCTCCGGCATTGAACACACTGTTAATCGAGTACGGCCAGTCCTTACTGGTGAGTATGGGGTTGGCAGGATGGCGAAGAAGCAATGGCTCGTAGCGAGTACTCAGCGGGCTCATCAGGGTGTGGGTGGGGATGGTCATGAGGAGATTTCCGTTGCTTCAGGCTCTTGCAGTGAGCGCATTTCGAGCAGTGCCATCAAGAACGATAGGGTCGATTCCGCTCCCTGGTTCTCATTGGCGCGGTCAGGATGCAGACCGTCCCGGCAGCCGCCGGTGACGGAATCATAAAGAGGAAGCTGCAGATCGTTGTCGCCCAGGAACCAGTTGAAGGCCGACCAAGCTTCCCGGCGCCAGCGGCTGTCCCCAGTGGCGCGGTACGCTTCCAGACAGGCGGAAACCGCGCCCGCGGCTTCAATCGGCTGTTGATCGAAGCGGGCTTTTGCGCCGCCCTGGCGATAGAAGCCCTGCGATCCGATGGGTACGAAATGCCGGTTGATTTCGCAACGCTGCGTTTGCATCAGCCAATCCAGCGCTTCCAGACCGGCGGAAACCATGCGATCATCCGAGCAGGCTGAGCCTGCCAGCAGCAGGGCCTGGGGTAATCTCGCGTTGCCGTAGGCGAGAACGTTCTCAAACCACTTCCAATCCGGGCTTCGGATGGACTCATACATTTCCAGCAATCGCCGGCTGAGCGCCAATCTCACTCTCTGCGCGTCGCGATCCCCCGGATAGGAATCGAGGTATCCCTGAACTCCGAGCAGGGTATAGGCCCAGGCGCGAGGACTGCCGAATTCCGCCACGGCGGGAAGCGAGAACTCGAACAAACGGCCGGCGGCACACCGCAATCCCTGGTCCCGGGATCGCCCCAGAACCGTTCCCAGCGCCCACAATGCGCGCCCATGACAATCTTCGGAACCCTCGGCTTCGCTCCAGCGGCGATCGTAGCCGAGAAAATTTCTGAATCTGCTCTTGGCGGGATTGAAGGCGTGTTCCAGGAATGCCAAATAGCGGAAAGACGAATCTGGGGTCAACAAGTCTGGAGTGGCCGAGCCGGTTTTCGCAAGTCGTTCTTTACCAAGTTGCGCCAGCACTGCGAAAATAAGCGCACGCGCGTTGTCGTCGGTTGTATATCCCTCTCCGCAGTTCGGGATCGTGAAGATTGCGTGTTGCAACATTCCGGTGTCGTCGGTCAGCCGATTCCAGTGATTCAGTTTCAGGTCAGGCAACCGGTCCAGCGATTTGTCGATGCTGCGGGCCGAGAACTGAACTTGTGGATTTTCCATGCGGTCGCTACGCACGCGGGCAAAACTTTCCATATAACCTTGCGCTACTCTTTTCCAGATCATCTCCCGCGCGAACAGATAGGCGCGCTTGCGCATGGCATGGCGAATCGCCGGCGTATCCAAGAGTTCGATCGTTTTTTGCGCAATCGCAACCGGGTCCCGGAAGGGAACCAGCGCGCCGCGACGGTCGTCCAACAACTCAATCGCGTGCCAATAGGGAGTCGAAATGATCGCCTTACCCGCGCCTAACGCATAGGCAAGCGTCCCGGAAACCACCTGCGCCTCACAGCAGTAAGGAGTGATGTAAATGTCGGCCGCGCCAATGAACTCCGCCATCTCCTCGGGACTGACGAAGCGGTCGTGGAAGATCACCTGCGATTCCACGCCTACTTTTTTCGCCAGAGCTTGCAAGTCGGCGCGATACTTGTCCCCCTCGCGGCGGAGAATGTGAGGATGGGTCGCGCCGGCGACTATGTAGACGACGTTCTTATGCTTGGACAAGATCTGCGGCAGCGCCTGAATGACGTTTTCGATTCCCTTGTTCGGCGAGAGTAGTCCGAACGTGAGTAGCACCGCCTTCCCTTCCACGCCAAAGCGGTCCTTGTAGAAATTGGGATCCAGAAATGGCAGGTCGGGAACGCCGTGCGGCACCATGTCGATCTTGCCGCTGGGCACCTTGAATATTTCTTGCAGGAACTGGGATGACAGCTCGCTCATCACAATCAGACGGTCCGATCGCTCTGCGATCTCTTCCATGACCAGCAGTTGGTCGGAATTGGGCTCGCGCAGAACCGTGTGCAGCGTCGTCACTACAGGCATCTTCAAACCCCGCAGCAGCTGCAAAATATGGCTCCCCGCCGGGCCGCCGAAAATTCCGTACTCGTGCTGCAGCGAGACCATGTCGATACTGTTGAAGTTGAGAAAGTCAGCAGCCTCGTCATACGAGCGCAACGAGTCCTGGGCCAGCGACCATCTCACCCGGGCGGGATAGTCATATCCCGGTTCCGCATCGTTTACCGGCAGCGCCAATAATCGGGCGCTCCCGTACTCCCCAGCTATGGCCTCGCACAGGTCCGTAGTGAACGTAGCGATTCCACACCGCCGCGGCAAATAATTGCCGATCACCGCAATTCGACTGGGCAGCGAGGAATTCGATTGCAATCGTGGACGAACTGATGAATCCCCGTTTCGCACCAATTGGCGCGGGCCGACGACTTCCAAGGTGCGGATGGGAAACACTGTGTTTGTTAGTGACATTAGTCCCTAATTTGGTAAGAAGCAGGTGCCGAAAGAGGCCACTATGCAGATGGGCCCTAAGCGATCAACGGCGCTGGGTTGAGGCCAGGATCGCTGCTCTGGTCACTCTCGGTTCCAACTAAGTGTTTTCGTCCGCCGGTACAATTTGCCTCTGGTCAGTATCCAACGAAAGTGGACTCTCGGACTGGTCAAAATTGACCAGATACGGAATCCTGGGGCTTAGTAAGAGCAGAAATCGAAATCTTAATTCTGAGATGCAATTGACGGGTCGGTCAGAGCAATCAGTTTCCCGATCGGATAGTCTTCCTGGTTCAGAGGAGTCTCGGGATTGAGGATTGTCAGCATTTCACCGCTGAGTATTCCTCGGACGAGCAGGCGGGCGCCCTCGACGGCGACAACCCTATATTGCTCGTCAAAAATCGACTTATCAGTCTCCTTCATTTGTCGATTGGATGCGCAATTTTACGTCAGTGACTCTCGCTCTGTTTGCGGACACACCGACGACAGAACGGTTTTTGTGACACGCAAGAATGCCGGCATATGCGACTTTGAATAAGAACCAAGCCAGGCGGACACTTTGGTCTGCCGATCAGTTATCGAAGCCCTAGATAACGCGGATTTTCGGCTTCAGCAGCTCCAGCGAGAAGAAGAATAGAAATGCAGCGAAAGTACTAGCTATCCCGAAAGCGTAGTTGGAGAATGGGACGGGAAAAACAGGATTAAAAAGGCATGCAACCACAAGAAACAAAATGAGCCAAACATACCGGCGCATGGATGCGGCTTGTGAGAGAACGACGATAGCCGCCGCCACAACCACGACCGATAACGGGAGCGCATAAGCCCGCGTCGTGCGAAAGGCAGCGCCGCCCAGCAAGGCTGCAATCGCACTCCACTTTATGACTTTGGTCAGCATTGACCTTACACTTTCGTGTTCGCCCGATCTCAACCCCTGGCCCACTCCGCGTCTCGCTGGAACGTCTGCCGTGTCTCGGCGGCATCCAGGCGGCAGCTGTGTTGGATATGGCGTGAATGTGCCGAAACGATGGCATAGGGAAAGCCCAGAAAATGCTTCTCAACGATTCCCGTCACCTCGAGACTGTTAAACTGTTGAGGCCTTACCTTCGCCAGTATCCGCTTCACTGCGTTCTGGATTTTCCCCGGTGCCACGGCGCCAAAAAACATTACTCTCACTGCTGCCGCCATGAAAAAGAAGTTCCATCCCGCAGCATGAAGCTTGCGATCGAGAGCGAGGCTATCCAGTGCCTTGACCAGGCTCCAGTTCCCCCAGCAGGGCTCATTCTCCAGCCCAAGAAGCTGTGCCATGCGAGGCCACTCCTTCATCAGAATCGTCCCGGCTTGAATAGTTGGCGGCATAAATCCTCCAGAGTAACCCCGCCGCAGGTTTCTGCCCGCGGGGCTTATGTGTTTTTCCTGGGTTATCACGAGATCTTCGGCAAGAGTTCATGAGGCGCAGTGATGATGAATTGATGCTTACGATGGCAATTTTCCGTTCGTTTGCAGTATCGGGCAGGATGGCAAAGAAAAACTGCTCAAAAGTGACCACTCCTGTAGGAAACGAAAGTTACTGCGCAACCGCTCGGGGAACGCAGCGGCCGGGGTAAGCGGTGGCGACAATGATCGCCCACCAGGGCTCCCGGTGAAAATCGACGCAGAGCAGTCCGCGGCGCGATCTCACTCAACCGATCGGAGATCAACAGAATTCCGGGTGTATTTCACTTTGGTTTTGGGACAGTCTGGTTCTGCCGGCGCACGCCGCCAGATGCTCAACGCGGGCCGTCAGGCTTGGCCGAAGAACTGCCATCTCGATCCGGTACATCTCCCTCGTTTCCTGTTGCAATAGTGTGCAAAATAGCTCACTTCCGGAAGGCCGCCGGTCCTATAATCTGTATTATATGAAGCTGGCCGTGGCGCCTAAGAAGAATCGCGGCTTCGACCCCAACACTTTCCTCGCCACGATCGGCGATGGCAGGAAGATCTTGGATGTCCCGAAAAAGCAAACGATATTCGCCCAAGGGGATGTGGCGGACGCTGTCTTTTATATTCAAAAAGGCAAAGTGAGGCTCACTGTAGTATCCAAGGCCGGCAAGGAAGCGACGATCGGCATAGTGAGTGAGGGCAACTTTTTTGGTGAGGGTTCGCTGGCAGGTCAGCTGCTGCGTATGGGGTCTGCGGGGGCCATGACGGATTGCGAGCTCCTGCGCGTAGACAAGAAGGCGATGATGGAAGCGCTTCACCGCGAACACGCGTTTTCAGACATGTTCGTAGCGTATTTGCTGGCGCGTAATATCCGTTACGAGGAAGATCTAGTCGACCAACTGTTCAACTCCAGTGAAAAGAGACTGGCCCGTGTCCTACTCTTGCTGGCTCGTTTCGGCAAGGAGGGTGTTCCTGAAACCGTGGTCCCTAAGATCAGTCAGGAGACCCTGGCCGAAATGGTTGGAACCACTCGTTCGCGAGTCAGCTTTTTCATGAACCGATTCAGGAAATTAGGGTTCATTCACTATGCCGGAGGAGTCGAAGGCGGTTTACAGGTTCACAGCTCTCTGCTCAATGTAGTTCTGCACGATTGAGCGCCTCGGCGTATGCGGCGGTCACATGAGCAGCCTCTATCGTGACCACGGGGTCCCATTCCACGGGCGGCAAATGACGGGCACGCTTAGGCTCGGTCGCTCGGTTTTGCCGATGGCCGCACGATAGACAGATCGCTCCCACTTGCCTGATCTCAGTTTCTTTCGATATTTCATTTTCGCGGACCGCGAGCGAGCCTGCAATGACGGGGCTAGCGCACTCGTCACAGGGGTAAGCGGAAAGGTGAAGGAATTGTCTTTTCATTGGTGTCCTCTGGCCCAAGAGGTCCGCTGCGCATCCCAAAAAAGAAAGCTGCGTGAGTAGCGGAGGGCTCTTGCGGAACCATCTCTTGCCTCGCGTTTTGTGCAAGCCGACCCGACAGGTGCAACCTTGCAAGATCAACCTTGACAGACCGGGGCGGACGATTCTGTGCAGGATTGCTCACATTCGCGGAAAACTCAATCTGGCATTGAGTAAAGAAAGCGTGGGGAGGGAAAGAAAGAACGACCAATCTGCTTTTACCTCCCTTCACTTTTGGCGCGGGCGTGACGCAGCAAATCGAAGTCACCGTCGAACGGCGCTAGGGCATGACGTCCATGTATAGCCCGCTGGCGTGGACGCGCAAAGGCACGATGGGGCGTCCGCTCCTTCATGTTGGCGACCACGCGTTTTATCCTGCGGGCGCTCCGTCGGTCCGTATCCGATTTACCGAGGACAAGGACGGAGTGGTCATGACCGTCAACGACCCGCAATAGGTAATGACTGGGCGCAGGAATGCACAACCGGCGTGATTTCTCGGACACCAAGAAAGAGGATGCCATAAGCTGAGGGGCCGAGAGATAGCTGCCTAACAGAAATAGAATCCACTCTCTCCGCCACGCAGTCTGGGCAGCAGAGAAACCTCGCCCGTTTCTGGGGACCGTTAATGGCAGAGAGAATCAAGTTGCGCAGCAAAATCCGTGCGGGGCGGCAACGGCAAATGACGAGCGCTCATTGCCCGTTCGAGCGTTTCGGCGCCGGCTGGAAGAACGAGGTCAGTCGCGCCGCGATAAAAGTCGTCGCGCTCCGCTTCTGGAAGAGTTATGAATTCGAAGCCTTTACCGCGATAGAGTTGCAGCAAGCGAGGCAGCATCTCGGCGTCAAATGCGCCTACATGCATGAGCAGCACGTAAGGAATATCGCGCCGATACAGAGTGTACGAGATGCTCCGATCGTAATCGACGCTCTCACTGGCTGCAGACAGATAGCTCTTTTCCAGCGTCTCTATCGCTGACGTATCACCCTTTGCTTTGCACCGTGCGTAGGGCTCGTTCCATAGATAGTCACCGAAGCTCATTGTCACCGCCGCGATCCTGTACCCATGTTCTCGAAGAAAATCGCGAAAGGCGGGCTTTTTCTCAGGCGTATCTCCTTCTGCCAGGAAGGGATAACGGAACCAGCGCCAGTCTTCATGCTTCATTAACGACGCCAGCACAGGCTCGTCGCGAACAACATCCTGCTCGAACTCCTCCAATGAGTGTTGGTTCAAGTTCATGTGGGACCAGCTATGGTTCGCTAATGGATTTCCCGCCGAGTGCCATATCTGCAGTACCGCAGCATCAGCGGGCTGCTCTTCGATGCGCGCTCCATTGACGAAGCCATACGTTGCTGGCAGATTAGCGTCCCGCAGTGCCGCAACAATCTTTGAGATCACTTCCATTCGTGTCTCTCCCGGAGGCAGCGGGCCGTGCGCCGGCAGATCGTCGAAGGTAATCGCAATCTTCGGGGCTGGTTCTGCAGAGGGTACAAATAGCGAGAGCGGCACGCCCTCTGCCATTGCGGCGTAGCCGGAGGGCGACGGATGAAGATGATCGCCAGAATCAAAGGCAGGGAGCAGGCGCTCAGGATGTGCTGGATCGCGGGTGATCTGGTCGAAATCGATCACCGCATCGAAGCGTCCGGGAGTTCGGATCCATTCATTGATGGCCTGCCGATCTGCTTCGCTGGCCGGATCGGGATGATAGTAGTTAGATCCGACGAAGGGCATTATGGTCGCGCCCAAGACCTTGATGTTGTGGGTGTGAGCGCGCGGGAGCATCTGTTGATACGCGCCGATGATCCGGTGAACGAGCGCATCGTGCTCAGCGCGGGAAACCTCGCCATTCCGCGCGAGCATACCAATGTCGTTAATCCCTTCAAGAATGATGAGGTAGCAAACCCCTGGCTGGGCAATCACATCATGGTCGAAGCGGGCTAATGCATTCGGTCCCAAGCCATCGGTAAGCAGATGGTTCCCCCCAATTCCCTGATTGAGAACGGCTAAGTTGCGTGTGGTTGGTTGCGATTGCAGGCGCTGTGCCAGAATGTCAGTCCACCGATCATTACCATTGGTTGTGGCGCCATGCCCATCGGTGATCGAGTCGCCAAGGATTACGACAGCACTCGCCTGGGGCGGAGCAGCAACGTCAATTCCGGCAACGAAGTACCAATGCTCACATGTGTGAGCGCCCGGAAGTTCAAGTGCGGAAACCAAATCTCCGTGCATGAGGTATGAAGTAGCCCGCGAACCGGGATGGCCGGTTTGTTCGTCCGGCGACACATCGACGTGGAGAGTGATCGCCAGATCGGAGAGCGCAACTAGCGTGAACGAGACCGGGTCAGAAATGTAGTCGGCGTGCGGAGGAATTGTGACATCCGACGAGCCAGAGAATGTGAGCGCCTTGTCGCTGGCAGGCACGATCTTGTCGGAGCTGGAAGAGAGAGGTCTGGCGACGTGTACCGCGGTCAGATGCAGTGGAGTAGTTCCAAAACGATTCGAAAGCCGTAGTCGAATTTCGCTCCCGCCGACAGACAAATGCACGATCTGGCGCAGTGTGGCATCGCGGAGGTTGTCTGCACTTAGCGCATTGCCCGGCTCAACAAGTTGTTGAGCCGTAGCCCAGGAGCCCACCCAGTGGGTTTCAGCCGCGCTGCCATCACTGCAATATGCTGCAGTGGTGAGCCACAGAAGTGCAGGGAACAACAACACCAGACCGATGCGGAAGATACGGAGAAAAAGTGTGGTAGAGAAGGCCGGCCAAAGGTTGGAATTGAGGCTCATGCAAGCAGTAATACTAGAGCACTCTCCCTTTTAGGGCGAATGCTCTCTTTCCGGAGCGATGGAGTACAACCGCACACGGTACATACGCTGCCGGTGCCGGTCAAGCAACAACTGTCGAGCCTGGTTGGTTTGATCACCATTGAGGCGCCTCTCCCTGGTCCATCGTCCAGAGGAACGAGAAACTTGTTCAACACTTTCAATACCGGCAATTCCCGTGTCGACGTCAGGATCGCGAGCAAAATTCACGGACAGACCGCTGCCGAGAATATAGAACTCGCCTGGGGACGTCTGTAGGATCAGCATGGCGCCATTGGAGCGAGAATGAAAATGCCCTTTTCGCCACGCCGGACGAAGCGGCCAAGCGAGGTCCAAGTGCGGTGTCCTGCAACGTGGGTGGCGTCCGGTTTCTGAATCGCAATGACATTGACCTGCTCCCCACGATCTGTTCCACTGAAAAACGCTTCCTTTTCACGGCAAATCTCCCTTCCTGAGGTCGTAGATTTTGCCGGAAAACTAACCTTCAAACAGATGACGCAGTACTTTCCTCAGCCTCCGGTTGCCGGGAGTATTCCTCAGAAGCCGACGTGCATGATTCATTGGCAGGCGAAGAAGCAGGCCACGGCCGAGGGCTCATAACACGAACCAGAAGAGAAAAGTTGCACTGCGGAGAAGAGTCAATGGCCACTTACACTGGGTATACCCTCCGCTTCAAATGAGCAAGCTTAGTCAGCTAAACTACACTCATGACAGCCTTCCTACGCTCCCTCCCGCAGTTTCTGTTCTTCTGCAAGACTAACCCTGCTGGGAGCAACCGAGGCAAAGGTCCAGGAAGCGGCGAGTGTAGAATGTCTGGGCTGAACCCACTTCTTTCGCGGCTATATTTGCCACAATACGCTTGACTGTCAATGAAGCTTCTCCTCTGCTGCGTTGGCAACCCGACCATAGTCGCCAGTAAACCTCGCCTTTGTCTCCTAAATCAAACTTGCGAAAAACGCCGCAATGTCGCGGGCGAGAGCCACTGGTTCTTCTGTGGGTGCGAAATGCCCACCGCGCTCCATTGGTGTCCACCGCTGGATGTTATATAGGCGCTCAGCCCAATCGCGCGGTGCATCTCCTTCGAAGGCGTATTGAGATGTGAAGTTGGCGATGGCAGTGGGCGAGCGGACGAAGTCTTCCGGTCCAAGCGTAATCCCGTGCCAGCGGTTATCGAAATAATCGCGAATGGAACTCGTAATTGTTCCAGTGACCCAGTACAGAGTCAGGAGCGTCAGCAAAAAATCACGTGGAATGCGCCCTTCGAGGTCGCCATGACAGTCACTCCAAGATCTCCATTTCTCAGCAATCCATGCGGCCAGTCCGGCTGGAGAGTCGTTGAGTGAATACCCGAGTGTCTGCGGTCTTGTTGACTGCATCGCTTTGTAGCCGCCTTCAGATTGCCACCACAGGTCGGAAGTCCCGATATACACTTTTTCCGCGGGCGATAACGCCCGTGATCCGGGACCAATGTAAGGGGCAAGCTCCAGGTTGGTCAGGTGGATTCCGATGATTGAATCTGGCCCGTCGAGTGCCATCAGCGTGGCAACACCGGCGCCAAAGTCGCCGCCGCCAGACCCATAACGCTCATATCCGAGTTCGGTCATGAGTCGGTGCCAAAGTGCCGACACATATCGATAATTCACACCGGCACGCCTCGGGCGCTCTGAGAAACCGTAGCCCGGTAGCGATGGGATGACAAGGTCGAATGCGGGGCCGTCGATGTCGTGTCGGACCGGATCCGTGAGTAGTGGCACGAGCGGAAGGTACTCCAAGAACGCGCTGGGCCAACCGTGAGTTAGTATCAGCGGAATCCCACGACCGCCTCGCGCTCGTGCATGGACGAAGTGGATCCGAACGCCATCTATCTCGATGCGGAACTGCGCGAGTTCTCCGAGTCTTTGCTCCTGAGCGCGCCAGTCGAATTCCTCGGCCCAATAGTCCATCAAATTCCGCAGCCATTCGAGATCCGTCCCCTGCGACCATGGAGCGCCAGGTGCGCTATCAGGCCAACGCGTGTTCCGAATGCGTGTCTTTAGATCTGAGAGGACCTGCTCAGCGACCGCCACCTTGAAGGGCTCTATACGCAATCTCGGACTCCTCGTGAGTAAATTAGAGATAGATCCCAACTCAGCATAATCGAATCTAGCCCAAAAGCATCGCGTTTACGCTAAGCGCATTCTTGCTTTGCCTGCTCGTTCGCGATCGATTAGTGTCCGCTTCCGGGCGAGCCCCAAAGGTATCGGCGGTATTTGCCCAGCCGGAAGACCGGGATCGGATCGGCAGTCCGCGAAGGTTTGCTCTGGTCAACGACCCAGCTTTCTTTCACCTTCAGCCGCTCGGCAAGCTCCGTCGTGGTCAAAACCTCATAGGGGAATGAGGAAGCCGCCTTATTGTGCCGATGGTCTTTCATTCCGCCGCAACTCCATCGGAATTCCTGTTTGGTTGCTTTCCCTCTTTCAGTTGCTTGATGTACCGATCAATCGACCAGCGATTCCTCTCCAAATACGTCAGCAAGACAAAGTACAAAAGCACGTAGATGAGTTGGGCTCCGGCGGCATCCCAATTCTGCGCCAAGCAGATCCCAATTTGTAACGTGAGCATCAGCAGGCTGCCTGCGATCAGCGCGAGTGATGTCCACAATCCAAGGATCAGCAACAGACCCACCGTACCCTCGCACCACGGCAAGGCGACGGCGACGAAATGCACTAAGAATTCCGGCAAGGGGGCGTTGTGCATCTGCTTGTCCATATAGGCGACAAACGCAGCGTGGTCCCCGATCAATCGGGAGAACCCGTGGAGAAAAATGTTCGCACCCAGAGTCGCCCGCAGAAGCAAGTAGGCGATTTCATCCTTCTTGGTCATGGAAAGCCTCCTCTTCTATCTCCGCTCGACTGCTCACCTGCTCTTCGTGACTGCAACCTCTTTAGACGCTATTTATCGCGCTTCAAGATTCAGCAGATTCGAAGCAGAGGGCGAGCGACAAGTGTTCAGTTCACCGTCGCCTCACCGCAGCATTTCTTGTATTTCTTCCCCGAGCCGCAGGAGTATGGCTCGTTCCGCTCGACCTTGGGAGTGCTCCGGCGATGTTCCGAAGTGCGGGCACTCGCCCCCGCTTGCCGATGCGCCCGGAAATAGCCATGCGCCCCCAACAGCCCAGCCGCCATGTGCGCGATGACTTCTTCGCGCTTATCTGGGCTGATCGGCTCGGGGCGCATCTCCGGGTCTTCGTCGTGCTCGTGGCAGAGCATCATCATCGGGATCAGGCATCCGCCGCGCTCCTCGTCGTTGACAAGCTCAGCCCAGCCGTCGTGGCGAATGCCCATACCCCGCATGAACCCGCGAGCCCAGTCATTGCCGTGCGCCGTGCCGTCCTCGTCCTCTAGCAGGAGCGGCAGGTAGACGTCGCCCTTGAACAGCGTCCCGGCGATGTCGTTCCAGTGCCTCATCATCAATCCCAGAATTTCATTGGCTTCGTCGAGGCTGCCGAAATCGCACACCTCCGACATCTCGCAGCCGAAGACCTCCGAGTAGTACTCGCTCGGCATCATGGTCTCCGGTCCCGCGATGAGCGCGGCGAAGAACCCGTCGTGCGCCTCGACGTTCATCACCTTGGGGTCACTGTCCCGGCTTTTCTCCGCAGGGCACATGCGCAGTCCGGTTTCAAGCAGGGATAAGGCGAATGCAATGCGATCAAAAGCCAGGGATTCGGCCATAGCGAGTTGACTTTTGTCGGCATCTTGGAAAGCGATTCCAGTGCTTCCCATACGGATTCGACGGTTCTTCCTCGGTAGCGGAATGGCCGAAAAATCGTGCTAACTTGATGGGACGAACCACGGGCATGCGAGCGTTAGTGCGTCGCATCCGCATACTTCACCGAACAGCCGTAGGGACGCGTCGCCGACGTTTCCACCTGCTTTCCGGCCGTAGCCTGCTGCAGCGCGAGACTGACATAATTCGTTGCGCCAGGCACGTCATTCAGTTCGGTTGTCGGTTTATCGTCAATGGCTCCATCGTAGATCACCACGCCCTGGGGGTTGATGACGACCATCTGCGGAGATGTCTTCGCATCATAAAGATGGCCGATCTCACCGGTCGGGTCGAGCAGCGCGGCGGTCGGCGCAGCCTGCATCTTCGCCATGTAGTCGTTCTCTTCACTTGCGGTCACATATCCCTGCTTGCCCGCCGCGGAAGACAGAATTGTGAACCAAACTACGCCCTTGCTCGTCCACTGCTTTTGCAGCCGCTGCATGTTGCCGCTGTTGTACTGCTTGCGCACGAAGGGGCACCCGTTGTTGTGCCACTCGAGGACCACATACTTCCCGCGATACTCTGAGAGGCGAAAGGTCTTGCCGTTGCTCGCCGTACCTGTGAAATCCGGGGCCGCCTCGCCGACTTTCGCAGCCGAGATCACTGGCCGAGCTGTGCACAGAAGCATCGCAACCAGCATAAGGTATAGAGTTGAGCGCTTCATATCTGTGATCCCTCCTTTAAGGATTGTACTGGGCGGATTCCAATGCTGGAACCGCTTTTCACGATGCCAGGCTTACTGATAAGCACATCAATCAAGTAAGACTGATCGTCGGAGAACAGAAGCACCCCCTTCAGCCGCTGGATCGGTTTGAGAAGCTGATCAGACTTCCGCAGCGTCAGTCGGAAGCCAGTGGCTACAGGTAGCAGCTTCTGCGGGGCTGCGTCTTCAATCTGCGACTCAGCCAGCGGGAAGAAAATCGCCTGCGTGATTCGGCGACCGAGGTTCGAGCTAAGCACGAAAGAGTCATTCGCGTCGGCCACGGTGAATCTCCAGTTCCCGGGCGCCGGACGCGGCAAAGACTTGCGCGTGGCAGTGAACAGATCGATGGTCTGAGCATTCGGCGCAGGGGACTGTGACTTGACGGAGAGAGTGAGCGAGAGCTGTGCCTTGCCCGGGATGCACATTTCGTCGCTGCAAACCAGTAGCCTTACCTGGGCACCGAGCTGCGCTGGCGGCTGCACTGCCAGGCTCGCCGCAGCATGCAGCGGCACGATTAACAGCACTGCGTCCTCGTAGCCATAATCCACAAAGCTGGACCTCTCAAGACGCCGCGGCGTAGGCCACTCCATTGCCCCAATAGTAAGACCCGTCGGCAACTGCCACTCCACGCGGGGCGGTTCGCCCGAGTCGCCCGGATTGACCCAGTAGATGTGCCAGCCCTTCTCGAGTTGGAAACGCAGCCCAAGATCGAGCGTATGTCCCGCTACGATCCATTGATTTCGGGCGATGAGTTCCAGCGTGCCGTGCGGGATGGGTGTGCCTTCCGCCTGCGCACTTGCCGCGCATAGCAGCAGCGTGGCTCCACATGTGAAAGCTCGGTAAAACTCTGAACTGGGGTTACACCATCGCATTTTGGTTTCGATGCCCAAACCGCTCAGCAAGTTCTTTCTTATCTGATGGCGCGCGCCAACCATTGGTTTCCGCCGAGGTCTGAGCGTCACCAGGCACCTACAGGTTCCAGACTATTTCCGGTTTGCTGACCAACCGGGAACTACTCCACTCGTAGCGCAAGGGCTTTCTGGATAGTTTCCAGTTGTCCGACTAAACCGGGCTAGCTGTCAGCGGAACACCCGTACGTAAGAAACCATGGGTCCGACACATCAGCTAACATGTTCGAGGTGGAGAAGCCTCGCGCAGTTTCCTACATATGAACCGAGCCGGCACGTTGATTGCTCCTCCATCTTCACCCGATCCCTCAGAGGCCTCCAAACGGCTCCTACCGTGGCTCGTTGCTGTCGCCTTATTTATGGAGTCGCTGGATACAACGATTCTCAATACCGCCGTTCCCGACATCTCTCGCGCCCTCGGCGTCGCTCCCCTCAGCATGAAGGCGGTGCTGGCGAGCTATACGCTCAGCCTAGCGGTCTTCATCCCAATCAGTGGCTGGATGGCGGACCGGTTCGGAACCCGTCGTGTATTCGCATCTGCGATTGGTCTATTCACCCTCGGGTCCTTTCTGTGCGGAATATCAAGCAACATCCACTTGCTGGTCGCTTGCCGCATCCTGCAAGGTTGCGGCGGCGCGATGATGGTGCCAGTGGGCCGGCTCACCCTGGTGCGAACATTCGCCAAGTCAGATCTTCTGCGCACCATGAGCTTTGTTTCTATACCAGCCCTGGTGGCGCCCATGCTCGGACCCATCGCCGGAGGTCTCATCGTCGGGTATCTTCACTGGCGCGTCATTTTCTTCCTTAATATTCCAATTGGACTCGCGGGTTTGATCCTCGTTTATCTCCATTTGCCCGATTACCGCGAAGAAAGCCATCCGCTCGATGTTGTCGGGCTCATCCTCTTCGGTTCTGGGGTCGCATTACTGTCTTATGTGCTGGAGATATTCGGCGAGCACACTCTGAGCGCGGCGGAGATGGCAGGGCTGCTGGTGTTGTCTATTGCTTTGCTTGCAGGATACGGAATCCACGGGAACAGTCTCCCGTTCCCTTTGCTGAAGCTCAAACTATTCGGCATTCGTACGTTCCGCGCCGCCGTAAGCGGCAGCTTCTTCACTCGTCTTGGAATAGGCGGAGTGCCATTTCTGCTTCCGCTTCTCTATCAGGTTGGCCTGGGTTTCACCCCGATCCAATCCGGTCTGCTCGTCATGCCCCAGGCAATCGCCTCCATGGGTATGAAAAGGATCATGCCACGACTTCTGAAGCGTATCGGGTATCGTGGCGTCCTCATCTCCAACACGCTAATTCTCGGTGTTCTTCTGATGGTGTTTGCCACGATCGGTGTGCGAACACCTGTTTGGGCCATCGTGCTGCAGGCTTTCCTTTATGGAGCATTCACATCGCTGCAATACACGAGCATGAATACTCTCGTATTCGCTGACATTGAGGAAAAAGACGCCAGTGGTGCAAGTTCCATCGCAAGCACTATGCAGCAGATGTCGATTAGCTTCGGCGTAGCGGCGGCGGGCTTAGCCACAGCACTTTTCGTTCCCAGCACACGCTCCAATCCGACCGAAATGATTCAGGGAATCCATAGAGCTCTCATTGCTCTCGGGATACTAACCATCGTATCGACGATTGTCTTCCGCAGTTTGAGAAGCGGCGATGGCGACGATGTGAGCCTGCATAAGGTTCTTCACCCGGGAGGATGACTCAACTTATTGACATCCTCCGAGTCAGCTGATCAGGCGCGCATGGTGCAAGTGATCTCGGCCCACGTTGTAAAGGTTCCGGTCGCCGCCGGCTAGCTGGAAATTATTCCGGGCCAGGAAGTCGGCTTGTAGGAACTGCAGCCGCAACGCCGAGAAAGCGCGAGCAAGAAAGTCGAGAATTATTAGAAATCCGCGCCTCAAGTAATTCTTTCCGCCGGAGAAAGTTTCGACCTTGTGACTGCCCGCTAGGCAAGCAGTCACATGCGAACCCGAAAGACCGATTCGGAGGCTCCGAAGTGGCCACTCTAAGCCACAGAATCGCCATCGATTCGCCCTTTGGGAGCATTACGAAACCGGATTGTTTAGCACGTCAAAGCTGGTAGCAGAGAGTCTTAGGAGAATTTTGAACTTGTTGATTCAGTGTAACTTACGCAAACGTCGGCTCTTATACGTTTCCAAACCGTACCGGGGGTTCGAATCCCTCTCCCTCGCCAGCAAGTCTTAACTGCAGAGAAACTTCGCCGTCCTTTGCCGCGAAATACGCGACAAATGCCCATTTTCGCGATAGTTGTTCAACAACATGGACTGGAGAGAACGGTCTGCTCCGCAGCGAAGGCGGTCCCTGACTCCCTGAGCCGGCTTTTCTCTGGAGGAGATATGTGCAGTCCGGTTTCAACGAGGCCATTAGGCGAATGGAATACGATTCCAATCCGAATATTCGCGAATGCGGACTCGACTTCAGCTCACCGTTTTCGAACAGAGAAGAGTTTTCTAAATAGCTTCCGCTGTTGCCGATAATCCCGAAGTTGCGCCGACAAGACATGAAAGTGTCCGGTACCGATCTGGTGAAACTTCCTCGAGATCAGCTTGTGGCCTGAAATTCCGGTAGTGGCTCAGCCACCACCGAAATTCCTTTGCGGGTTGTTATCGGGTATCCGCGTATTATTCTTGAGATCGCCTCGTCCATTAGCGCAGCTAGGCCGGCGACCGAGGCGG
>Ga0302324_100012383_pt1 | contig 17391 bp, 14 predicted proteins | sample Palsa_T0_1_FD_201949 | JGI IMG/M metagenome (GOLD analysis project Ga0302324, IMG submission 201949) | Peat permafrost microbial communities from Stordalen Mire near Abisko, Sweden - Palsa_T0_1 | ecosystem: Environmental > Terrestrial > Soil > Palsa > Peat permafrost | place: Sweden: Abisko...
TACCATTTCGTCGGGCGAAACCACGTTGCCCTTCGACTTCGACATCTTCGCGCCGTCTTTGATCACCATGCCCTGCGAGAACTGATGCCGCACCGGTTCGTCGTCCTGGACCATGCCCAGATCGCGCATGACCCTGGTCCAGAAGCGCGAATAGATGAGGTGCAGGATCGCGTGCTCCACGCCGCCGATGTACTGATCGATCGGAAACCAGTAAGCCGCCCGCCCAGGATCGAAAGGCGCATGCGCGTTCTTCGCGTCGGTGTAACGGTAGAAATACCAGCTCGAATCGACAAATGTATCCATCGTGTCGGTCTCGCGCTTGGCAGGGCCGCCACATTTGGGGCAGACGACGTCGACAAACTCCGGCACACGCGCCAAAGGCGAGCCGCCCTGCTGTGTAATCTCGATCATCTCAGGCAGAAGCACGGGCAACTGGTCGTCAGGCACGGGAACGATACCGTCGCGCTCGCAATGAATCATCGGGATCGGCGTGCCCCAATAGCGTTGCCGGCTCACCCCCCAGTCCTTCAAGCGGAATGTCACTTTGGGTTCACCGAAACCACCGGCCACCGCTGCTGCCTGAAAGAGCTTCACCGCTTCTTCATAGCCAAGTCCGTCAAACTCGCCGGAATTGATCACCACGCCATCCTTGGTGGTAAACGGCAGCTCAGGATCCTCGGCATTTGCATCCGCAGGCGCGATCACCCGCCGTATCGGAATCGCATACTTGGTTGCGAACTCGAAATCGCGTTCATCGTGCGCCGGCACACTCATAATTGCGCCGGTACCATAGTCGCTCAATACGTAATTCGCCACCCAAATGGGCACCATCTCGCCGCTATACGGATTGATGGCGAAGTGGCCGGTGGGTACACCGTGCTTCTCAATCTCCCCGATGTCGCCGGTCTCCCGCGCGATCTTCTGTTCCTCAATAAGCTGGCTCACCTGCACCTTCAGGCCCGAATCCACGGTTGAGAAAGCCGTCACCAGCGGGTGCTCAGGAGCCAGCTGCAAGCTGGTCGCGCCAAAGATCGTGTCTATCCGCGTAGTAAAAACGCGAATCCTAACAGTGCTATCCTCCTGAGCGGAGCTTGGCGCGCTCTGTGCGCCATGCGAAGTCGAAGGACCTGCGTTTTCAAGGAAAAAATCGACCTCCGTCCCTTCGCTGCGGCCAATCCAGTTGCGCTGCATGGTGCGCACCTTTTCCGGCCAGCCGTCCAGTTTGTCGATGCCATCCAGCAATTCCTGGGCGTAGGCGGTAATGCGGAAGAACCACTGAACCAAATCGCGCTGTTCGACGATCGTGTCCTCGTGGCGCCAACAGCGCCCTTCGATCACCTGCTCATTCGCCAATACAGTCGCGCACTCCGGGCACCAGTTGACCTTGCTCTTCTTTCGATACGCGAGTCCTCGCTCGTACATGCGCAGGAAAAACCACTGGTTCCACCGGTAGTAGTCGGGCAGGCAGGTGGTGACTTCGGTGGCCCAGTCAAATCCCATGCCGAGGCGCTCAAACTGCCGCTTCATCCCGGCAATGTTGTTGAGCGTCCACTCGCGCGGTGGCGTGTTGTTCTTAAGCGCGGCGTTCTCGGCCGGCAGCCCGAAGGCATCCCATCCCATGGGGTGCAGCACGTTGTAGCCGCGCATCCACATGTGGCGCGCCAGCGCATCGCCGATGGAGTAATTGCGCACGTGCCCCATGTGCAGCTGGCCGCTGGGATAGGGCAGCATCTCCAGCACATAGTACTTCGGCTTACCGCAGGAAGGGGGTTCGGCCGCATACAGCGCGGGGTCCGCAGCCCAGCGCGCCTGCCACTTCGCCTCAATTGTCGCAGGGTCGTATCGTTGTTCTTTTTCTTCCGCCATCACCCTTCAGTGTAAATGGGAGGCGGCTACTGCTCCGGCCGGGGGGTAGTGTCCTATTAGTGCGTTGCCACTCCAGTGACGGAATTTCTACTGGCCGCGGGCCGCCCCTTTTCGCTTAGAATGATCTCTCGATGGAGATCGACTTCATGGCCATCCTGAAAAGACTATGGAAGTCGTACTGGCACGCGGTCTTTGCACCGCTGGCGGAAGACGAAAAGAAAGACTGGCAACCCTTCCAGTTCTAACCCTGTGCTGGGTCGTCCTAATTGTGCGTTGCTGAACTCAAGCTTACTTTTTAGGATTTAACCAGCGCTGGGTGGCTTGGGTAACAAATGACGATCCGACTGCGGAGAGCAGGACCATCTGGAGATCGTTCCGCTGTTCAACGGTTAGAAATCTATTGAGTCTCTGGCGGCCTTACCTCTCAAGGCCGCCACCAACGTAGCAACGCAGAGTTAGGACACTACCGGCCGGGGCGTGCATGATGACTTGCCTCGCCTGCGGCTTCGCGCCACCTACCCCTACGGCTGGACAGCCAGGCACTTCCTCGTCGACAATTTCGTAATCCGCAGGGGGTTGGAATAGAGCGGGGTCGGGATCGCCCAGGGTGACGCTTTCCAATTCTCTCGTGAAATGCACCTGCGGATCGTCGATGACCTGGAGAACCGTGAGGAATTCCAGGCCGTGGGTAGTGTCATGCCATTCCTCGAAGGTCCTTTCAAATGGCTCAGTGTTTCCGATCCCAAATGTGCCTGTCGGAATCGTCGTGATGGATCTGAATCCGCGGACCTCGATGCCTTTGATCCTTTTGGTTCCCAGGTCTCCACCGTCCTGTCCCGGAGGCTTCGCTCGCAATTCTGCTCGAAGCGCATCGAAGGCTTGATGCACCCTCGCTGTCGGATCATCCGGCGTGGGCTTCGCCGGTAGTGCCGCACCTGCCTGCTGTATCGAGTTGGTTGGGGGCTCGCCGGGCGCGGGCTTTGCCTGCGCCGCAATCGCCGATGGCGTAGAAGCCGCCGCGGGAGCTGCGCAGGAACGAACTCTGTCCGGATCGAACGGGTGCACCACTGTCGCCCGATGCGCCACAAACCCCTTCTCGCCTGAGTGCATTACACTCCAACTTGTACGGGTTTGAGCTAGATCTCCCACAAGGAAATAGGTCGTTGGCGCCGGATCTCCTGTCGGCAGGATGATGGTTTGGGAGTGCATACTCAGTCCTTGTGAGTTTCGGGCTTCAGCAGAGATTTCCCCGGTGGTTCTGGTCCTTCCGTCGGCCAGCTTCCGCACCCAGGTTTCTCTGTACTTCGCCGTATAAGGCATCCACCTGTGCGTAAAGCTCTCCTTCTTCACGGCGGCCGACAGGTCTTGTCCTACCTGACCCAAAACCGACAGGGCCGCACCCGCCGCTGCAACCAGCGCCAACGCCGCACAGATGGTTTCGCGCATAACTTGCACCTTAAGTCGCCTTCGATGACGCACACAGTCTGACGCCAAGCAAGGGAGAATGCAAGCCCGATTGCAAGAAAACCTAGGGTTTCTAAAAGTAAGAGCAATTGTGCTATACTTGTCATACAAGCTATACAAAGCTGAGGAACCCATGCTGGCAGTCCGCATCCCCACCGAAATCGAAACTCGTCTGGAAAAACTCGCGGCCCTCACTGGGCGTCCCAAGAGTTTCTACGTTCGCGAAGCACTCCAGGCTCATCTGGAAGAGATCGAAGACACATACACAGCTCTTTATCGTCTGGAGCACCCAGCCAGGCGCTGGACCTTAGAGGATTTAGAGAATGGTTCGGACCTCGGACGATCCACCAAAAAGAGATAAGGCTTGGGCGGTCGAGTTCGACGATCGTGCGCGGCGCGAACTGCGCAAACTCGACGAAAAAATTCAACTAGCCATTCTTCGCTATCTGCGCTCACGCATCGCTGTTGCGGAAGATCCAAGGCGATTTGGAAAACCGCTACGCCGAAGCCTGGCGGGGCTTTGGCGCTATCGCGTCGAAGACTACCGCCTGATCTGCCGCATTGAAGACGAACGAATCGTCGTGCTGGTGCTTCAGGTCGGCCATCGCCGAGATGTCTACGAAGACTGAACCAAGCTCTTCAGCACCCGCACGTTCCGCTCCTCGTCGCCCTCTTCATCCACCGGTGTCTCGGCAATAAAAGCAGCATGCACAAAGCGCTTGTCATTCAGCAATCGTCGAAAGGGTTCCACTCCAATCGTTCCCTGCCCGATGTGCTCGTGCCTATCGAGCTTCGACCCGCGCGCAGCCTTGGCATCGTTGCAGTGCCACACGCGTACCGTGTTGAATCCCACCGTCGCCGCAATCTGCTTCATCGTGTCTTTGTATCCTTGATCGCTCACGATGTCGTAACCAGACACATGCGTATGGCACGTATCCAGGCAAACTGCCACCGGCGCATGCGCCTTGAGCAACGCCACCAACTCAGCCACCTGATCAAAACTTCCGCCCAGCGAACACTCCGAACCGGCCGTATTCTCAATGAGAATCGTGAAGGTGGTCCCCTCCCACGGCAGGCCATCGCCTGCCTTCTCAATCGACTCCGCAGCCAGCCTGAGGCCCTCGTCGCGCGTCATCCCCTTCCACGATCCGGGGTGCAGCACGAGATAGTCGGCGCCGAAGGCGAGCGCTCGCTCAATCTCGCCGCGAAACGCAACCACGCTCTTCTCGCGAAACTCCTTCGTCTGGCTGCACACGTTCACCAGATAACTTGTATGAATGACCAGCGGGCTTACGTCCAATTCCGCGCGCAGTTTCCGCATTCGTTCACACTGCTTCGGGTCCACCTGGGGTGCCCGCCACATCCGCGGACTCGATGAAAACATTTGAAATGTGTTGGCGCCAATCTCGCGCGCCCGCTGCACAGCGTTCGACGCCCCGCCCGCAGTCCCAAGATGAACCCCGATGCGCTTTGCCATTCACACGAGTCTAAACGGCGTCGCCACATGTCCGGGGTCCCCAGCAATAGGGGTCCCCACAAACAGGTCCTCGTTTGTGGGGAAGAGGGACAGGTCCTCGTCGCTGGGGTGGTTACAGCAGCTTCATCGCATCCGGATCCCAACGCACCACGGCGCCTTTTTCAATACTGAGATTGCTCAGCAGGGCTGCGCCCGCCGCGCGATACCCAAACACCGCATCCTCCACTACCGGCTGCCGCGACCGAACCGACGCGAAGAAATTCTTGAAGTGATCGTAGCTGTCGCTGTAGCCTTCGGGCGTCACATACCGCTCCGACCCCACCGGTGGAGTTCCCTCGAAATGCTTCCGCGGATATTTCTTCCGATACTCAGTCTCGATCCGATTCTGCATAGCCTCAGGGAATGTATCGATTGTCAACCCCGGCTCGGTTTCACGCGGCACGCGGCTCACGGTGACACCGGTCCAGCCAATCTCTAAGGTGCCCTCTGAACCAGTAAACACAAGGCTCTCGCTCTCCTCGCCACCATCGACAAAATTTACGCGCACACTCAGATTGAATCCCTCGCGATAATCGAAAAGCCCCAACACCACATCCTGCGCGTCGCGCCCGTCATTCCAATAACGCAAAGCGCCCGTCGCCATTCCTTGCGTAGGCCCGTGCGAGCCGGTCACAAAATGCGTGCCGCTAAAAAGATGCACAAAAAGGTCCCCCGCGACACCGCTTCCATACGCCTTCCACTTCCGCCACTGGAAAAAATGCTCCGCATTGAAGGGAATCTTCGGCGCATTCCCGAGAAAGCGAGGCCAGTCGCAAGTCTCCGGCGACGCATCCGGCGGAACCGTGTAATTCCACGCGCCCATCGACGAGTTCCGGTCCCAATGCGCCGTCACCATGTTCAGCTTGCCAATCGCGCCCGAGGCCAACAGCTCTTTCGCCTTGGCATAAACCACCGAACTCACCCGCTGGCTCCCAATCTGCAGAATGCGCCCCGTCGTCCGCGCCGTCTCAATCATCTCCGGCCCGTCCGAATAATGATGAATCATCGGCTTCTCGCAATAAACGTCCTTGCCCGTCTTCATCGCGTCCACCGACGCCTGCTTGTGCCAGTGATCCGGCGTACCGATAATCACAGCATCGATGTCCTTCCGCGCCAGAATCTCGGGATATTCACGCGTGGTGAAAATGTCGTCACCCCACAGTTCCTTGCTCCGCGCCAAGCGGCCGTCATAGCAGTCAGCAACCGCCACCAGCTTCACACCCGGCACCTGCACGGCCGTCTTCGTATCACCCATCCCCTGCCCGCCCGCACCGATCAGCGCGATCTGGATATGGTCGTTCGCAGAGACTGGCCGGGCGGGCTCTTCCTGGGCCGCCAGCACATGAATTCGCTTCCCCGTTTCCGCACCTGCCGCGCTCGCCAGCGATGCCGCCGAAACCGCCCCGGCAGCCTTCAGAAAATTCCTGCGATTCCAAATCTGCACAACTCCCCCACGGCGAAGTTTTCCGCCGCATACAACCATACACGGACGGGATCACCCCGACGGCCGTAGATTCTTCTGAATTGAAGACCGCTCGAACTACGCGAAGTTAGTCGTCGTTATCGCGACGCGTCTTCGCCTTATGTTGCGTCAGCAGCGTGGGCACAGGCGCATTCCCCATGGCATCCTTCCACAGGATCACGTTCAGCGTTTGCGCATCGGCCCGATCCGCATGACGAAAGTCCATCTTCATGCTCTCTTCCGCACCCGGCGCATGCTTCGCGTTCGCGGTATAGATCAGGTTGTTATCGCGATTCGATGTGTCCGCGTCGAAGGGTACCTGATCGCCGGGTCCCGCAAATTCACTCGCAATCAGCGAACTGAATGCGTCGTTGTTGTTCATCGGCGGCAGCCCCAGCAGCGACTCCATCGTCCGCACCACACTCACCGTCGAATAAAAATGGCTATCGACAAATGGCCCGCCCTTGGCCCCGTGCGGCGCATATTTGCTGATCACAAGCGCATAACTGCGATGCGCATCCACATGATCCGCGCCGTCCTGCGCATCGTCTTCCAAAACAAAAAACGCCGTGTCGTCCCAGAACGGCGAATGCGAAATCGCTTCCACGGCGCGGCCCACCGCCAGATCGTTGTCGGCCACCGACGCCTTTGGTGTTGGCCCACCCGGACGCGTTCCCGCGGTGTGATCGTTGCCCAGGCGCAGCATCACAAAATTCGGCATCGTGTCTTTTCCTTGCTGCTTGTCCGCCAACCAGCCTTGCAAGTGCCGCATGAAAATATCGACGCGCACCTGGTCCGGAATTTGTAAGTTGAAGTCCGGCGCCTCCTCGGCAAAATGCCCCACGAGTTCCGGCTTCGTCGCTGTATTCGCGGCCATCATCGGAATCGGCCATGGCCATTTGTTCACACCGCCGCCCCACTCCGGCGGCAGACCCTCGCCTGGCGCAACAGCCTTGTGCGCACAGCTGCGTCCTTGCAGCATCGGCCCCAGTTGCGGATTGCTTGCGGCCGGCTGATCGCAAAAGATCGTCGAGATAAATTCGCCAAAGTGGTAATACGTCTTTCCATGCGCCGCGAGATCGCCCCACAGATAACCGCTCTGCGGCTCATTCACGTCGGGAATCTTTTGCAGCAGCGGATAGCCCGCAGCCACCACGCCTTCAAAATCGTAGAAGCGCTGTCCCCCGCGATACGACTGTTGCCACGTCTTCTCCAAATAATCCGATCCGATGGCGGCGTTCGACCAAACATGCCCGTCACCCGAAACTTCGCCGGAATCAAAAAAGTTGTCGAGAACGCCAAACTGCAACGCCAGCTTGTGAATGTTCGGTGTAACCGCAGCCCCATACATGGTGAGGCTCGGATCGCCATTGCCCACCGGTCTCCCGTTCTGCGCCAAATCACCGAGCACCTGATCGTACGTGCGATTCTCCTTAATGATGTAGATGACGTGCTTGATCCGGCTCTCACTCGACCCGGAGAATTGAATCCTTTCTGCCGCCGCTTTCATGCGGTTCGAGCGCAACACCTCATCGGTCCACTGCGACAGATTCTTTTCGATCTCCGCGGAATCAATTGCAGCCAGCGATCCATACAGGAGCGTTCCGATATATGTCGACGGCCTCCTCAGAGGAATCTTCCTTGAACTCTCGGTTTCCGGTTGAGGCATCTTGTTGGGCCCGGTTCCCTTCCCTTTTCCGGTCGCAACGTAGAGCGTTCCGCCTCCAGGCGAAGGCAGAAACGCCAGCGAAAACGGCAGCCACTCGGTCGGCACAAATCCATCCGGCTCCGCCATCCCTGCGCGCGCCGCCTTTGCCGTGAGCTTATGCGGATCGATCACCGCCACCGCGTCGCTCGCCATGTTGGCCACGTAGAGCCTGCTGCCGTTGCCGTTCAGAGCCACCGCCAGTGGCTCGGCGCCAAAATAACTCTGCCCTGGCAGACGTGTATCAAAATACCCCTTCACTGTGAACTGATCTCCGCCCACATTCACAGCCGCCACCGCGTCACGATTCGCCAGCGCGACATACAGCGTTTTTCCGTCCGGTGCCAGCGCGAACGAACAGGGATGCGTGCTCGGCGCAACCGAATTCGTGGGCTTCAAAAGTGCCAGCTTGCGGCCCACTTCATTCTTCACAAGATCGAGTTCCACAATCTCCGACGCATTCCAAAGCGCAACAAAGGCGCGATGGCCGTCCTGCGAGAGCGCCAGCGCGCCGGGATAGGTCGACGGCACAGCCTCGCTCTCGGCCAAGTCAAACCGATGTTCAATGGCGCCGCTCGCCGCGTCCAGCAGCAACACGTCGTCGGAGTAGTTCTCCGCCACCAGCAGCTTCTCTGCGCCGGCATTGGCGATCACTTCAATCGCAGCCGGAAACGGCACTCCCTTGTCGCCATCCTTTTCACCGATCAGCCGCGTCGAGTGTCCGGGCGCGAGTTGCTCAAGCGGCAGGCGAATAATCCGCTCCGGCGTCACTTTGCCCGTGGCGAATCCATATACCACGATGCCGCTGCCCGTATCGTCCTTGCCCGTGCCCTGCGGATCCGTTAATGACCCGATGCTCGCGTAGATGTGCGTGCCATCGCGGCTAAACGCAAGCCCCGAATACAGAGTCTGCTTCATCCGGATCAGCGTCCGCGCATCGGGAAAATCTGAAATCTGGCCCGTCTGCGTATCGAGCACCGCCAACGACTGGTCATAGTTCGACTCCGCCGTTCCGAAGCCCGCATTCACCGTTACTACGTAGCGCTTGTCGGGCGAGATCGCAATCGACATCGGCAGGCTATTGATCTTCTGCGGAGCACCAGGAACAGGCTCGATCAATTGCTTGCTGGTTGACAGGTCTAGCGTTTGGGCAACGAGCTGGCCCGCAGCGAGCGCGACGGCCATTGAGACGACGATCATCGAAGTCTTGATGAACATGGCTAGAACGATAGCAGGACGCGTCGGCGCGCAATGTCACACAAATGTTACAAACGGCACACGGCCCTGGTTCGACATAGTGAAATCCGCCTGACCCTGCGGTTGCTGCAATAATCGAATGCATGCGTACGATCATCACCGCAGCAAAGTTGTGGGACGGGAGCAGCTTGATTCAGCGTCCGATCGTCACGGTGGAAGATGGGCACATCCAATCCATCGCAAGCAGCAATTCAAGTGAACGACCGGCAGGCGCGCAAGTTCTCGACTTCCCCGGCGCGTTGCTTGCTCCAGCTTTCTTTGATGTGCATTTCCACGGAGCCGCCGGGCATGACGTGATGGAAGCGACACCGGCCGCGCTCGACACCATCAGTTCATTTTTGGCGACACGCGGAACAGGCAGCTTTCTTGCTACCACGGTCACCGCACCGCTCGACACCACGCTCAAAGCCGTTGCGGAACTCGCAAAACTCATCGCGAAGCCGCCAGTCGCCGGCCATGCGCGCCCCATCGGCATCCATCTCGAAGGGCCGTTTCTATCGCATGCCAAGCGCGGCGTGCAGCCGGCTGCGCATCTGCTCGCACCCGATATCGCGACCTTTGATAAGCTGTACGACGCCGCAGAAGGCCATGTGCGACTCATGACGCTGGCACCGGAATTGCCCGGCGCGACAGAACTCGCCGCGCACGCAACCGCGCGCGGGGTCCGCATCTCCATCGGTCACTCCGATGCGACCGCAACTGAGACGCGAGCAGCAATCAGCGCCGGCGCGGTCAGCGCAACGCACACGTTCAACGCCATGCGCCCACTCGATCATCGCGAGCCCGGCATTCTCGGCACAGTGTTAACCACCGACGCACTGTTCGCCGAAATCATCTGTGACGGCATCCACAACGCACCGGAGATGGTGAAGCTCTGGTGGCGCGCCAAGGGTCCTGACCGCGCCATCCTCGTGACCGATGCGATGAGCGCCGCGGGCATGCCCGACGGCGAATACAAGCTCGGCGGTTTTGCGGTGCAGGTAGAAAAAGGCCGCGCCACCGCCAACGGCGTGCTCGCCGGCAGCGTGCTCACCCTCGATCGTGCGCTCGCCAACTTTGTCAGATTCACCGGCGCGACTGCGGAGCAGGGTGTGCGTCTGATGACAGGCAATCCAGCCGCGATGACCGGGTTCACCGAGCAGGCCGGATCGATCAAGGTCGGTCAGGCCGCCGATCTCGTCGCCGTGGAAGTGCAAGGTCATCTTGTCGGATCAGTGATAGGCGGGCAGCCAATTTCCGTTTCCTAGAAAATTTCGGCATCGAGCGCTGAAAACTTTGGGTGCCCCATCCAAGCTCCCGGGGTCCCCGCGAACGGGTCCATGTTCGTGGGGTAGTCGAGGGTGGGAAAGCACGATCTTCAATGTGCGAAATTGCGCTCGGAAACCTAACTGAACTTTTCACCCAGCCGCTGCGCACGCCATATCGCACCTTCAATGCCTGCAACCTCAGTCTCACGGATCGGCATCGCAGGAGCCGCCGCGCGCAGCCCGGCGAAGAACGGTTCACGTACGAGACGCGCCTTGCCGACAACACTTCCAATCCACGCCACGGGAACTTCCGCCATGAGTTGGTGCTTGCGTCGCAACTTTGCGCGAACAAGCAAAACCGAATCCACCAGGTCGGAAGCCGCCTGCGCCATTACGTCTGCGGCGACAAGATCTCCGTCTTCGGCAAGCTTGCTGATGGCTGGCGCGAGCGCCGCAAAATCCGGTCCTGGCGTGCCATCGCCCACATTCACCAGCTCATCGATCGTGGTTGTTCCCCAAATGTGTCCGACTGTCTCCAGCACACGGGTCGCTTCCTCGCGGTCATAGGCCTTCAAGGCGCGGCGCACGGCGTGCAACCCGATCCAATAGCCCGAACCTTCATCCCCTAGCCGCGAGCTCCATCCTCCTGCGCTCTCGCGGCTCCCATCGGGAGCCCTGCCAATGCAATTGGAACCCGTGCCGGCAATCTGCAGAATGCCCGGCCCACCTTTGAAAGCCCCATCGAGTGCGATCACTTCATCGCCAACAATTTCAACCTTCGTCGCGTCGAATTCCCGAAGCACGCTGCTGATCCATTCCGCCACGCCTGGCATCTTGGAACTGGCGACACCCACCGAAGCTGCACACACGCCCTTGACGCCTGCCTGCGCAAATACATCTTTGAGAATCGCGCGCAGGTTGGTATCAGCGGCTTCGATACCCACGCGCAATCGTTTGATCGATCCGTTCTCGGCAAAGGCGAGAACCTTCTCATCCTCGACAATGGATGCTCGAGTGCGCGTTCCGCCGCCGTCAATCCCTAAAATTATGTTCCCTGACATAACGTTCCCCAATCAGACGCTGGTACTAATTTGCCGGCTCGCCGCCGCCGTCGCGCAGCGTTCCAGCCAGCACGTTCAGGCTTCCGTCGGATTTTGGGGGAGTCAGTCCGAGCAAATGGGCGAGCCACGGATACAAGTTGACATTTTCAAACGGCCGCACCGTGTGGCCAGCAAGAATATCCGGACCTGCCGCGTAAAAGCTCGCCTTCATCTCCGGCATCTTGTGCGGGTCGTAGCCGTGCATGCCAACGGGTGGCGTGGATTCCTGCTTGCCTGCAGGCGGCCCATGCGCGCGGATGATGAAAGGACCGGTCGCAATCACAACCGGATCGCCTTCGCGCGGATTGTCGCGAAAATTCAGCTCTCCCGGCACATCTTTCCGCCGGTAAACGACGAACTGCGAGGACGCCTTCTTGAGCTGGTTGTAGACGCGCGCAGCGTCTTCCTCGGTTTTCCCGTATAAGAGCGAACCCGCCGTTTCGAAACCTGTGAGGTCGGTAAACTTGTCCAGCGTGATCCAGTCACCCTGCACCTTCGCCATGCCGTGATCGCTCACAACTACTAAATCAATCGGCAGCCCGGTCGCATCCAGTCCTTCTTTCAACTTGCCGACAAGCTTATCCACTTTGACAACCGCGGCTTTTGTCTCTGGCGCGTCGGGTCCAAACTGATGGCCTTCATGGTCCGGCTCGTCGTAGTAAAGTGTGATGAAATGCGGCCGGTCTGCCGCGGGCAAATGGAGCCAGGCCAGCACCTGGTCGATGCGCGCATTGTCATCAATCTTGTTGTCGAAGTGCAGATAGTAAGTCGGCCGATAGCCGGCAATTTTCGCCTCGGAGCCCGGCCAGAAAAAACACGCTGTGCGCATTCCCTGGCTCTCCGCCAAACTCCACAAGGGTGTGCCGCTATACCAGCTTCCGTCAGTCACCGCTGCCGGATCGTTAATCGCATAGCGCGCCTGCTTCGCCGGATCGTAGAAACCGTTTGCGACCAGTCCGTGATGCTCGGGATACAACCCGGTGACGATCGTGAAGTGGTTCGGAAACGTCAGTGAAGGGAAGCTCGGCAACATGCCTTCAGACGCCCATACGCCTTGTTTGCCGAGCGCTAAGAGATGCGTTGCGCCGTCGCGTTTTGCGTAGTCCCAGCGGAAGCCGTCGAGCGAAACCAGCACGACGTAGTGCGCCTTTTGCGCCGCGTCGGAATTCGGCCCATTGTCGACGTGAATAATCGGCAGTGCCGGAGACGTTGCGGCATCCTGGCCCGCGGCGTACATCGATCCGAGCGCCAGACCCAGAAAGAACAACCAACTGCTAAAAACCGCACGGTTCCAAGCGCGCAATCGCATCAACCACACCCCCGCATCAGCTTATCGCACGGGGACTGGCCGTCCAGGCAAGGCTTCGCATCGCGCTGTAGAAAATGTTCCACGCCTCTGAATTGTTCCACGTGGAACAATTTGAAGTAACGTGACCCGTGCAGGCAAAGGCCTCGCGGGGCAACCCGCGGACACCGCGATCGCCAGGAATTGTTCCACGTGGAACAATTGTGACAATCGCCACCGGTGTTCGGCGTCGTTTGCAGATTATTTCGAAGAAGTGTGATCGCGAAAATCAGCCCGAACAAGATGGTGGAGAGGTGTGCCGCTCCCTTGAGCGGCGGGGTAGAACACCATCAATCCCGGTAACGGGAACCGGCCCTAATTTCCGGGCGCCGGAGCCGTGCTCGCCGTCGCCGGAGTCGAAGGTGCGGCAGGTTGCGCTTTGCCGAGAGCGCGGATATAAACAACCAGGTTCCAGACTTCGTCATCCTTCGCCCTGCCGGGGTCTTCGGCAGGCATCTTGTCTTTGCCGTTCCGGATGATCTTGAAGAGTTCCTGGTCCTGTCTGTCGGCCAGCGTTTTGGGATCGGTCCAATCGATCATCGTGAGTTGCATATCCTTTGCAAGATCCGTCTTGCCGTCGCCGCTATCGCCATGGCAAAGGGCGCAATCGCGCGCGTAGAGTTTCTTTGCCTTGGCCTGGGAGTCAGCGGTCACTTTCGTGGAACCTTTGGCGGCCGCTTCCTGGGGCGGAGCTGCCGAAACAGCAGATGGAGCGAGCGAGAACAAGGCCGCTGCACAAATAAGCAGGAATGGCTTCAACATGACACTCTCCTCAGTTGCAGGTGTCGGGGCAGGCATCTGGCAGCTGTTATTTTGATTCGACAGCATTATAGGCCCATTTGGACGTGAGGCGCATCACTTCATTCACCGCCATGTTCCTGAGAATGCACCCCGAACCTCATCACTGACCGCCAAATACGGGCCGAATGTGGTATACGTTTCCGCATGTTTCAACGCACTTTATCCGCCGCCGTAATTCTTCTTCTCCTCTTCTGTGGATCGAGCCTGGCCTCGGCATCGGCCACAAAACTGGCCCCCGCGCCCCCTTTGGGATGGAATAGCTGGGACGCCTATGGCCTCACCATCGACGAGGCCGATTACCGGGCCAATACAACGGTGCTCGCCGGCTTGAAACAATACGGATGGGAATACTCCGTGATCGACGAGGGCTGGTATATGCAGGACCCCTTCGCCGACAAAGTCGAGACCCGCAAATATGTGTGGGATGCGAACGGCATCCTTATTCCGGTCGCGAACCGGTTCCCCTCGGCGGCGAACGGTGCGGGTTTCAAGCCTCTCGCCGACTGGGTCCACGCACAGGGGCTCAAGTTCGGGATCCACATCGTCCGCGGCATTCCGCGTGGCGTCGTCGACCAGAATCTGCCGATCGCCGGTTCCAGCTTTCAAGCCACCGACGCCGCCGACAAGGACTCCCCGTGCCCATGGGACGAAGGCAACTGGGGCGTGCGTGACAACGCCGCCGGACAGGCTTACTACGACTCCATGCTCAAGCTCTACGCCTCGTGGGGACTCGACTACATCAAGGTCGATTGCATCTCCGACCATCCCTACCGGCCCTCCGAGATTCGCCAGATCGCCGAAGCCATCAAGAAGACTGGCCGGCCGATTCTGCTGAGCCTGTCTCCGGGACCGACGCAGCTCGACCATGCGGCCGAGGTCGCAAAATATGCGCAGATGTGGCGCATCTCCGACGATCACTGGGACGTCTGGTCCGTCCCGCATAAAGCCGGCGAAGGCGAGTTTCCCTTTGGCGTGCGCGATGCCTTCGACCGGCTCGCCGAGTGGGCTCCCTACGTCAAACCAGGCGCGTGGCCCGATGAAGACATGTTGCCCGAAGGTTCGCTCACGCCCCATCCCGGCTGGGGCGAGCCGCGGCAGTCCCGTTACACACAGGACGAGCAGCGCACCGAGTTCACGCTCTGGGCGATCTCACGCTCCCCTTTGATTTTGGGCACCAATCTGACCAAGCTCGACGACTTTACGCGCTCGCTTATCACCAACAAAGACGCGCTCGAAATCAACCAGCGCTCGATCGAAAGCGGCCAAGGACTGATGCCGCTCAAGGACGGCAAGACCGACTCGTTCCCGCAGCGCTACTGGTATGCGCGCACGCGGAGCCACCAGTATTTGGCAGTTTTCAACCTGCAAGACGAGCCGTCGACTTCCGATCTGCCCTGGATGGTCTTTCACCTGGAAGACAAGCCGCATGCGGTTTTCGACATCTGGAATCAGAAGCGCATTCCGCGTGCGAAAGCTTTGTATGTTGTGCTCGCCCCGCATGGGTGCGCGCTGTTCCGGGTGGATTGATCGTGTGAAAACGACCAAAGCCGTGCGTCTTAACGCAAAACCTCGACGCACGTTATCGGAAGCAAGCGCGACGCAGTTCTTTATCGAAGCGTAACTATACGTCCGGAACCGCAAGATGAGTTAGGCCGATTCGAATCTGGGAATGTAATTTTGCCTGTCTGCGTCAATTGAGAACTGACAAGAGGGGGAATTTAAGCCGATTTTCGTGGGGCCTGGTCGGGTCCGTTATGAGCGCCATCACCCTGCCACTGCACCTCCAGGTCGGGCAGACCAGCAATGTCGAATCGAGCGAAGCAGTATCTGTCCGCGCACCTTCCGCCCGGAAGTATATTCGCATCCCTCTGTATACCCTCGAACGAGAAGCCAAGTCTTTCGGCAATGCGCCGGCTAGCCTCATTACCGCCTGAGTGCGTGAGACCGACTCGCCGCATCCCGAGCGCACCGAAGGCATAGCGCACTAGAGCGTTCGTCGCCTCGGTTGCGAACCCTCGGCCATGGGCGCTCTCGCGGACCCAGTACCCGGTGTCGCATTGGCGACCTTGCCAGTCGATGTCATGAAAGCCACACCAGATGACTGCTGTGCCGGTTGAAGCCTCGACGCCAATCAGCTCTATGCCATCACGCAGGATAAAGCTGGCCATTACATGCCGATTTCTGATTTCCATTGATTCGGCTGTGAACGCATCCCGATTTTCAGCCCAGCGCATCCACTTGTGCAGTTCGTCCCAGGTCTCAGCAACCGCAGCAGACGTAATTGCCCCGTCGCCAACTTGTTTGGGCCTGATAAGCAAGCGAGGCGTGCGGATTGGCATCGGAACGTCAATCAATACCGGGTTCAAAGGGGCCATACTCAACCATGTTAGCGAACGGCAGTACGCTCACCGTTGGTTCCAGATGCACTCACTGGGCCCGGATTAACCTCAGAAGCCTCGGATCGATTCAGCGAGTCCTAGCTCGCCGCAACCCTCGTCCATAACACATGAGAGATCACGCCTCACGAGCGATCGAAGACCTGGATGTTGGGCTTAGCCTGGCCCGGAATGTGCGTAGAGATTGTGAGGGTCTTTCCGTCCGATGAGACCTCGACCTGCTGTGTGTCCAGGAGCTTGCCGTCGATCTTGTCCGTCAGTTCGACCGCGCGATCACCCAGACGCCGGCCTGAGGTGACGTAACCTGCCGGCAGATTGGGGCCCTGGGCTGCATAGTCGTTGCCATCGAACTTGATGCTCTTCGTCATCTTCTGGGCTGGAGTGATGAAGGAGAGGCCATTGTCGTCGTAGGGTTGCACCTGGATTTCATAGACCGAGTGAACCTGCTCGCTGATGCTCTCCCAGGTGCCGGCAAAGCCGGATGTGCCCGCGGTTCGCGCATACACATAGAGAAGATTGGTTGTGGTGCCGTCGGCTCGATAGCCGGTGAAGTTATCGGTAAGAGTGTTGCCGTCCGCAGAAAGATCCCAGATGGCAGAGATGAGCATTCGGCCGTCTTTTTTGCGGACGACTCTCCATTGGTTGTGACCGAGGACTGTGACCGCAAGGGTGGTCCCAAAAATGCCGGGCTGGTCGGTACCGTCGGCGACGATGGTCTCGGGATTGGTGGCGGAGAGGTGGAAGGTGTAGGTGTTGGTACCGGCAGCCTCGACCTTCATCTGATCGATGAGCTTGCTTTTTGCGGGGTTCAGTTTCCAGGTCCCGGCGAAGGGATCGGTGGCCGCCCAGAGCGTGCCGGTGAACAGAAAGGCGACAGAGAGTTGACGAAGGGATCGCAGGGCCATGGAGTTCTCCGGAGGTGAATTGCGAATTGGTGCCGCGCCTTGAAAGAAAGCATGTTCGGGGCCAATCGCAGAGCCGGGTGCGAGGGAGAAGCGGAACGGTCCTTGAGGAGTGCAGGCCGCGCGGTGGGGTTGCGAAGCGCGGTCGCGGCCGAGGGTCGGCGGGCACGCATCGGGAGGAGATGGGGTCGACGCTGTTCGCAAGCGGGCGGTGCTGTGCCGAAAGCGGACAGGAGAGACACTGCAGTCGCCGGTCCTGCCTTCCGAGCATCACCGGTAAAACGTCGCTGCCCCTGGATCACCGCCGACTCGTGCATAACCCTCGAAAGC
>Ga0302324_100012385_pt1 | contig 17390 bp, 16 predicted proteins | sample Palsa_T0_1_FD_201949 | JGI IMG/M metagenome (GOLD analysis project Ga0302324, IMG submission 201949) | Peat permafrost microbial communities from Stordalen Mire near Abisko, Sweden - Palsa_T0_1 | ecosystem: Environmental > Terrestrial > Soil > Palsa > Peat permafrost | place: Sweden: Abisko...
GCGCCAAGTGCAACACGGCGGCGTTGGTGGCCTGCCAGGCGAGCACCGCCCGGCGGCCTGCCTCGGTCACGGTCAGCTCGACCGCGCGCCGGTCGCCCGCGGCCGTGGCCCGGTCGAGCATTCCGCGCGCGCTGAGCGCGTTGACGATCGTGGTGACGGTATTCGGCCGCATGTTCAGCAGCCGGGCGAGCTGTCCAGGGCGCGCGCCGGGATGTTCGGACAGGGCCGCCAGGAGCTCAAACTGGGCGACCGCGAGGGTGTTACCTGGATCGGCGACGCGCGCGCCGCGGCGCAGCGCGCGGCGCAGCCGGGCGATCCCCTCGGCCAGGCCGTCGGGCGGCGGCGTGGCATCGGCAGCCGGCCCGCGGGCGCCGCTACCGGTCATCGCGGGCCGCCGACACCGGGCGGTGGGCGGCTCGGCCGCCGCGGTGGACGGATCGGCCGCCGCGGTGGCCGCACCAGACTCCGACGAGGGCCACCGCCGCGAGCGCGGCCATGGACAGCGCGCGGCCCGCGTCGGGCTGCCGCAGGAGCGTGCCCGCGTGCAGGCCGAGTGACACGACGGCCACGCCGAGGGCGGTGCCGATGCCTCGGGTCATGTTCACCATCCCGCCTGCCGCCGCCGCGTCCCGTGCGGGGACGGACCCCATGATCTCGGCGTTGTTGGCCGGAGTGTATATGCCCAGCCCGACGCCGAGCAGGCCGAGCAGCAGCACCGATACCGCATCGGGAGCGGGCGCGGCCAGCGCGGCGGCGCAGCAGGCCGCCAGCGCGCCGCCGAGGACGCACCGGCGCCGGTTCGGCCAGCCGGCCGGGATCAGCCGGTCGGCGGCCACGGCGGCGAGCCCGAAGCCGGCCGGCAGCGCCGTCAGCAGCAGGCCGGCTGACGCGGCACTGCCGCCCCGGGCGGCAATGAGCTGCGGGAAGAGCACCAGCGGCCCGAACAGAACCAAGTAGGCGCAGAGCGCGCCGCCGAGGGCCGGGCCGGTGCCCGCCGCGGCGAGCGCCCGCAGGTCAAGCAGCGGCGCCGCCGCCTGCCACGAGTGCCGCGCCAGCGCGGCACCCGCCGTCACCGCCACCACCACGCACGCGGCCACCGCCCAGGCCGGCAGGCCCAGCCCGGACAGGGACGAGATGGCGAGCATCCCGGCCGACGTCGACGTGGCGAGCAGGCCGATCCCGCCTAGGTCGGCCCCACGACCGCCGGGACCGCGATTATCACTGGCACCGGCACCGGGGCGGTCGGCGCCGCGATCGGCGGTGGCACCGCGCCGGTCGGCGCCGCGATCGGCGGGCTGCCTGGTGCGGGGCAGCAGATACCAGCCGGCCACCACCGCAAGCAGGCCCACCGGCACGTTGATGAGGAACACCCAGCGCCAGCCGACCGTTGCCACCAGGACGCCGCCGAGCACCGGGCCGCACGCGAGGCCGACGGCCTGGGCCGCTGCCTGGACGCCGAGCGCCGCCCGGCGGGTCCGCGCGGGGACGCTGGTGACGACCAGCGCCACGCTGTTGGCCTGCAGCAGCGCCGCCCCGGCGGCCTGGACCACGCGCAGCCCGATGAGCACGCCCAGCGAGGGCGCGAGCCCGCAGGCAGCCGACGCGGCCGAGAACACCGCGAACCCGTACAGGTACAGCAGCTTGCGCCCGGCCCGGTCCGACCATCGGCCGGCCGGCACCAGCAACGCGGTCAGCGCCAGCAGGTACGCGAGCGAGACCCACTGCGTCGCCGCCAGCCCGGTGCCGAACTGGCGCTGCAGGGCGGGGAAGGCCACCGTCACGACGCTCGCGTCAAGCTGCCCCATGAACGCGCCGAAGCAGACCGTGGCGACCGCGAACCACGGTGCCAGCGGGTGCTCGCGGATCGCGGTCGGCCGGGCCGGTTCGCGCAGCAACGTCACCATGACCAGGCACCGGCCGCCATCGTTGTCCTCGTTTCCATCTGTAACAGAACTATTATTAGTTCTAACACAGAACTTTATTGACGCCAAACCGGCGGTCTGCGGTTCCCTATCATGGGCTCATGACACTGGATCAGGCGTGGTACGCAAGAGACACCCGTGACTGGACCTGCGAAGCGCCGGACGGCGCCGCCGCGGCGTTCCATCGCGGCCTGCCCGGCTACGCGCCGACGCCGCTGGTCGAGGCGCCTGTCCTCGCCTCCGAGCTCGGCGTCGGGCGGCTGTTCGTCAAGGACGAGGCCGCCCGGTTCGACCTGCGCGCGTTCAAGTACCTCGGCGCGTCGTGGGCCGGCTTCCGGGTGGTGGCCGCGCGGACGGGGTACACGGGGCCGGCCACGCTCGACGGACTTCGCTCTCATCTGGCGTCGGCTCCCTCCGGGGCCGTCAGCGGCCCGGGTGCCGTCAGCGGCCCGGGTGCTGTCGGCCCGGGCCGCTTCGGCGCGCTGACGCTGATCAGCGCGACCGACGGCAATCACGGGCGGGCGGTCGCGCGGACGGCGCGGCTGCTCGGGCTGCCGGCCCGGGTGTACGTCCCCAAGGGCGTGCCCGACGTGGTGATCGACCGGATCAACGCCGAGGGCGCGCGGCTGACGGTGGTCGACGCCGACTACGACGGCGCGGTCATGGCGGCCCGCGCCGACGCCGACGCCGACGGTGCGGGCGGGATGCTAATCCAGGACACCGCCTGGGACGGCTACGAGCAGGTGCCGTCGTGGATCGTGGCGGGCTACGAGACGCTCTTCGCCGAGATCGACGCGCAGCTCGCCGCGGCGGGCGCGGCCGGCTTCGGCGGCGCCGGGGCCGGGCTGATGAGCGTACCGGTCGGGGTGGGCAGCCTCGCCCAGGCGGCGGTGGCGCACTACCGGAGGCCGGGCCTGCCGCGCCCGGACCGCCCGCTGCTGTTGTCGGTCGAGCCGGACACGGCCGCGTGCGTGCTGCGCAGCCTGGCCGACGGCGCGCCCGCCTCGGTGCCGACGGCGGCCACGGTGATGAACGGGCTCAACTGCGGCACCCCGTCCTCCATTGCCTGGCCGTACCTGCGCGACGGGCTCGACGCGGCGATCGCCGTCACCGACGCCGACGCGCAGGACGCGGTCGCGGCGCTCTCATCGGCCGGCGTCAGCGCCGGACCCTCGGGCGCGGCCGGGCTGGCCGGCCTGCGAGCGGCGCTCACCGGAGCGGGCGCGGCCGCGCGCCGCCGCGCCCTCGGCCTCGGCCTCGGCCTGGATGCTGGCAACGGGGCGGTGGTCGTCTGCCTGAGCACAGAAGGACCGCTTGCCGCGGGTTGAATCACGGTCCGCCGCATCCGACTCAGCTGCGCCGGCGCATCCGGGAAACCGATCCCGCGACATCGCGGTGCCCGAAATTCGGCTCTTTCATTTCATTGTCCCGCCAGCGCCGGTCAGTCCGGGTAGATAAACCTATTCTCTGAGTTAACTGGCGAAACCGATCAAAGGCCGCACAGAGGGTTTTCTGAACCTAAGATTTGCGCATGGGGGCGCACGGCGGGAGCGAGCTCGAACACGGCGAGATAGCCGTCGCTGGCGTGCGCCGGTCGTTCTGGCTGGCGCGGGCGCCGCGCTGGCCGGGCCTGCCACCGCCGCCGCTGCTCATCGCGCTGCACGGGTCCGGCATGGGCGGGAAGGGCATGGCCTGGCTCACCGGGCTGGCCAAGCGCGGGCCCGCCGCCGGGATCACCGTGGTCTTCCCCGATGGCTGGCAGGAGGCCTGGCATCCGATCCGGCCGCCGGACGCGGAGCCCAAGCTCGACGACGCGCGGTTCCTGCTCGAGCTCACCACTCACCTGGAGGGCCTGGGCGCCGCCAGTTCGTGGCCTGTCTTCCTGACCGGCCTATCCCAGGGCGCGCGATACGCCGAGCACGTCGCCCGGCACGGCCAGCTCCCGGTGACCGGTCTCTTCCTGGTCGCCGGGACGGCGCTCGAGTGCAGTCGCCGCCTCTCCCCCACCCCCCAGCTCCGGGTCGGCATGACGCTCGTCATCGGGACCGCGGACCGCACCACGCCCTACGACGGCGGATCGCTGACCAGGCGGGGTCTGTCCGGGCGGGTGCTCAAGCGGCGCGCGGTCAAGCACGGCGAACTGCCGGGCGAGGACATTGTGGTCGGCGCGGAGGCCCTCATGATCAACTGGGCCGGCGCGAACGGCATCACCACCGCCCCGGTCATCCAGGAGCTGGAGATGCCGCCGGGCGACCTGCCGGTGACGCGGAAAGCCTGGTCCAAGCCCGGCGCCCGGCCGGTCATGCTCTACCGCGTTGACGGCGGCGGCCACGGCTGGCCCGGCGGCCCCCAGTTCCTCCCGGCCCGCGTCGTCGGCCCCGTCAGCAAGCACCTGGACGCGACCGGCCTCCTCCTCGACATGGCCGAGCGCGAGGCCGCCAGCGCCACCGGCCGCCCCATGCTCAACCTGGGCGGCTTCGCCTAGCCCGATAGACGCGGTCGATGGCGCAGCCGACACCAATCACAGGCGGCCGGGCTAGGAGCGGGCGGGGCCGGTTTTCGAGTTGTGATTGGTGAAGGTGAACATGACCGCGGCGGGGTCCAACGGGGCGGGCGGGGCGATGCGGCGATGCGCGCCGGTGCACTGAACGTAGTCGGGGGGCGACAGCCAGGCCTGCTCGAAGCCTCGTTGCTCGAACCAGGCGCAGATCTGCGGGACCAGGTCGGGCGCCCAGCGGGCGCGGGTCCAGATGACCGTGCCGTTCGCGGCGCAGAGCTGCGCGCAGTAGCCGATCGTCGCTTCCACGTCGGCGTCGGTCATGTTGCCGAACAGACCGCACGCGAGCACCACATCGGCCGGCGCGAGGTCCGCGTACTGGCTGGTCAGCGATGCATCGCCGGTGACGATCTCGACCTCGGCGAGTCCCGCCTCAGCGACGAGGCGGGCGGCGACCTCGGTGTTGCGCGGGTCGAGCTCGACCAGCCGGGCCGTCACGTCCGCCCGGCGGGGATGCTCGGCGAGCACGCCGATCAGATCGAGGCCCTGCCCGGCGCACAGGCTGATGGCCCGGATCGGGCCGGGCCGAGCGCCGTCCAGCGCGGCCCGGATCTGGTCCTGCACCCACGACAGCCGCCGCGACAGCCCGCTGCCCGGGTCGTCGTAGTAGGCATGCCAGTCGTACCAGTCACGTTGCGCCATGGGGTTAATTATTGACCGGGACCTGCGGGCCCTCGGTCGGCACCTCTCCCGCGGCTTCCTGCCTCTTCACCCGCGCGAGGAGCACGAACTGCTGCACGGTGAGCGAGATGACCAGGTAGAGCAGGACCGTGGCGTTTCCGACGCTTGAGCCGTTCTTGCCGGTGATGTGCCCCGCCACCAGGTCGTCGTAGCCGTAGTGGGCCGCGACCGCGATGACCCAGAGGACCGCGGTGATCCAGGTGCCCTTGCGCATCAGCTGGCCGCCCTGCCGCCAGACCCGGACGGTGAGCGCGCGGGCCACGCCGAACACCGCCGCCAGCACCAGGCTGCCGACCACGGCCGCGATGATGCCGCCGGGGTTGCCCGGGTGGCCCTTGAGGAAGTCGACGAACTCGACAGCGCCGATGACGGCGAGAATGACCGACAGCCGGTAGCTTTCACTCAGCCGCCGGGTCGCTAGCTGCCTGACCAGCACCAGCCCGAGTACCGCGAGGCCGACGACCAGGCTGATGACGTCCGAACTGGACATAACGCGTTAACTCCCGACATGGGTACAGCCTGCTACACGGCGGGCACGGTTGTCACGCGGATTCCGGTCGGCCTGGACGAATCGTTCAGGGGTGCGCCGCAGCGGCCTTCTCGAGCGCGGGGAGCGGCACCCAGCCGTCGTGCTGCCAGGTGATCTTGCCTGCCGCGTTCACCAGGACGAGCCAGGGCTGATCCTGCACGCCGTAGCCGTCCGCGACCCGGCCCGTCTTGTCCAGCGCGACCGGGTAGTCGAGCGGGCCGAGGGCGCGGACGTAACTGGCCACGGCCGACTCGGACGGCTCGGTCACGGTCTCGTCAACGGCGGTCAGCGCGGGCAGATGGCTCTTCGCGGCCGCCTTGGCGTAGCTGTTGAGCGCGGTCATCTCGGCCGACAGGTCGGAGGTCTCGGTGAGCCAGGTGGCGAAGAAGACCACCAGCCGGGGCTTGCCCGGCCCCAGGGTGACCGTGGCCGCCGTGCCGTCGGCCGCCGGGACCGCCGCGGGCAGCGACACCGTGGCCGTCGGGTCCTGCGGCGCGATCGTGGCCAGCGACTCGATGCTGGACAGCTTCGGGTGGCTGGGCAGCAGGCCGGATACCTCGGTCGCGAGGACCTGGGCGGACTGGGTGACGCTGGAGTACGCCATCGTCGTCAGGTAGAGCTTCTCGAGGATGCCGCGGGAGTTGATCACATAGAGCGCCGGGGTGTGGTCGATCTGCCCGGCCTCGATCTGGACCTCGATGTTGTAGGCCTTCCAGACCGCCTTGAGCTGAGCGGGCGAACCGGTCAGGAAGTCCCACTGGTTGACCATTCCGTGCGCGCGCGAGTAGGCCATCACGTCGGAGACCTTGGTCGCGTCCGGGTTGGCGTCCACGCCAAGCAGCTGGACGGAGTCGCCCGCCTTCCCCAGCAGTTCCTTCGCCAGCACCATCGACTCTGTGGTGAGCGGGCAGACCGTGGTGCACTCGGAGTCGCTGAACGCGAGGATGACGACCCGGCCGCGGAACTGGCTGAGCGACATCGGCTGGCCGAACTGGTTGACCAGCTTGATGTCCGGCGCGTGCTCGCCGTAGAGCGAGCTGCCGAGGTCAAGGTTCGGGTTCTGCATGGCGGCCTCGCTGGCCGCGCTCATCGCCGACGGCGCTGGCGAGGAGGGCGCGGCCGAGGACGCGGCGCAGCCAGCCGCCGCCAGCGCCCCGGCGACCGCCAGGCAGCACCCGAGGGTTGCCCTGGATCGAAGTTTCCGCAGGCCAGCCTTGGCCTCGACGTGCCGGGGGTGCCGTCGCATCATGCCGCCAACACTACTACACGGAGTCGTCGACGGCCCGGGCGGAGTCCCCCTGAGCGATCGCCTGCGCCTCCCCCGGCAGCGGCGTATCCGGCTCGTCGCCGACGATCACGCCGCCGCCGTGCCCCCAGGCGAGGTAGCGCCAGGTCAGGTTGATCAGCGTCGCGACCCGGTTCCTCCCCCCGAGCAGGTACAGCAGGTGCAGGCCGAGCCAGGCCAGCCACGCGAGCGTCCCGGTGAACCGCACCCCCTGCGGCAGTTGCACGATGGCGGAGCGGCGGCCGATGGTGGCCATCGTCCCTCGGTCGTGGTACCGGAAAGGCTGCGTCGGCTCACCCTTGATCAGGTGCACCACCTGCTCGGCCGCGTGCTTGCCATGCTGGATCGCGGGCTGCGCGAGCTGCGGCGACGGGTCCTGCCGGCACAGCGCGATATCCCCGATCGCGAAGATCCGGTCGCTGCCCTCGACGCGCAGGTCGGCCCCGACGAGCAGCCGGCCGCCCTTGCCGAGGGGCAGACCCCAGTCGGTCATGGAATGCGGCCCGGCGACGCCGGCCGCCCACACGGTCAGATCGGTCGGCAGCTCCTGCCCGTCGCTGAGGATCACGCAGTCGGGACGGACCTCGCGGATCTCGGTGCTCAGCTTGATGTCCACGCCCCGGTCGACCAGTTGCCGCCTGGTGTACTCCCGCAGCTTCGGATGGAACGGCATGACCAGTTCCGGGGCCATCTCGATGAGCCGGACGTGGACCCGAGCCGGGTCGACGTCGGGGAAGGTGGACTGGATCACCTCGCGTCGGAGCTCGGCCGCGGTGCCCGCGAGCTCGACCCCGGTCGCGCCGCCGCCGACCACGGTTATCACGAACTCGCCCTTCGGGTCCGAGCTCTCGCTGAGCCGCTCGAAGCCGTTCATCAGGTGGTCGCGGAGCACGATGGCGTCGGCCCGGCTGTAGAGCCCGAAGGTGTTCTCGGCCGCCCCCGGCAGGCCGAAGTAGTTGGCCGCGACGCCGGTGGCCAGCATCAGGTAGTCGTAGCCGAGCTCACGCCCGTCGATGAGCTTCACCCGCTGCGCGGACGCGTCGACGCCGGCCAGGTCGCCGCGCACGTAGCGAGTGCGGCGACGGACGGTGAACCCGCCGACGGCGTAGGAGACGTCACCGGGGTTAAGACCGCCGGTCGCCACCTGGTAGAGCAGCGGCTGGAAAGTGCTGTAAAGGTTCTTGTCGATCACGGTGACCTTGAGGCCTGCCTTGCGCAGGCCGCCAACCGCGGACAGGCCGGCGAAGCCGGCCCCAACGATGATCACGTGCGGCGAATCCGTCATGCGGCCTTCCCTGCTTTACCGTCGCGTGCTGGCTTACCGTCGCCCGGGGGCGCATTACCGCCTGCGGACTCATTGTCGCCTGCGGGCCGCGGGGCGGGCGCGGCGGGGCGGGTGCCGTCGGCGTCGGCGTCGGCGTCGTGGGCGTCAGCGTGGGCGTGGGCGTCGGCGGATTCGTTGAGCACCGAGACCGGCCAGAGCCGCTTGGCCAGCACCACGTCCACTTCGGCCGCCCACAGGGTCGCCTCGGCCTGCAGGTAGAGCCAGGCCACCAGGCCGAGCACGACCCCGAAGGTGCCGTAGAGCTCGTTTGCCCGGTGCAGCTGGTGGCTGACCACGTAGCCGCCCGCGACCTGGAGGATCTGCCAGATGACAGCCGCGATGAGCGCGCCGACCATCAGGTCGCGCCAGCGCACCAGGCGGGCGGTGGCGAGCCGGAAGCCGAGCCAGAACACGCCGACGTTCAGCACCAGCGAGATCAGCACCGCCCCGACGGTCGCGCCGATCCCGGTCAGCAGGTGCCCGGCCCCGCCGGCCAGGCCGGACAGGAACGTGGTGACGATGAACCCGATGGCGACGGTGAGCAGCAGCGCGAAGGACCAGACCTGGGACATCGGGAAGCCGGGGCGGTCCTTGCGGGCAATCCCCCAGACCTCGCAGAGCGCATTCTGCATCGCGTTGGCGACGCCCCGGGCGCCCAGCAGCAGGAAGACGGCGCCGATGACGAGGGGCAGGCCCGTGCCCGGGATCTCCCCCAGCTGGGTCTTGATCTGCTGCCCGATCACCGGGTACTGCGCGAGGGCGGAGTTCGTCAGGGTCTTCTGCAGCGCCGGGTCGTTCTTGAGCACGATGTCCAAGACGGTGGCCAGCACCAGCAGCAGCGGGAAGATCGCGGCGAAGCCGTAGTACGCGATGAGCGCGGCCAGGTTCGCGGCCCGGTCGTCGTTGAACTTCTTCCAGACCGCAACCGGGAACGCCAGCACCGGCCGCCGCTGCTGGAAGGCGTCGGCCTCGTTCCCGGCCCGCTGAGCCGCGGGGCCGGCCTGCCGAGCCGCGCGCCCGACGCGCTCGATCGCCTTCATATGCCCCGTTTACCCGGTGGCGCGGCCTTAATTCGCCTGGCCAGTCGGCTACAGGGTGAATGCGACGAGTTCGGGGTCGGCGCACGCGGCAGGCGAGGAGGAAGACGACGGCGAGGAGGAGAGCTGCGGGCAGGCGGCGATGACCACCACGTCACTGTCGCCCGAGACGGCCGCGCTGCCGCCGAGGCCGGACAGGTCGGAGAAGTAGTGCGGCCACGGCAGCGACGACGACGTCCAGGTGACCCGGCCGTCCGCGACGTCGTAGGCCCAGGCGTCGCCGTTGGCGCCGCCGTCAAGCCCGAGCGCCACCCCGCCCCGCACGACGTACATCTCCGCCGCGTTCGCCCCGGACCCGGACACCGACGTCTTCACCTGGCCGGTCAGCGGGTCGACGCCGGTCAGGGTGGAGCCCGCCGACGTCAGGTAGACCAGGCCCGGGGCCGGGTCGATGCCCTCGGGCACCGCTCCCGCCTTCGACCACAGCAGCGCCCCGGTCGATCCGCTGTAGGCGGTCACGCCGCTGGCCGAGGCGAAGAGCGCGACGCCGTCGGCCGCCGCCGCCAGCGTGCCGGAGAAGGGCTGGCCGAGCGGGGAGCTCAGCGGGCGTTCGGCGCCCGACGTGAGGTTCATGACCTGCAGGGCGGTCACCGGAGCGGAGCCCAGGTAGCCGCCGTCGGACACCGCGACGTAGAGCGTCGTCCCGTCCACTTGCCAGGACTTGTTCTGCCCGGTCGCGTGGTACCAGCGGACGTGCCCGCTCTTGTTGTCATAGCTGGTCACGCCGTTGCGTCCGACGACGACGGTGGTCGCGAGCGACGCCTGGACCGCCCCGCCGAAGACAGCGGCCGGGTAGTGCCGCAACTGCGCGCCGGTCGTCGCGGCGACGACTGCCTCGGTTCTGGTCGCGCCGCTGGCTCCGAGGATTCCGGCGGTGACCGCTCCCGGCCAGGCGCGGACCGACATGATCGAGCCGCCGGCCGGCCCGTTCAGCGTCGTCTGCCACAGCTGGCTGCCGTCCGCGAGGGAGAAGGCGGTCAGGGTCAGCCCGTCGCCGACAACCGCAAGCCCTCCGCCCACCGCCACGTAGGCCTGGCCGACGGCGGGCACGGTGCCGGCGCTGCCCGCCAGCCACGCCCCGGGCAGCGGGACCGCCCACCGCTGCGCGACCGCGGGCAGGCTGCCGCCGCAGCCGCGACAGGCCGCCTGCTCGGGCTGCCCGCCGGAGACGAGGCCGGCGACCGGGAAGAGCAGCACCGCCAGCAGCACGGCGGCCAGCACAATGCGGCGCGCCACCGGCGGCCACAGGCTGGGCAGCCGCCTTCTCGGCGCAGGCGGCCGCCTTGGCCGTACCGCTCGCGGCCGGCGCCGCTGGGCCGCCGTGCGCACCGCAGTCATCACCTGCCGTCCTGCCGCCGTGCGGCTCGCGTCGTGCGAAGATCCGACAATCAGGGTATTCCGAACGGTCCCGGGCGCTGCCACTCGTGTCCGGCCGCCGCTGGCCGGCTGGCGAGCCTTGGTAGCGCACCGATAGCTTTGGGTTAGATGCCCGCTGGATACAAGGAGGTATTACGTGGCTGACCGCGCGCCGCTCCCGTATGACTTCATGCCGACCGTACCGTCCTTCACCGTCGCGAGCGAGGACATCGCCAACGGCGAGACGCTGGGCGACAAGCAGGTCTCGACCGGGGAGAACATCTCACCGCAGCTGGAATGGTCCGGCTTCCCGGCCGAGACCAAGTCCTTCGCCGTCACCTGCTACGACCCCGACGCGCCGACCGGTTCCGGGTACTGGCACTGGCTGGTGATCGACCTGCCCGCATCGGTCACGTCGCTGGCTGCGGGCGCGGGGGCGGCGGGCGCACTGCCCGGCCACGCCTTCCACGTGCGCAACGACTCCGGGACCAAGGAATTCGACGGCGCGGCGCCGCCGCCGGGCGACGAGCCGCACCGGTACGTGTTCGCCGTGCACGCCGTCGACGTCGAGACCCTCGGCATCGACTCCGACGTATCGCCGGCCGTCGCGGGATTCAACCTGCGGTTCCACACAATCGCCCGCGCGGTGATCATCCCGGTCTACGGGCGCTAGGTAAGAGTCGCCGCGCCGAGGCGGTCCGCCCCGGCGCGGCGGCCTATTCCTCGTCCTCGGGGACGGGCGTGCCGCCGAGCGCGTCCTTGTGCTTAAGCTCGTAGTGCTTGGTGAGAGCCGCGCTCGCCGCGCCCGCCTCGCCTGGACGATAGGCGACGGTACGCTGGCAGATATGGCAGCGCGTTATTGGCAGTTGCGTCACCGTGACGGGAAAACTCTTGCTGGCTGAGCGGGTCATAAGCCTTCACAATGCCGGAAGATTCGGGGCAGAATCACGCCCCGCGCTGCGTATTGTCTTCTCAAATGATAGGCGATGCAAGTGACTGAGCCGGAGGCGGCCAAGACGCGACTGAATTTCGACCGCGAGCAGACCCTCGATCAGATCGCCGGTCTCGAGCGGGAGTTCGCCGCGATCGTCGCCAGCGCCGCCGACGGCTCGGCCGGGAGCGACGACGAGCACGACCCAGAAGGGGCCACCGTCGCGTTCGAACGGCAGCACGTCGCGGCGCTGCTCGACCGGGCGCGCGCCCACCTGGAGGCGATTGAGGTGGCGTCGCGGAAACTCGAGTCGGGCAGTTACGAGATATGCGATATATGCGGCCGCCCGATTGACGCTGAGCGCCTGGTGGCCCGCCCGGCCGCCCTGACCTGCGTCCGCTGCGCCGCCATCCGCTAGCGCAGCCCGCACCCGACGCAACCGCGCATCCAGGCTGCGGGCTGGCACGAGGAGCCGGACACCGGACGGTGTCTCAACTGCAACGTCGTGCGAGTGTGCCGAGGCGGCCTCGGCAAACCGAAATCTGTTAGTTTCTCCGCTATGTCTGACGGGATGAGCGGGCAGCCCCGGGACTCGGACGACGAGTTCTACCGCGCGGTGCGCGAACTGGCCGCGGGGGCGGCCGCCGGGCAGGCGAAGCGCGAGGCCGGGCGGGCACGGAAGCGGGCGTGGACCGCGGGCGTCGTCATCGTCCTCGCGGCGGTCGGCACGTTCGGCTGGCTGCAGCTTCGGCACCCATCGACGGTGAGCGCCGGCCGTTCGACTCCGCCCACGATCGCGTCCGTTGCGCCAACGATCGCGGACGCCGCGTCGCCCGCGCTCCCGTTCGCAGGCACGCCGGCGTAAACCTGGGCCGACGACGCCGCCGGGATCGTGGTCCCGGCCGCGAAACCGGTCGGCAACTTCACCGCCGCGCAGGTAGAGGCCGCGTACCAGACCAGCAGAAAGCTGCTGATCGCGGGCAATCTCAATAAGGCGACGCTGCTTGGGGGGCCGCCGACCGCGTTCGCGGGCCTGCTGACCAGCCAGCAGCGGGCCGATTTCCTCGGCCGCCTGAACACGAAGGGCGTCGACAAGGCCGGCCGCCCGCTCAGCACCCGGGTGGAGGTCACGTCGTTCGCACCGGGCAGCGCCGAGCTGATCGGGGTGATCAAGGTGCAGGGCTCGATGAGCGCGAAGAGCGTCGTTTTCGCGGGCAGCACCGCCCTCGCCATCAACGTCAACTATCTCTTCGCCTACGCGGTCGAACAGCCGGGAAACCCGACTGACTGGACGCGGGTGGTCGCGCATCAGTACGGCAGCTTCGACTTCGCGCCCTGGGGCGACCCGGGCGGCCCGCTCACGCCCTGGGATGACACGGGCGGCGACCACGCCGGCGCGCTATGCGGCAGCACCGATGGCTACCTGCGCCCCGACTACCCGAGCGAAAGCGCCTCGGCGGCCGGCCCAACCCCAAGCGGTACGTTCATGAACCCGTATTCGAACGCCGGCGCCGACGGCAGCGCGGTGTGCGCCCAGACGACCCACACCTGAGGCTCCTTCCGTCACGATGCCCTCAGGCGCTACACCAGCAGGCGCATCCTCGGGCCTGTCAGCTACGCCGCCGACAGGATCGCCGCCCTGTCGACGACGCCATCGACCGCGCCTATCAGTGTCGCTGGCGTAGGTGACAGATGGCGTAGGGGGTCGCTGGCGTAGGTGACAGGCGGCGATTGCTCTCGACGGCTTGGGCGGCCACACCGCGGTTGCGGTCCACGACGCGGGCGGCAGGCGGCGATTGCTCTCGACGGCTTGGGCGGCCACACCGCGGTTGCGGTCCACGACGCGGGCGGCAGGCGGCTTTTGGGGTCGCTGGCGTGGGCGAGCGGTTCGCGGCTTGGTCGTTGGGGGGGCGACGGGCGCGAGGCTGCTAGTCGGGGCGGCCGGGGGTTACCGCACCGGTTTCGTAGGCGAGGATGACGGCCTGGACGCGGTCCCTGAGGCCGAGCTTGGCGAGCAGGTGGGCGACGTGGGTCTTGACCGTGGCCTCGCTCACGACCAGGTCGCGAGCGATCTCGAGGTTGGTCCGGCCGCGGGCCAGGAGCAGCAGGATGTCGCGCTCGCGGGGGGTCAGCGAGGCCAGCCGGGACGGCGACGGCAGCGCCTCGGACGGGCGGGCGGCGAACGCCTCGATCAGCCGGCGGGTGACCGACGGGGCCAGCAGCGCGTCGCCCGCCGCCGCGACGCGGACGGCGGCGACCAGGTCCGCGCGCGGCGCATCCTTGAGCAGGAAGCCGCTCGCGCCGGCCCGCAGCGCCTCGTACACGTAGTCGTCGAGGTCGAAGGTGGTCAGGATCACCACCTTGGGCGCGTCGGGACCAGACGCGGTGAGCTGCCGGGTCGCGGCGATGCCGTCGAGGACCGGCATCCTGATGTCCATCAGCACCACGTCCGGTCGGTGCAAGGCGGCAAGCTCCACCGCCACAGCCCCGTCGGGGGCCTCCCCCACCACGATGAAGCCGGAGGCCTCGAGGATCAGCCGGAACCCGGCCCGGACCAGCTCCTGGTCGTCGGCCACGAGAACGCGCAGCGGGCCGGTCACGTCAGCGGCAATCGGGCCGACACGGTGAAACCGCCGTCCAGGGTCGGGCCGAGGGTCAGGGAACCGCCGCAGGAGGCGACCCGCTCGGCGATCCCGGCCAGGCCGTAGCCGCCGGCCAGCGTAGCCGAGGTGGCTGAAGTGACGGGAGTGGCAGGAGTGGCGGTGGCGGGGGGTTGGGGGGACGTGTTGGTTACTTCTAGGGAGACGTGGCCGGCTTCGTAGGTTAGGGCGACGGTCGCGGAAGAGCCTGGGGCGTGCCGGAGGGCGTTGGTCAGCGCCTCCTGGACGATCCGGTAGGCGGTGAGGTCCACGCCGGGCGGCAGGGCTGCCGCCGGGCCTGAGACCTGGCAGGTCACCGGCAGGCCGGAACCCCGGACCGAGGTCAGCAGCTCGTCCAGGCGGGAGAGGGAGGGGGCCGGAGTCAGCCGGGACCGTTCGGGCGAGGGATCTTGTTCTGCGGAATTGAAGCGGAGCACGCCCAGCAGGCGGCGCAGCTCCGTCATCGCCTGCCGGGCCGTCACCGCGATCGCGTCGGCCGACGCGGACGCCTCGGCCGGGCGGGCGGGCAGCAGCGCGCCCACCGCCTCGGCCTGCACCGCGATCAGGCTCACGTGATGCGCCACCACGTCGTGCAGCTCTCGGGCGATCCGCGCCCGCTCGGCCGCGGCGGCGCTGGCGGCGGTGGCGTCGAGCGAGGCCTCGGCCCGGACCGCGCGCGACGACGCGGCGGCCAGCGCGGCCCGGCGCTGGCGGGTCAGCGTGCCGATCGCCCAGGCGGCGCCGAAGATGGAGGCCTGGATAATCGCGTCGTAGGGCTGATGGTGCCCGGGCAGCGTCTGCGAGTAGGCGACTCCGCCGACGGTGGCGACGACCGTGATCCAGCGCAGCAGCGGGCGGCTCCGGTCGGCGACGGTGGCAAAGGCGATGGCGGGCGCGAGCGGCAGCGGCGCGAAACCGAGGTGCAGGCCGTCGTAGAGGTCACGCAGCACCCCCGAGCAGATCAGCGCCGGCACCGGCCACACCCGGCGCAGCGCCAGCGGCAGGCACTCGGCGCAGACGAGGACGTAGGCAGCCCAGAGCGGGTGCAGCTGCGACTGGTACGGCAGCAGCGAGAGCAGGTTGAGGGCCGCCAGCCCCAGGGCCAGCGCGCTGTCTTGCGCCAGCTCCCGTCGTCGGCCGGTCAGCCCGGCGTACCAGGACCCGGCGCTGGCCGTCAGCAGCTGCCCGCGCGGCGGCCGGCCGACGGGCGCGCCGCCCGCCGGGCGGCCGGAGCCGCGTGCCACCCTGCGTGCCGTCTGCGTCACCAGCCGATCGTAAGGCTTCCGCGGGCCGCGTCACTATCGGCCGGAAGAGGGAGATGCGAGTTCATCCGTCCGGCCGAAGCGCTGCCGACCGGACAGAACCGAGGCTGGCCGCATGGACGCAACCATGACGACGCGGTCCCCGGTCCCGGCCGGGGATCCACGCGCACTCACCAGCGCGATCAAGCGCGCGATCACTCGCAGGGCCGTCTGGCTGGCGGCCGCGGCCGCCTTCGGGGTGGAGATGGCCGTCAGCGGAAGGTACGGGTACGACCGCGACGAGCTGTACTTCCTCGCGGCCGGGCACCATCTCGCCTGGGGGTACGTGGACCAGCCGTCGCTGACCCCGCTGCTCGCCCGGGTCGACGCGCTGCTGACCGGCGGCACGCTGGTCGGCCTGCGGGCGCTGCCCGCGCTCGGGCTGGTGGCACTGGTGCTGCTGACCGCCGCGATGGCGCGGGCGCTCGGGGCCGGACGCGGCGGGCAGCTGCTGGCCGCGCTCGCGACCGCCTGCTGCGCGGAGTACCTGGGGGCGATGCACGAGCTCACCACCACCCCGGTCGACTTCGTCGGCTGGGCCCTGGTGCTGCTGGCGGTCACCAAGCTCCTTACCCGCTCCGATCCGCGCTGGTGGATCGCCGTCGGCGGGCTGGCCGGGCTGGGGATGGACGCCAAGTGGAACATCGGCTTCCTGGCCGCGGCGATCGGCCTCGGCTTCGCGGTCACGCCGGCCGCCCGACCGCTGCTGCGCAGCCGGTGCCTGGTCTACGGGGCGGTGCTGTTCGCCGTGCTGGCCGCGCCGGACTTCGTCTGGCAGGCGCTGCACGGCTGGCCGAACTTCGCCGTCTTCGGCCATCTGGACCAGCAGGCGTGGGCCAACCGGGCGCTGTACTGGCCGCTCCAGGTCGTCTACACGTCGATCGCGCTCGTCCCGCTCTGGGTCGGCGGCATCGCCTGGGCGCTGCGGGACGCGCGGCTGCGCGTGGTCGGGGTGGCGGCGGTGGCGGTCATCGTCGCGCAGTTCGTCCTGGGCGGGAAGGGGTACTACCCGGGCGGCGTCTACACGTTCTGCTTCGCCGCCGGCGCGACGGCGCTGTCGGGCGGGCCGCTGCGGCGGCGGGCCGTCGTCTACTGCGTCGCCGCCGCCGTCAGCGCGGTGATAGCGCTGCCGCTGCTGCCGGCCGCCGCGCTGGCCCGGTTCCCGGTGCAGAAGGTCAACTACGACCTCGGCGAGGAGATCGGGTGGCCGTCGCAGGTGGCGCTGGTTGCCCGCGCCTATGACGCGCTGCCGGCCGCCGAGCGGTCGGCGGCCGCCGTCGTGGCCGGCAACTACGGCGAGGCGGGGGCGGTCGACCGGTACGGCCCCGGGCTGGGGCTGCCGCAGGCCTACAGCGGCCAAAACAACTACTGGCTGTGGGGACCGCCGCCGGCCCGCGATACCGTCGCGGTCGCCATCAACGTGGACCCGGCCCTGCTGCGGCGCTGGTTCCGCTCGGTCCGAGTGGCGGCCGTCTACCGCAACGGCCTCGGCGTGTCGGACGACGAGGAGGGCGCGGTGATCTACGTCGCGACCGGCCTGCGATCGGCCTGGGCCACCGCCTGGCCCTCCTTCCGGGACTATTCCTAGGCCGGCCGGGGGTCGGTGAGGCGCTCGCCGCAGGGGGAGGCGTCGTAGCCGGGGATGCTCGCGAGCTGGGCGAGCAGCCACGGGGAGGTGAGGACCCGCAGCAGCGCCTGCGCCTCCCTGGAGGCGGCGTGCTCGGCCGGGATGACCAGGTTGAAGCGCTCGTGCGCGAGTGGAACGAAC
>Ga0302324_100012386_pt1 | contig 17389 bp, 14 predicted proteins | sample Palsa_T0_1_FD_201949 | JGI IMG/M metagenome (GOLD analysis project Ga0302324, IMG submission 201949) | Peat permafrost microbial communities from Stordalen Mire near Abisko, Sweden - Palsa_T0_1 | ecosystem: Environmental > Terrestrial > Soil > Palsa > Peat permafrost | place: Sweden: Abisko...
GGGTACTCTGAATTTCCGCTGGTGTGAAGTTACGTTTGGCAACCGGGGGACCGCCAGTGTTGGTAGTCGCCGGGGAGCCGCCAAATAGCAAAGGAGCGCTGGCCAATATCAGGGCCAGGCCGATGTGTCTTACGGGAAGAGTCATCGGGTTATGTTAGTCCTTTCGGTGACCGCTGTCAATTGGATATTCTTAACACATAGTGAGATTTTTAACCTAAGAGACTCTTCGGATGACGGTGTGACAGGCGACTTCGTGTTGGGATTATCGGCGTCACGGCCGGACGGGCGAGTGGAAACGATTCGGAAGACCCAGCGGCGGCCAGGAGTTCCGCGCGGGTCGCGGCATTGCCTATCAGCCACTCACCCTCCCCGTCAAACTAAACATCAGCACAGCCAGCACAATCAAAGTAATCGCCACGTAGGTACGATCTCTCTCCAGGGCAAACGCCACCACCGAGAACGCCACGCGCGCGACAGGCGTGGCGATCAACAGCAGCAATCCGAGTTGGATCATGCGCCGGCAATGGAATCCGGGAATGCCGCTGACGATGCCGCGCACCTGGCGCAGGTATTCGGGCTCGCCGCGGAAGACGCGATAATTGGGCTTGGTACCGCCGTATTGAATCAAGTACCAGGCGCCGCCCGCCGCCACGACCAATGCCGACAACATGACACCGTAGCGCAGCAGCGCACCGATGATGCGGTCCATCTGTCGATCGGTCAGGGTTTCGCGCATTTAGAGCCTCCCCGTGATTCCGCTGTAAATCATCTCGATGGCCAGCGCGCAGATCACCAGCGCAAACACCCGGCGGAGCATGCGGGTGGGAGCGGCCGGCAGCAAGCGCGCACCGATGAGTGCGCCGGCGAGCACGCCCAACACCACCGGCATGGTGAGCCCGGGATCGATGTATCCGCGGTTCAGATAGACGCCCGCGCTGGCGGCCGCCGTTGAAGTTGCTGGTGGTGGTGGAAACCTTGAAGGGGACGTGCATGGCGCGATCCATGGCGATCACTTTCAGTGCGCCGGAACCGATGCCGAGCAGCCCGGAGAGGGCGCCCGCCACAAACATCAGGCTGAATCCGGTCTTCCCGCCGCCAACCTTGTAAGCGCGGGGGCCCTCCGGCGTGGGAAAACTGCCGTGGAGGCGCAGACGCGCCGCCAGGGGATCGTCGGCTTGGCCGGAGCGCGGCGCGGGGTGGCTGCGCGTGGACGTCCAGGCGGCATGCAGGAGCACCGCGCCGAAAATCACGCCGAGGACGCCCGGGGAGATTTTGGCGGCGGCAAATGCGCCGCAAACCGCGCCTACGGTGGTGGCGATTTCCAGAAACATGCCGATGCGGATGTTGGAAAAGCCCTCGCGCACATACGCCGCCGCCGCGCCTGAAGATGTGGCGATCACGGAAATCAAAGCGGCGCCCATGGCATAGTGCAGATCGATTCCCAGCAACAGCACCATGGCGGGGGTGATGACTACGCCGCCGCCCAACCCCGTTAGAGATCCCAGGAAACCCGCTGCCACCGAGATCAGGCCTACCAGCGCGGTCAGTTCGAGTACGTTCAAGATGCCCGCCCCCTGTTATTAAGATACACGGGGAGGGACGGTCGGCTCTCGCTTCGACTATGCGGAGTGCCCAGCGGCGCCGGCGGAGAGAGCGGGTTGAGAGCGCTCCCTCACGGTGGCGGCTCCAATGGCTTGCTGCACGGCGGTCAGGAGCCCGTCGCGGCGGAGCGGTTTGGGGAGGAATCCGGCATATCCATCGAGGAGTTTAATGCGAATAAATTCGTCGTCGACGAAACCGGACATCCAAAGCACTCGAATATTCGGGCGAACGGACAGAATCTCGTCGGCCAATTCGGTTCCGGATACGCCAGGTACGCGCACATCCAGCAAGGCGAGGTCGATGTGGATGTGTTTCTGCAAGGCCAGACGGACGGCGTCTGCGCGCTGGGTGGCGGACAGTACGCGGTAGCCTGCGGCCGTAAGAACGGTTTGAATCAGGATTAGCACTGCCGGATCGTCGTCCACTATCAGGACAGTCTCTTTGGTTTCTGAGGGTGCATTCATCGAAATTTCCTCTTTTGGCGCGAGGTAAATCGTGTGCGCCAGTACTCAAATACTAACGCTAGTTAATTTCTAAATTACAGGCTGTCTTTGGTTAATTGCTGGATTTGTCGGTACTAGAACTGGTATACTTCATTACCCTGCCGTCTTCCCTCCGTGCTTTTCCCGCTTGAAACGCAATTGCAACCTTTATCTGCGATCCTGGATCTATGGAGTTGCCATGACCGGTCCACTCTCCCCTGAAGAACTGCACAAAATGAACGCATACTGGCGCGCCGCCAACTACCTGTCGGTGGGCCAGATCTACCTTTACGCCAACGCGCTCCTGAGGGAGCCGCTGAAAATCGATCATGTGAAGCCGCGGCTGCTGGGCCACTGGGGCACCACGCCGGGGCTGAATTTCATCTACGTACACTGCAATCGCCTGATCCGGCAGCACGATCTGAACATGATCTACATCGCCGGGCCCGGCCATGGCGGGCCGGGATTGGTGGCGAACACCTACCTGGAAGGCACCTATAGCGAGTACTACCCCAACATCTCGCGCGACGAGGAAGGTATGCGCCGGCTGTTCAAGCAGTTTTCGTTTCCAGGCGGCATTCCCAGCCACGTCGCGCCGGAAACGCCCGGATCGATCCATGAAGGCGGCGAGTTAGGCTATTCGCTGCTGCACGCTTATGGCGCAGTGTTCGACAACCCCGATCTACTGGCCTGCTGTGTGGTGGGCGATGGTGAAGCCGAAACCGGTTCGCTGGCCACAAGCTGGCACTCGAACAAATTTCTGAACCCCGCGCGGGATGGCGCCGTGCTTCCCATTCTGCATCTGAACGGTTACAAGATCGCGGGACCCACGGTGCTGGCGCGTTTGCCGGACAAAGAACTCGTGGACCTTTTCCATGGTTATGGCCACGAGCCGATTTTCGTCTCGGGTGACGACCCGGACACTATGCACCAGCTTATGGCTGCCACGCTGGACCAGGTGCTCGACCGCATCCGCGCCATCCAGCAGGATGCGCGCAGCAATGGTTTCAAGGAGCGGCCGCGCTGGCCCATGATCGTCCTGCGCACACCCAAGGGCTGGACAGGGCCCAAGATTGTCGACGGCGTGCAGATCGAAGGAACGTTCCGCGCACACCAGGTGCCCCTCTCCGAACTGGCCACCAAACCGGCCCATCTGAAGATGCTGGAAGACTGGATGAAGAGCTACCGGCCTGAAGAGTTGTTCGACGCAGCCGGCACGCTGATTCCCGAGTTGCAGGAGCTCGCGCCCAAAGGCAAGCGGCGCATGGGCGACAATCCGAATGCCAATGGTGGGCTGTTGCTGCGCGATCTGAAGATGCCGGACTTCTGCGACTACGCGGTAGACGTGCCCAAACCTGGCACGGTGGTGGCGGAAGCCACGCGAATCATGGGCAAGATGCTGCGCGACGTGATGAAGCTCAACTGGGATGCCGCGAATTTCCGGGTGGTGGGGCCGGACGAAACGGCGTCGAATCGCCTGGACGCATTGTTTGAAGTAACCAACCGCGAGTCCACGGCCGAGATACTGCCGAGCGACGATCACGTTGCCGCGGACGGGCGCGTGCTGGAAGTGCTGAGCGAGAACATGTGCCAGGGCTGGCTGGAAGGCTATTTGCTCACCGGCCGGCACGGTTTCTTCTCCTGCTACGAAGCTTTCGTGCACATCATCGACTCGATGTTCAACCAGCACGCCAAGTGGCTGAAGACCACGCGTCACATCCCCTGGCGGCGGCCCATCGCCTCGCTGAATTACCTGCTCACGTCGCATGTGTGGCGGCAGGACCACAACGGATTCAGCCACCAGGACCCCGGCTTCATCGATCTGGTGGTGAACAAGAAGGCGGATGTCGTGCGTGTGTATCTGCCGCCGGACGCCAACACGCTGCTGTCGGTGACCGACCATTGTCTGCGCAGCCGCCACTACGTGAACGTGATCGTGGCGGGCAAGCAGCCTGCCTTGCAATATCTCGATATGGAATCGGCCATCGAGCACTGCACTACCGGCATCGGGATCTGGGAGTGGGCCAGCACCGATAACGGCGTGGAGCCGGATGTGGTGATGGCCTGCTGCGGCGATATCCCGACGCTGGAGACCCTGGCGGCCGTAGACTTCCTGCGGCGCAATTTGCCGGACCTGAAGATCCGGGTGGTCAACGTGGTGGACCTGATGACCCTGGAGCCCTCCACCGAGCATCCGCACGGCCTGCCGGACAAGGAATTCGATTCGCTCTTCACCGCGGATAAGCCGGTGGTTTTCGCTTTTCACGGCTATCCGTGGCTGATCCACCGGCTCACTTATCGCCGGCATAATCACGACAACATGCATGTGCGCGGGTATAAAGAGGAAGGCACTACTACGACGCCGTTCGATATGACGGTGCTGAACGATCTGGACCGCTTCCACCTGGCCGGCGACGTGATCGACCGGGTGCCGCGCCTGCGCAACATCGCCGCGCACCTGAAGCAGGATCTGCGCAACAAATTGATCGAGCATAAGAGATACGTCGTGAAACATGGGGACGATATGCCGGAGATCAAGGAGTGGAAGTGGCCTTATTGAGCCACGAATTCACACGAATAAACCCGAATAGGACATGAAGATTTTAGTTTTGAATGGCGGGTCGAGCAGTTTCAAGAGCAGCTTGTTCGAGGTGACGGGCGTGGATGGCGGCGCTCCAAATGCGCTTTGGGAGGCGCGCGTGGACTGGGAGCATCGGCCGGGCTTCGCCGAAATCCAAATCAAGGCGGATGGGAACGTATCGAACCGTAGCGTGGCGGTGAAGGCGCCGCTCGATTCGCTGGAGCCTTTGATGGCAACGGTGCCCCATCGCGATCAGATCCGCGTCGCCGGACACCGCGTGGTACACGGGGGGCGCGCCTTTCGCGAGAGCACGCGCATCACGCCGCAGGTGCGCGCGGGCATTGCCCAAATGGCCAGTTTCGCGCCGGAACACAATCGCCTGGAACTGGAAGCCATCGAGTGCATGGAACGCATACTGGGCCCCGCCGCCGTCCAAGTGGCGGTGTTCGATACCGCGTTTCACGCCAGCCTGCCGCCGCCGGCATACGTCTATCCGGGACCCTACGAATGGGTCGGCAAGGGCATCCGGCGATATGGGTTTCACGGTATCAGCCACCAATACACGTCGCGGCGCGCGGCCGCCGTTCTGGGCCGGGACCTCGGTGCGCTGCGCATGATTACCTGCCACCTGGGCAACGGATGCTCGCTGGCGGCCATCCGCGGCGGCGTCAGCATCGACACCACCATGGGCTTCACACCGCTGGAAGGGCTGATGATGGGCACGCGGTCGGGGACCATCGATCCGGGAATCATCATCCACCTGGTGCGCCACCGTGGCTATAAGGCCGAACAACTCGACCGGGTGCTGAACAAGGAATCCGGGTTGCGCGGGGTGTCCGGCATCTCGGGCGACATGCGCACGGTGATGGAAGCCATGGCTCACGGGGATGCCCGCGCGCAAGTGGCGTTCGACGTGTACGTGCATCGGCTGTGCTCGGAAATCGGCGCGATGCTGGCCAGCCTGGGGGGACTGGACGCCCTGGTGTTCACGGCCGGAGTTGGCGAGAATAGCCCGGAACTGCGCGCGAGAGTCGCCGACGCGTTCGCTTTTCTGGGTGTGAAACTGGACGCCGCGAAGAACACGCAGCCGCCCGCGGACGCGGATATCGCCGCGCCCGATTCGACCGTGCGTGTGTTGGTGGTACACACCCAAGAGGAATGGGAGATCGCGCGGGAGTCCTATCGAGTAGCAAGCGCCTCGTAATCGGGCTCGCCGCGCAAGAAGCTGCCTTTATACGGAGGCTCGGTATCTCCGGAAGCCCCACATGGCCAGCAGTCCGGCCAGACACAGGCTAGGCGTTACGGGTTCCGGCACAGGGAATTGGTTGGTGACCTCCGAGATGGTGGCTACGCCCGTGCCCGCGCCGTAGGTGCGCACGTCCTTCAGCAAGCTGATGTTGTTTACGCCATCGAAAGTCAGGGACGTGGTCGGCGGGCCGGCGTTCGGCCCCAGTTCCAGGTACATGTGCAGAACATCTCCCGGATCGGTCGAGCACAGACCGGTGAAGTCTCCTCCGGGGCACAGATATTCATCGAGCCGGGCGTCCGCCGTCCCCGAGACGGCGGCAGTGAAGGACATGGTCGCCGCATCGATCGTAGGCAAACCGGAAACCGTCGACATGTGGTAACCGATCTCCGAGTCGCTGCCGCCATTGTTCGATCCAGTCCAATTCGCCGAGAACTCCAGGCCTGGGCCAGCCGAGCTCATAATAGGCGTCACCATGATATCGGTCGCCGGAAGCGCCGTTCCGGATCCGAGGGATGTGCCCAGGTAATAGAAGCCGCCAAACAGGTAGTAGCCAATCTCACAGAGGCCACTGGACGTCAGATAGACGGATAATGGTTCAGCAGTACAATTGCCGACGCTAACATTGGATGCGTGCAGAGCGGCTGACGATACGCATCCCAGTAAAGCCAGCATAGTGAGTCTCATTTACCCTTATCTCCCTTTACCACGAATCCAGTTTACATCAAGCCGGGGTGGGTGAGTAGGGCTTCCTCATGGGAAATAGTCATATTACCTTTGGCACTACCGACCCAGGACTTCCATGGCCGCCGGATCGCAAAAACGTGACCGCGATCTTACCAATTTTTGGGTTGTAGTCAGGTATGCGCTAAAGAGGGGCTATTCGGCATGGCGGCCTGGGAGGACGCCGCGGCCCACGGGCCTAGTCCCACAAAATGTACTCACGCCGAAATGGCATCCAGGTCGGACCGCTTGATTCTCCAGCGCCCCCCCAGCCGCGGACCGGTATCCAGACCGCGCAGCTTTCCGTCGGCCATCAATCGGCGAAGCGCAGACTGTGGCAGTCCGGTGTAAGCGGCAGCTTCAGGCATCGAAAGCCATTGGGCAGCATGATAAATGGGTGCTTGGAAGGCGTAGGCGGATGCGGTCTGCGGCGGCTGCGGAAACGGCAAGGGACGCGTGTCGCGCGCCATGGCCGCGCCGGCCGCTTCTCCACCATACACTCCCGCCGCCGGCACAACTTCGGAGTGGGTGTTTTTCCGCAATCGGGGTGGTTTGGTTTCACGCATGTATGAGGCACCGAGCCCAGCAAACAGTCTCATATGATAGTGACTTGTCGAAGCGCTTCGTGTCAATAATTGGCGAATATTTTCGGAATTCTGCAAGTTTTGCACTATTTCCTCCGATTTCGACATGATTCCACGCCCTGCGCCACGTCGTCATCGCCGCGCCCAGTATCGGGGACGCGCTTGCACGTTCAGACCCTTTTGCCTGGTGGTCAGTTATATCTTGCGTAACTCCGAGACACTGACCGGCTGATCGCAGACGAACCCGATTATATTTGGCTGCGCAGTTCCTCCTGCAGCAGGCCGTAGATCTGGTCGAGGCTCAGCTTCTTCGAGACCTCGAAAAGCCGCCGCCTGTTTCGCGTGACATGCGCACGAGCACACCCTTGCCGTCCTCACCGCCGAAAGCGTATCGATTGACCTGTTCCCATGAGTTCCGAGCGCATTGCGCCTTTACTGCGGTTTGAGCACGAATACTACGCCGACTTCTTTGGTCCCGCCCTGTTCCGTTGTCCCGAAGAGGATGCCTGCCGGGTTGCGGATCACACCCGCGACGGGGACGCTCCCATCGGCGCCGCCCGTAAAGCTGTATAGCGCCGTCTCGTTGCCGGCCGTATCCAGCTTGAAGACCACGCCGCAGCCGGCGGGGGTAAAAAATGTCGCGGGGCAGGCGGCAACGTTCCCGCCGTAGAGAGTAGTGCCGTAGAGGTTGCCCGCAGAATCGCGGATCACACCCGCATAGGGGTTGGCACCGTCGGCGCCATCGGTAAAATCGTACAGCACCGTCTCCCGGCCGGAAGCATCCACTTTGTACACCACGCCATAGCCGTCCGTACCGCCGAAGTCCGTAGTCCCGTAAAGGTTGCCGGCCGAGTCGCGGATCACGCCGGCCTGGGGGCCGTCTCCATCGGTCCCCGTGAAGGTGTATAGCACCGTCTCATTGCCGGATCTATCCAGTTTGAACACCACCCCGCAGTTGCACGTGTTTCCGCCGCCATTTGTGGTTCCGTAGAGGTTGCCGGCCGAGTCGCCGGTGAGAGAGCCGGTAGGGAAACCTCCATCGGCCCCGCCCGTGAAGGCATACAGCACCGTCAGGTTGCGGGCCGTATCCAACTTGTACACCACGCCGCAGCCAGGTGAGGGACATCCTGCGCCGCCGGATCCGGTGGTTCCGTAGAGATTGCCTGCCGAGTCGCGGATCACGCCTGCGTAGGGGGATTTCCCATCGTCCCCACCAGTGAAGCTGTGCAGTACCGTCTCATTGCCGGACGGATCGACTTTGAAGACCACGCCCGCGTTCGCCGTGCCGCCACTGGTAGTCGTCCCGTAGAGGTGCCCTCCGAGTCGCGGATCACACCGGCTTCAGGGCCGGACCCATCGGGGCCCGTGAAGTTGTACAGCACCGTCTCGCGGCCCGTCGAATCGATCTTGTACACGATGCCGTCGCCCGCAGTACCGCCAAACACAGCAGTCCCGTAGAGATTGCCTTCCCTGTCGGGGAGCACGCCTCCATAGGGGAATGACCCATCGGCAGGGTTGGGAACGCCGAAGGTGTGGATGACGACTTCCTTCGCCGTTTGCGCGGGCAACTGCGTCGTTCCCGTGGCGGCCAGCGCGCAAGCGAGCCATAGCAGTCGGGAAGGCCGTGGAGAACGCCTGGAGCGGGTCCGGCAGCCGCGCCGGTTTTGTGCTGTGTGGCAGCACCGCTCCTGGTGATTCACGGAATCGGGTTTGCCGACAGGTGCAAGCCCCGCCAGCGCTAAAATTTGCGTTACTTTCGTTCGACTCATTAGTCCTCTCCTTTGATCGCGCGCAGTATGGCGCCTATGTCTTTCCTTGCACCAGCTAGAAGTTCCTGCCTGAGGAGTGGGGCAGTGACACGCGCGCGGCCCGGACGCTTTACCGTGTCCGAGCCGCATGCCATGGCCAGCAATTACTTTTGGGCGATGTAAAAATAGTAATCGGCGGTGTAGGGGACCAGCACTTGGCCGCCCACGTCGGTTGAGAGGGCGCAGCCGGTGGCGGGAGCGCTTCCACCGGTAGTGTTCAGCCGCTGTACGTAGGTGGCGTTCGTCAGTATGCCAAACGGGTAGGAGGGGCCGTTTTGGGATCCAATCACCTGCAGCAGCAGACATTGAATCGCACCCGAATTGGGACAACTCGGGTCAGTCCCGGCGTTGATGCTGCCGATTTTGTTGCCCCAGATGACGCTACTGTCGAAAGAGCTTTGCCACGTGGGGCTGCCAAATGGGATCGGCGACGGAGCAAACTGATTCGGATTCGTGTCGGGACTGAGGAAGTGTGTGAGAATCTGCTGCGTGAAGCTGCCGAACAAAGTCGTAAACAAGGTGGCTTGCGGCCTTGAGGAATTGACCGTCCAGGAGGCGCCCGCGCCGGATGGCAGACAGACGTAGCCCTGCGTGCCGGTGGCGTTCCCCAGCAGGTACGCAATGTTCCCCGCCGGCGGCGTAATGGCAGGCGGTGTTGGGGGCGGCATGACCCCGCCGGCGAGTGCCGGCGATGACGTCATTCCGACCGAGAATACAAGGCTGAGCAATGGGATGCAGGCTCTGATCGCATCCTTGCGGTTAATCGTTTGTTTCTGTTGCAATCGTTTGCTGTTCATGTTCATTCTCCCGATTGATGTTTTCGGCATTTGGACGCGCCCATCGGATTTTCCCCAGAACCCCAATGAACGCTCCCACCTTGCCGGAGGTAGGATCTGTTTCTGCTCGCGGCCCAACGCCACGGGGTAAGTTGTCTCTTAAAAGGTGCGCAAAATGGTGTCGATTCGCGGGTTCGTGCTTGTACACCACGCCAAAGCCCGTGCCACCATGTTGAGTAGTCCCGTAGAGGTTGCCGGCCGAATCGCGGATCACACCGGCGTGGGTGTTCGCCCCCTTCGGTGCAACCAAAAAATTGTACAGGACGATCTCACTCGCGGTCTGCGCCTGCGCCGGCAATATCCCCAGGGCGGCCATCGCGCAGGCCAGTCACGGCAGTTGTTCTGTCTTCGGCATTTTAACCCCCCAGGGATACCAATCTCTTAGCCGTTTCGATCACGGCAACACGATGAAGTCAACACTGCTTGAAAGCCGGCCGGTGGGCGTAACCACCTGGACTTTTCCGGTCGTCGCGCCGGCCGGCACCGTGGTCCGGATTTCGGTACTCGAAACCACTTTGAAGGCAGCCGCGGTTCCGTTGAAGCTGACGCTGGTGGCGCCGGTCAAGTCAGTCCCCAGAATTTCGACACCCTCCGCCACTTTGCCGAAACCAGGCAATGTACTTACAAACGGGCCCAAGCCGAGAGACAGGCTGTAGACCGTGCCGTAGCCGCTGGCGCCACCCGCGTTGGTTGTGCCATAGAAGGTCCCGTCGGTGGCCTGGATGGGCGGCACCTCCGGATTCTTGCCGTCCGCGCACGCACTTTGGGAGCAGAAGTTGTACAGCGTCGTCAGAGAGCCAAATTCACTGATGCTGAAAATCGTGCCACCGTCGTGAGCCCCGGAAAACAGCGTAGTCCCATAGAGGTTCCCGTCGGCCAGGGACAGACCGGAGGGGTGGCTGCCGTCGGCGCAGCCTTGCGAACAGAAAGTGTGTAGAGTGCTTTCCGCGCCGCCGGCGGTGATCTCGAAGATCGTCCCATTCTGGTTGGAGCCGCCCCAGTACGATGCGCCATAGAAGTCTCCGTTGGTGGCTTGGACGAGCCCCGCGGATGGGTTTTCGCCGTCCGGGCAGCTTTGCTCTCCCGGGCAGAAGTCGTATAGCGTGGCCAGCGTGCCGCTCTGGGTGATAGAGAAGATCGTGCCGCAGCCCTGGTAGCATACGATGATGCCGCCACCGTAGGTGGTCCCATAGAAGTCCCCATTGGTGCCCTGAACGAGCCCCGCGTAGGGGTATGCGCCGTCCGTGCATTGAATTTGGCTGCAGAAGGTGTAGAGCGTCGTCAGCGCACCTCCCGTCGTGATTTTGAAGACCGTGTCTTCGTAAGTTGTCCCATAAAGGTCGCCATTGGTGGTCCGGACGAGGGCCGAATAGGGGGTTGAGCCATCCGTGCACGGTGGACCTTGGGCGCAGAAGCTGTATAGCGTGGTCAGCACGCCGCTCGGGGTGACCTTGAAAACCGTTCCATGGCTGCCGGCTCCGCCGGCCGAGGCCGTCCCGTAGAAATCCCCATCGAGGGCCTGGACCAGCGCCGCGGCGGGGTTTTCGCCATCCGTACACCCGCTTTGGGAGCAGAAGCTGTATAAGGTCGTCAGCGCGCCGGCGGTGGTGATCTTAAAGATGGTGCCATAGCCGTTGGCGCCGCCTTTGTACGTGGTGCCGTAGAGATTCCCATCGAGACCTTGGACGAGCTGGGAGGCGGTTTCGCCATCGGCGCCACTGAAGCTGTGCAGGGTGGTGAGAGTCTGCGCAGCTAGCGAAATAACAGAGGTTGCGCACAGCACAAGGGCAGTGTGCACCCTCGGGCGCCAATTGATCGATTTGCGTATGCTCACTCGTACGTTCATGTTGTCTCCTTTGCCGCGTCGCGCCTGTAATTATCGCTCGCTCTCCATGCGGTTCCGCGCGGCCGTGGCGCTAGCGTCCGGGCACGATGGTCAGGGGAGCACCCTGAAAGCCACGTTGCTCGAAAGTGGTCCGCTGGGCACCACCACTTCGACAGCGCCAGTGGTTGCGCCGGCCGGTAAGGTGGTTGTGATTAACGAACTGGAAACCACTTCAAAGACCGCCGCAGTACCGTTAAAGCTGACCTTGGTGGCGCCGGTCAGATCGGTCCCCAGAATCTTGACCGCCGCTCCCAGCTTGCCGGCGGTTGGCAGTGTTTTCACAAACGGGCCCAGGCCGACCGAGAGGCTGAAGACCGTCCCATAGCCGTTGGTCCCCCCAGAGGCGGTTGTCCCGTAGAAGGTCCCATCCGTGTCCTGGACCAGCGTTGCGTAAGGGTTTTCTCCGTCCGTGCAGCCGTGCTGGGCACAGAAGTTGTAGAGCGTGGTCAGCATGCCGCCAGGAGTGATCTTAAAGATCGTCCCGCCGTGGTTGGCCCCGTCGTCCTCGGTTGTCCCGTAGAAGTTCCCGTCGGTGCCCTGCACCAGCCCCGCGTCGGGGTTGGCGCCGCCCGTGCAATAGCAAAAACTGTGAAGCGTAGTCAGCGTGCCACTGGGGGAGATCTTGAAGACCGTGCCCTGGGCTGCTATAGACGACGTGCCGCCAATGTTGGTAGTCCCGTACAAGTTCCCATTGGTAGCCTGGATCAATCCACTGGGCCCCGAGCCATCCGCGCAATTATCGCCTTGCGAGCAAAAGGTGTAGATCGTGGCCAGGACGCCACTCGTGGTGATCCGGAAGACCGATCCACAGTAGAACAGATAAGGAGGAGCGCAGGCGGGCCCGCCCGAACCAGTTGTCCCATAGAAGTCGCCGTTGGTGGCTTGCACCAAGCCGGTGGTGGGCGCTTGCCCGTCAGTCCCGTCGAAGCTGTGCAGTGTCGTGAAGGCGCCGCTTGGGGTGATCTCGAAGACCGTCCCATCGTTGCTGGTCCCGCCACCGGACGTCGTCCCGTAGAGTGCTCCATTGGTGGCTTGGACCAGCGCCCCATCGGGGTACGCGCCGTCCGTGCAATTGGTTTGGGAGCAGAAGCTGTAGAGCGTCGTCAGCGTGCCGCTCTGGGTAATTTTGAAGACCGTCCCGGCGTTGCCGGCACCGCCGCCATTGGTTGTCCCGTAGAAATCCCCGTTGGTGGCTTCGACCAGCGCCGGGAAGGGGCCGGAGCCATCCGCGCAAGCGGTTTGCGCGCAGAAGCTGTAAAGCGTCGTCAGCGTGCCGCCGGTGGAAATGATGAAGACCGTACCGCCGCCATTGGCCCCGCCGCCGGGTGTGGTTCCATACAAGCCTCCATTGGTGGCCTGGACCGGCGTCGATTCAGGGTTGACGCCGTCCGTGTTGTCGAAGCTGTGCAGGGTGGTGAAGGTTTGGGCCCGTAAGGCGATCGCCGTCGTTGCGCACAGCGCGAAGACGACGTACGCCCTCTTCCCTCGGCTAATGGGTTTGCTCATGCCATTTCGTTTACTCATGTTTTTCTCCTTTGCCGCGTCGCGGCTTTCGGTTATCGGATCGGCTTTCCATTCGGCAGATATTCAGCAGGAATCCAGCGCTTTCTTCACGGAACCGAAACTGCCGGTGCACCGAGGCGCCGCACGCAACTATAGCTTCGAAACCGAATTGCTGTTGTGGTTCGCCACCCACATATTGGCGCCGTCAAAGGCTACGCCATTGGGGTCGCTCCCTACGGCGAACGTCCCCAGGACAACGCCATCGCGAGCCCGCAGCTTGGTCACATTGTTACTGACGGAGTTCGCGACCCAGATTTGCGACCCGTCGAATGCGATGCCGTAGGGACCACTGCCAACAGTGAAGGTTCCCTGCGACGTGCCGTCGCTAGCCCTCAGCTTCGACACAGTGCCGCTGACGAAATTTGTTACCCAGACGTTGGCGCCGTCAAAAGCGGCGTCATACGGGGCGGAGCCGACGGCAAACGTCCCCAGCACGGCGCCATCGCTCGCCCGCAGCTTGGTGACGGCGCCGTTGCTGGTGCACGCCCAGATATTGGCGCCGTCAAAGGTCATGCCAGCCGGGCTGGCGCTTAAGGCGAAGGTCCCGAGCGCCGCACCATCGCTAGCGCGGATTTTGCTCACGTTATTCGTGAAGTAGTTCGTCGTCCAGATGTTGGCTCCGTCGAAGACCACCCAACCGGGGCCGGAACCCACCGCGAACGCTCCGAGCGTGGCGCCGTCGCTGGCTCGCAATTTGGTGACCACGTTGCCGGCGAAATCCGCCACCCAAATGTTGGCGCCATCAAAGGCGGCACCGGTCGGCGCCGCCCCGGCCGCGAAGGTTCCCAACACCGCGCCGTCGCTCGCCCGCAGCTTGGTGACCGTGCTGCCGGAGTTGGAGTTGTCGGCCCCGGTATTCGACACCCAGATGTTGGCGCCGTCGAAAGTTACCCGCTCGGCGCCCACGCCCGCAGCGAATGTAGTTGTCAGGTTGGCGGGGTACCACTGCAGAAGAGCCACCTGCAACGGATTGCGCGTGAACACTCCCGAGACTACATTATCCGGAGCGCTTGATTGGGCGGCGCTGCTGCCGTTGAAAAACATCGTCAGGGCCGCCGCTACAACCACGAAGGTTGCCAGCAACCCAATACCTTTAAGCAATCGTTTTAGCATCGTATTCTCCTTTTCGTTCTTTGCGTGATCCCAGACCGCGTGCGCCACACAGTTGGCGCGGATTCTACGGCAACACCCGGAATGGCACGTTGCTCGAAAGCGTGCCGCCGGGCGTGACTACCTGCACCGTGCCAGTGGTGGCGCCCATGGGTACGGTGGTTGAAATCGCCGAACCTGCCAGGTTGACGGTGAACGCAGCATCAGTGCCGTTAAAGGTGACGGCGGTCGCACCCGTCAGATCCGTCCCCAGAATCTTGACAGACTGCCCCCACCTTGCCGGAGGCAGTCTGTGTCCACGAACTGGCCGAGGCCTACAGACAGGCTGAATACCGTGCCGTCGCCGTTGGCCCCACCGCCCTTCGTTGTCCCGGTTTCTTCCTGTTGTCCCGGCCGCTGGCTATTCCGTGGACGTGTCGCCTTCAGTACATTGACGGATGGCCGACCCCTCAACGTAGTTACCTGGGTTCGCCGTGGATACATCGACGATATTGAATATCTGGCCCCTGCGGGCCACCTGAATGTCGAGGTTCCACCCGCAGTCGGGACCGCAACTCAAGTTTGCCGTACCACTGCCGTTGCTATTCAGAGACAGAATCGTGAAGGTTTGACCGGTCAGGATATTATCGCCGCACGCGCCGTGCTCCGTAAGAACAGCCGTGTTCGTCGTGCCGCTGGAATCGAGGGTGAAATTGAGGAGCCCGCTCATGGGACCGCATCCGCTGCCGGACCAAATCAGAGTTGCCTGCCACGATCCCGCCAAGCGCGCTACGCCAGCCGGTAGGTTTTGAGCCGCGACGGGCTTGGCTAGCTTGGTCAGTGAAAATATGCCGACGAGGCACAGTAGCAGCACCAATAGGAACCGAGCCGGCCTGGCGTCGCGCGGTTTCATACGATCACCGCTAAACCAGGACTTCCATTTTGGAACCCAGTTTCCTCTTTCTTGCCGGGACCGTCTCCATTGAAGACTTTTTTCATCGGTGAAACCTCCTTGTCGATCAACTTGCGCCACGGATGCTTCGGCTATCACCGCCGGATCGCGGCTTGCCGTGCTTCTGCGGCTACACCTATATATGCGCTATAATCCGCCGAAGGACACAACGGCCTGGTAAAGAAGTTGTGCAGCCAACGCGAGGCGAGCCAGTAACGGAGTTACTCACCCGCTGGAGGGCCGGGGACCGGGAGTGTCTGAACCAATTGGTCCCGCTGGTGGAAGGCGAGTTGCGACGCATCGCCCACCACTACATGCGGAAGGAGCGGCAGGGCCACACCCTGCAGACCACCGCGCTGGTCAACGAGGTCTACCTCAAGCTCGTGGACCAGACGCAGGTGAACTGGCAGGACCGGGCGCAGTTCCTGGGGATCGCCGCGCGGCTGATGCGGCAGATTCTGGTGGATCATGCGCGCGAGTTGCATCGGGGGAAGAGAGGCGGCGGCGCGCCCTTACTCCCGCTGGACGAGGGCTTGGTTTTTTCGACTGAGCGATCGGCTGCGTTGGTGGCGCTTGACGACGCGCTGAACGACTTGGCCGGCTTTGATGCACGCAAGGCGCAGATCGTCGAACTCCGCTGTTTCGGCGGCATGACCGTGGCAGAGGCGGCGGAAGCGCTGGGTGTGCATCCGAACACGGTAATTCACGATTGGGGTCTGGCGAAGGCCTGGCTGAAGCACGAACTTCGCCCGAAAGGCGCGCATGCAGGCTGAGCGCTGGAAGCGGATCGAGGATCTCTATCAAGCAGCCGTTGCGCAGCCGCCGGAGCGGCGCGCGGAATTCATCGAGCAAGCCTGCCCCGGCGATCCCCAGCTTCGGGCCGAGGTCGAGTCCCTGCTGAAGGACGCGGGCGAGTCCACTTCCTTCCTGGGCGATTTGCTCCCGTTCGCACCGGGCGAGGCGGCCGCTGGCGCCGTCATCGGTGTTTATCATCTGCTCGAGCCCATAGGGCGGGGCGGCATGGGTGAGGTGTGGCTGGCCGAGCAGAAACAGCCCGTGCGCCGCCGTGTGGCCCTGAAGCTGATCAAAGCGGGCATGGATACGCGCGAAGTGGTGGCGCGCTTCGAATCCGAGCGGCGGGCGCTGGCCCTCATGGACCACCCGGCTATCGCCCGGGTCTTCGACGCCGGCTCCACGCCGCATGGCCGGCCTTATTTCGCGATGGAGTATGTCACGGGCATGCCCATCACGCACTATTGCGACCAGCGCAAGCTGACCGTACGCCAGCGGCTGGAGCTGTTCGTGCTCGTCTGCGATGGTGTGCAGCACGCGCACCAGAAAGCCATCGTGCATCGCGATCTGAAGCCTTCTAACATCCTGGTGGGTGAGTTGGACGGGAAACCTGCGCCGCGGATTATCGATTTCGGGGTGGCCAAGGCGACAGCGCAGCGGCTGACGGCCGACACCACTCTCACGCGCGTGGGGGCGATTATTGGGACGCCGGGATACATGAGCCCGGAGCAAGCCGATTCGGCCGGCGTGGACGTGGACACGCGCACGGATGTGTACTCGCTGGGCGTAGTGTTGTATGAGCTGCTGGTGGGCGCGCTGCCGCTGGATTTCCGCGGGACGCCGGCGGATCAGTTTCTGCACAGGCTGCGCGAGGAGGATGCGCCGCCGCCCAGCACCAGGCTGCGCACGCTCGGCGACCGGACCGGCAGTACCGCGCGAAATCGCGGTGTCGATGGTCCCACGCTGGCGCGTCACTTGCGCGGGGATCTGGATGCGATTGCCCTCAAAGCTTTGGAAAAGGACCGCTCCCGGCGGTATGCCACGCCCTCGGAATTGGCGGCCGACATCGGCAGATATCTGCGCCATGAGCCGGTTCTGGCCCGGCCGGCGAGCACGGGGTACCGCGCCTGGAAGTATGTACGGCGGCACCGGCTCGGGGTAGCTTTCGCGGCAGTCCTGGCGATCCTGCTGGTGGCCGGCCTGGCGGCGACTTCGTGGATGGCACTGCGGGCGAGTCGCGCCGAGC
>Ga0302324_100012388_pt1 | contig 17387 bp, 15 predicted proteins | sample Palsa_T0_1_FD_201949 | JGI IMG/M metagenome (GOLD analysis project Ga0302324, IMG submission 201949) | Peat permafrost microbial communities from Stordalen Mire near Abisko, Sweden - Palsa_T0_1 | ecosystem: Environmental > Terrestrial > Soil > Palsa > Peat permafrost | place: Sweden: Abisko...
GGGTTGGTGTGCTGCAGCTTCCTTGACGGTCGAAATCGCGCGGCAACTTCGCGCGCTTGATCTTCAGGTCGGGCTGGTAGCTCTCTTCGACGCCGAGCGTCCCGGTTATCGTCCTGTGATCCGCGGCTATTGGTACTTCAGGCTGATTGCCAGCCTGAAGTACCACTTCCGCCGGCTCCGCGGCGAATACAAACGAAAGAAGCTGATGTATTTTGGCACCGTTCTGCGTCGCTTTTGGGACAGCATCGTGGAGTCGCTCTTCATGCACAATCGCATACTGGTACTACACTTGCAGCGGCTCTTTGGATTTCCCCTGCCCGACGCCGTTTTCAACAATACGTGGGCTCGTGTGGCTGCTATTCAGAACTATGCACCGGCCGGATATCCAGGAAAAGTTTGGTTGTTCCGCGCTCTGGATGTCCCACAGCTCCCCGAGACCGACAAAACTTTGGGCTGGAAGGAAATAGTGGACGGCGTTGAGGTGGTCTTCGTCGCCGGCGACCATGAATCCATGTTTCAAGATCCCCACGTCGACTTCCTCAGCCAGCATTTGCGTCGGGCGCTTCAACTGGCAAGATGAGGCTGGTGTCCGGTGCGTCAGATGGCGGGGCTACGATACGGCTGTCAATCGGTAGCTCGCTCAAATGCTCTGCGGCCCACTTCGCGGCGAGACCGTTCAGAGGACTGCGCGTGTTGTATTCCTGATACGCGATCATTCTGCCTATCCGTATGACAAGGTCATCCAGCCCTTCGGACGCCGCCCAAAAATCACCGATACACACAATGGAGTCGTCAAAATTGGGATGAAAGACCGGTGTCAGCATCCGGCACTGAGGCGCCCGGCGCGGATAATCCAGCGACAGGTTGACCTCCAACACGTGCGAGTCCCGCTCCAGGATTTCCCCCGCCGCGTCCACATACAACCCCTTTAACGAATAAGCGAAGCGGTAGTGTTCCGGCGGCAAACCAGCCGAGGCACTTATCTGGATCAGCGGCCAATTGGCAAAACGTCTGCTCAATAGTTCGTAATCTATCTTCAGTCTGCGTGTGCGCGGCGACGCCATGCTGGATCCCTCTTTCTATTGTGCCGCAAGGTTTCTGGCTACGGTGAAGACACCGATGAGCACAAGGGACAGTTTAAGTAGGGAGTCGGGGATCGTAGGCCAAAGAAAAGGCGTTGCCTTCATGGCACGCCAGTACGTCAGCGCCAGGAAGACAGCGGCAAAAGGAAAAAAGATGACCACCATCGCATTCCAATGCATGGCCTCGTTCAGTCTGCCGTGAAACAGAGCTGCGATAGCGCGCGTTCCGCCGCAACCCGGACAGTAGATGTGCAGCCAGAAGAAGATGGGGCAGCGCGGATAAAAGCGCGAGCCGGCGGGAGGAAAACGCAGAACCACCCAGGCAGCGGCCGCGACCGCAAAGGCAACGAGATTGGCAAGCCAGCGGCGTGTGTTAACGCTCATGCGGACAGGGAACCCAGGCGGGCGGCGTATTTGCGCCGCATGATGTCGTTGAAGTGGTATTGGAAGTAGATATCGCCGAAGAAAAACGTCATGACTCCGCTGAGCGAAAGTCCCATAGGCTCGACCGAGTTGTAATGCTGTTCAAGAGAACTCCTGAGGCTGAATCTTCCGATCAAGGTGAGGATGCCATAAACGAGATTCATCGCTCCCCCAAATGAATTCGAGGAGTGGGTATAGGCTGCTTCGAAGCTGATAAAAAATATAGCCGCCAGAACGCATATGCCGGCGACGTAATAGTAAAGAGCTGTGCTCTGGGGTGCGACCTTCTTCATCCAGGCCGCCTGCACCAGGTTCCATACCGCGCTAAAAAGTCCGCAGCTGAGTATGCTGAAAAGGAGCACCAGGCCCCAATGCAGGTTGGGAGGATCCGGATAGATCGCCGCGTTGATTACGGGGCTGGCCGAGATCTGCGCCTGAGGGACCGGGATGGTGCCAATAATCTGCGATACGGGCAAAGGTTCACTCATTCCCTCGCTGCGCGCCAGGTCGGTGAGGAGGATTTCTCCCGAGGCCACATACCGTTGCAGGTCTGCGAGCGTATAGGGACCGTATTGCTGGCCGTCACGGGTAATGAAATAGTTCATGTGCGCTCTCCGAGGCTAAATTGAAATCAGGTTATACGAAAGCGATCCCATCGTCATCGCGGTTGACCATACAAGCCTCAACGATCGCCCAAATCCAACTGATGAACGACCCGGTAAAACAAGAGAAAAGTGTAATGCAAAGCTGTATCACAGCCTTCTTCACATAGCCGGCGTAGAAGTTGTGGCCGCCGAATGCCCCCAGAAATACCGCGAGCAGGACGAAGACGACGCGGCTCTTGCGCGGTTCGTAGCCACTGATAGGGGCGGGAGGAGGTGGTGCATATCCGGCAAAGGTGGGGTAGCTCATCACCGGGACATGGCTAGTCTGAAATCCGCCGTTGGCTGGCGGTGGTGGCGGTGCGCCCGGCGGCCGCGGTGGTGGCGGAGTCGGCGTGCGCGCCAAGGGCGGAGGCGGCGGAGGCGGCTCCGACAGGTTCAGTAAGGAATGCGGATGGGCAGACGGCGGGGGTTGTGGGTGAGCGCCGGATACCAAATCCTGATCGGATACGCTGATCTTGGGCTCTTCTGCTGGAGCCTGAGAGCAGCCGAAGACGGTGCAGCCACCATTTTCCTGGAGACAGTCGGCGTGGTGTTCTGTCTGGCACCCCGAACAGGCGACGATCACATCGTCCCATTCAAATGCGGTGCGGCAGTAGGGACAGCTGGCGCCACTCATCAGCGTTGCCTCTCCTGATAACGGAAGGCATACCGCCCCAACTGAATGATCGTGCCGCTTTCCAGCACGCGGGCGCCGCGAACCGGCTGCCCGCCGATATAAGCCGCGCCATTCGCGATGAAATAGACCTTCGATCCTTTGAGTTCCAGCGTTGCGTGTTGCGGCAGGATCTCGGGATCCTTGAAAAGATAGATGTCACAGGTCTGCGAACTGCCAACCGCCGTTTGCGGCTTATACAGGATGAATTGCTTACCGGCCAACGGTCCCGCCGTTACATAAATCCAGCGGTCTTTGAGCGCGCTCTCGACCAATCCCATTGCAATGCCGGTGGCCATGCCGAGCAGGCCAAAACCGACCGCACGGCTGGTCGCGCCCGCGTGCGTGACAAATGAGATCGGGTCGAAGATCGTACCGCCGACAGCCGCGCCAATGGCTCCCCCCAAGGCTCCGTAGCCGGTCTTCTTCATCGACTGGCCAATGATGCCGTAGACGACTCCGCCCGCGGCTCCCAGTACCATCCAGGCAAATCCGCGCACGATCCACGCAACGGGATTGTGAAAGGACTGAATTCCAGCCTGGGCGCAGATGCTCAGCCCAATCGAATAGAAGACATTTGCGATTCCGTCGAAGATGAAGCCGAGAACCATGCCCAGGGGCAAAGCGAGTCCACCCCGAATCAAAGCTTTCTTTGTAGATCGCTCGACGATACTCTCCGCGACCGCGAAGCCGACGCACATCAGGGTGACCAACAGCGGCATCATCCACACGTTGCCCCAGCGGTGCGCGTTTCTGGGGCCGTCCACAAAGCCGGGTTCTGCAATGCCCCAGCCGGCGAGTGCGCCCAGCAGGCCGGCCAATCCTAAGTAAAACCATGCCTGTAGCAGAATGCTACCTTTTTCATGAAACAGTGCGGGAGCATCAGGCGTCGTGTTGATGTTGCCGTAGCTCTTCGCGCCCGCGACCGCTGGCTGTTCAGCTGCGGAGACCAATGCAGCGGGCTCCGACCTGGCTGCGTCCGCCAATTCTTCGAGGGTCAATCTCAGCGGCTGTTGCGGATCGCTCACTTGCTTCTCCCGGCGTTCGGATCAGGGGCAGCTTCGCCTGGTTGAGGTGCTGGCCGCACCAGCATCGGCTCTCCGGTCAGAGGATTGATCGCAACCAAGTAGAAGCGCGGGAAAAGGAAATAGGCGATGGCAAAGCCAAGCACCATTGCAGATAAATATTTCAGCGCAGCAGTACCCCAGCGAATCCACGCTGGAGTCGTCCCGCGTACGCCTGCCGGTTTAGGTTCGGCGCCTTCCGGAAGCACTGCTTCGAGCTCCTTAGGCGTGCGCTCCACCCCGTCGCCGTTGTTGTCGACGATGGAGAAGGTGGAGATGCGATGAACGTCTCCGTCGATCCAACCAAAGCAGCCTTCCTCGTCCGTATGCGGGTCGTAGACCCAAGCAACCTGGTCAGGTGAGGAGAAGAAATTGCGCTGAATGAACATGTCGTGTTCGGACAGAAAGACTCCAAAACCAGGGTGGGAGTGGTACCAGCCAATGATTCGTTCCTCGGGATAGGACTCATCCTTGACGCGATAAATCGCCTCCCACGCGTCTTGGGTAAACGTGACGTGGGTACCGGCCTGAGCGGCATTCGATGCCTCGATGGACGCGCGTACCTCGACCACGCCGTTGCGCTTATCGCCGATCAGCACGCCGCACACTTCTGTCGTCATATGAGAGCGCGCATGTTGGCGAACGCGTCGCGTCACCTCATTGTCGATCTCGATGAGCGGTCCGACCGGCTCGCCTGCGCGCTTGCTCATCGCCGCACCCCACTCACGCTTGAAGTGGCGAGCGGTCCCAACACTGCTTCGGCGTCACCCGCAATGCAGTAGGAAATCTCCGCTTGGTGCGAACGAGCCGTGAAGATATCAAACCCTGGCAATCCAAGTTGATCGAGCCGGCGCTGGCCCAGTTCTGGCTCTCCTCGATAACCCGAAAGTGTTTGCACCAGGCGCATGTGGCCATCGCTCCGGCACCGGCCCTGATCGTATCGAATTGCCCCTACCGGTACGAAACACTCTTCCTCCACGCCACATTTCGGGCAAACCAGCTTGTGAATGATGTCGCGGCTGAATTCGAGAACTACCTCATCGCTGTTCAAGTCGCTAGCCGCCCGCTTGAGTAGTTGCTCCAGTGTCAACGTATTTGAGGCTTGGTGGATCTCCACGATCTTGTCCAGAATGTAATGGCTCAGGCACTCTGGATTCTCCGTGTAGTCGACAACATACGATGTGTGGTGCAGGCCCTCAAAAACGTAACCTTTACTGGCCAGTGTGGGCATTCCATGCAGCAGCTTGACCGCCTCCTGGACCTGAATGCCGCCGATGATCGACGAAATTGTCGGCGTCGTTGGGACCCGGCCTTCCGAGGTCGCTTCGTGCAGCAGTAAGTTGCAGGACATGCGCCGATCCAGGATGGCCCAGTCTGTCTCCCCCAGCGTGCATTCGTAACAGGGTGCCCTGCCGGGTAAGAACGCGCGGGCGACTCCATTGATGCCTTCGATCGCTCCATCGATCCAGGGCCGGCTCGTGTTCCAGGCCGCGCGATTGATCCATAGCCGCGCTTCGCGGTTGTCAAGACCGGCGAGAATAACATCGGCCCAAGCGAAGAGCCCGAGTCCGCAGTCCTGCATTACGTTTGCGGTCAGCGGCTTTACCGTTGCCTCTGGCAGTAGCTCCTGGTAGGCGCGCGCAACCGTATCCGCCTTCGAGCGCCCCACGTCCGTTGAACGGAACAAGATGGCTCGCGATAGATTGGAAAGCTCGATCTGATCGAGATCGACAACAACCACATGGAGGAATCCGAGCAGCGCCAGATTTTTTAGGATTTCGTTGCCCAGGGCTCCGGCGCCGATCACCAACACTCGGGCCGCGCGAATCTTCTCCTGATCCCACCACGGGATCAATCGCAGTCGGCTGTAGCGATCCTCGCTGTGGCCGGTGTCGACTCGTATTGTCTCTGGCGCCATGGGCTACCCGGCCGTGATCTCTGGCTGTAGGCGAAGGATGTCACCATCACGGACCCCGGCTTCCACCAGAGTTTGCGCGTCCTGGATCTGGCGGCCGGAATTCTTGTGGTGAAACTTGTAACTCAACGGCGCACCGTCAGGACCGTTGGCCGGCAACTGCAGCTTCTGTATCAGGACCGCAACAATCTTGTTGCAAGGCGCATCGTCTGGTAACTCCGCCGGAACGCGCTTATTCTCAGTCGAGTCGTACACCGTAACATTGATATAGGCCATCAGTCCTGTAAGACTCCTTAGTTCTTTCTGTCGGACGCAGCGTTCTGGTTCTTCTTGATTGCCTCAAGATACTGGTCGAGCTGTTGTTGCCCGCCACCGCGAAAAGTCCAGTCAGATTTCCGCTGGAACCCATCTGCCTTGGCCGCGAAGCTCAGGTTTTCAGCATTCGCGTCGCGATTGTGATCGAACTTGGAACTCACAATGCCAATTAGGTTGCCGCGATGGTCGTACACCGGACCGCCGCTATTGCCCGGGCTGACCGCGGCGGAAATCTGCACTTCATCATCGCGGAGTCCCGAGATAATACCTGTGCTGAGGGTATATCGCAGTCCCTCGGGGTGACCAATGACAAAGATCTCCGCGCCATCGCGGCCGACCGAGAGCGGCTGCACAAAGTCTGCGGAGCCTGAGTGGCGGGCCATCCACAGTAAAGCCAAATCCAGTTGGGGTGACTGGCCCACCACGTCAGCTTTTGCCCAAACACCAGATTCTGTGGCCACCAGCGCGTGCCCTGCGGCGTCACGCGAGCCGGAATCATTGACGACGTGATTCGCGGTGGCGAATAAATACCCATCCTTATCCGCACGCAGCAGCACTCCGGCGCCAAACCCACTGGAGGCAACTTCTTGCCGGTTCCACAACCGGACCGCCGGAGACACCACGATGACCAGGCGCTTCAGCTGCGCGGAAACATCCGCGCTGCTCAGATCGGTCGGTGAAGGGAGAGTGGGAAACTGGCTCCGTTCGTCCAGTTCCGGGAGCCCGGTATTTACCAGCGCCGGGATGGGGGCAAAGGAAACCAGAAGCACCGTGCCCACAGTCGTAAGAACGCCGCTGATGACAAGGAGCGTAGAGAGAAACGATACCCAAGCGTACTTTACACGCGGTGGCTGACTGCGGAACGCGACGCGCAGGATCACTGCCACCACGCACAGCACCGGCAGCACCAGGACAAGTGGAGAAAGACTGGCCCGTGCCCACCAGGGAACCGGCGAAGGCAGGCGGTGAAACGATGATGGCGGCGCATCCGGCGCCGGTTTGATTTGTTCGATTTCTTCGGAACTGACCACCACCCTGTCCAAGGGCATCAGCAAACCACCTGCCAGAGAGATGAATCAAGAAGAGAACAGTTGAAGTGGTTATAGTGCATGCAAAACGCCCACCGCAATAGCGGTAAACGAAAGTCATACTCTACAAAAGGGTCACGAGCCCTCTGTTGTTCGACGAGCGGTTACCCTAAATGATTGCAAATAAAGCAGAATCAGCGTTCAAGCAAGATCCGCAAGCCGTCAGAGTATGGGCGAGAACCGTCGGCCCAGAGCCGCATCGATCGGGACGCTGAGCTCTAACAGAATCAGTTGGAACTGGACGGGTGCCCCAGGTTCGCCTCAGCGTACCTGGGCCGAAAAAGATATGTTTCGATTGCTTTTGCTTGTCCTTCTCAGGTTTGTCGGTCGATCGCGCGAAAAAACTATCGTTGGTTCTTCGCCTGTCTGTTCTACCCACGTATGCTGAGGCGAACGGGGGCACCCGTCCATTTCCTAGTGGGTTCTGCCAGGACTGACTCAGACTCCCCTTAGAGGCCGTTCAAGCCAGGCTCTTATCCAACAGGATCAGCGTCTCCGCAAGAACGCGTGCGCCGTTTGCGCAGTCACCCGGCTCTGCCCATTCTTCAGGGGTGTGGCTTCTACCCTCTCGGCAGGGCACAAAGATCATGCCCATGGGCGCGATCCGAGCGACGAAGACGCCGTCGTGCCCAGCCCCACTGGGCAACCGGGTACTTCTGAAACCCGCCGCCATGGATGCTTCCTCGATTGTCCTCTGGATCAACGGTGAGCAGCCGGTGGGCAAAGTCTGGCTTAGCAACGAGCGAGTCAGGCGCAACCCCCGAAGATCCAATTCGTCTTCGATCCGCCTCCACAACTCTTGCTCAAATTGAAGCAGTGCGGCTTCATCAGTGCTGCGCGTCTCGAGAATCATAGTCACTGACCCCGGCACCGCATTGACTGCGTTTGGTTCCACAGATATCTTTCCCACCGTCGCTACCAGATAGGCACTTTCGGCTGGCCGTAACCGCGCCAACTCCTCGACCTCGCGGATAAAGCCCGCCGCCCCAACCAGCGCGTCGCGGCGAAGCGACATCGGGGTCGTCCCGGCATGGTCCGCGCGTCCTTTAACCGTCACTTCATGCCGGCGGATACCCACGATAGCGGTTACGACACCAATCTCGGCCTTTCGTTCCGCGAGTACCAGCCCTTGTTCGATGTGCAACTCCACGTACGCGGACACGGAGTCCTGGGTTCGAATGGCTTTGCCCAGCCGCTCAGCACTCCCGCCAACACTATCGATCGCGGAGGCGAGCGTGACATTGGAAGGCACGCTGCGCGCCAGATCCAATGCCGTCAATACGCCGGCCCAACTGCGACTGCCGATACACGAAATACCGAAATCGCTGGGCTCTTCTGCCAGAAAGTCGACAACTTCAAGAGGATGCACGAGCGAGACCTTCTGTTCTCGGATCGACTGCGCGGCTTCGAGGGCCGCCAGCAACCCGAGCATGCCATCGAAGCGGCCCCCTGCAGGCACCGTATCTAAATGCGACCCTGCGACCAGAGCTCCTAAGCCGTGGCCGGTTCCCGGTGCGCGGCCAATGAGATTCCCACCAGCGTCCACTTCGACTGACAAGCCGGCCGCTTTGAATTCTTCGGCGAGCCACGCCCGGCCCTGCGCAAACTGGACGTCGAAGGCGCGCCGCGTCCAGGGCCTTGCCGGATCCGTAAAGCGACTGAGGGCCTCGATGCGGCTCCACAGCCGATCGGCGTTAATCGTGATCATATGAAAAGACCAGTCCTTGCTTTGAAGTTTCTCCCCGTCACGAACCGGGGGTGTGGTATCCCATTGGTTCGTGGCGCGACTTGCACCTGAAAATTTGCCCTTGCATGCTAGCACACGCTGCCGCAGCTATTTACTCCCGATCAGCCGTATACGCGCGGTAAACGCCCGGCCTTCGAACTCGCTGAAAGTTCCAAACTCCGGCGAATCCACATTGTTGTTCACGACCGACGGATTGTTGCGATTCGTGGCATTCTCCATCACGCCACGCAGGCCAAAGTAGGATCCGCGAAAATGAAAGCGCCATTCGAGGCCGGGGTTGAACGAGACATAATCGGGAAACCTCTGAGAGCCGGCCGGGCCCACTACCTGCTGATTGGCATTCACGGAATCGAAGGGGAAGCCGGTATGCCAGTCCAGTGAGTAGATGAAATCCCAGTTCTTCTTCAGCCTCGGCAGCAGCAAGGGCAGCCATCCCCAGGAGACTACGCGGTTGGGCGTATCCCAGAACAGCGGGCCACCCTGCTGCGGGCCCAGCAGCGATATGGAAGGCTGATAGTCGAGAGCCGCATTGGTCCGTGCCGACGAGTGCGTATAGGCCGCGAACAGCCTGTATCCGTTGGCAAATGTGCGCCGCGCTTCAATTTCCTCGGAGGCATAGTGGTCCTGCCGCGTATTGGTGAGCAGATAGGTTCCATACAACGCACCCAACGGACCCTGGTTGGCATAAACGAAACCGTCGCTGACACGTTTCTGGAGAAAATTAGCCCCGGCATAAATTTCTCCGGGAAGTTTCCTCTCCAGGCCAACGCTCCAGTTGATGGCGCGCATTTCCCTGAGCGTACTGGCGCTCGCAGTAAAGACGGTCGGGAGCGGTCCACTGATGGGAGTGACTCCATCCGCTGCGTAATAGGTGTCATCTCGGACACCGGTCAGGGAGCGGGTTAAATACTCTAACTGTGTGTGCTCATAATAGAGCCCAACGCCCGCCGACAATTTAGTCGTCTCTTGCGCACCGGGTGGCGAGTAGGTGGCGGCGATGCGGGGGGAGAAGAGCGGGCGCCGCAGGATCTCGTCCCAGTCAAAGCGCAGGCCGGGCTCGATCAGCAGGCCCGAACGCGCCGACCAGCGATCTTGAAAGTAAGCGCCGATCTCCACATTGTGGCGCGTAAAGGGCGCCTGTTCGGAGAAGATGCTGCGACGCAGCAGCGTTCCATCCTCGCGCAAATAGCTTACGGGCGCCTGCACAACGCTTTCATCGAAGCCGATGTGGTCGACAGAGAGACCAGCCTTCAGGTCATGACGTCCCTCCCAATACCGCGGGGGCAGGTATAACGTCGCTGTTCCTTCTTCCCGCTGTGAATGGGAAACCAGGTTTTCAAAATAACTACCCTGGGTAAGTTCCGGGGTAAGCGCGTATGGGGTATCTCCATGCGGCTCGTAACCGTCACGGAAGTGCACGACTCCCACACCCAATTCCAACAGCGCTCCATTCGCGAAGGTATGCTGGTCGCGTATATAAGGCAGCCATGCTGTGATATCGGTCTTGGTAGTGCTGTCTTGTGGCACCAGGGACGAGATGCCGTCGTAGGGAGAATGATAATCGTTGAGGAGAAATCCTCCCGACAGGATGTTGGCGGGCGTGACGTTCACTTGAATTTTCGCCAGGTTGCTCCCCCGCAGCAGGTGGTTGGTGTCGGCGTTGGGAGGAAGCTCTTGAATATAGATGTTGTCGTATTCCGTCTCCAGGCCATCAAAGAACCACGCGCGCTTGCGCAGAATCGGCCCGGAAAAGGTGAAACGGGGAACGAACTTGTCGAAGCGCAATCCGTTCAGCTCTTTGAAGGAAGGAAAAAAGTCGGTTGCGTTAAAGCGAAACTTGTTGTCGCCCATCCCGGTGTAGAACGCAACTACGCCTCCCGTGGCCTTACCGAACTGGACTGGATAGCGGGTGGTTTCTGTATCGATGGAACGGACGGCATCCGCGCTGACTCGCATGGCCAGCTCACCGCTGATCGGTGAACGGATATCGAATCCATCCAGCAGGTCGAGCGTCGCATACGCTTCCGATCCGGCAATATGAATCTGGCCGGTTCCGTCCTGCACGACGCCGGGGGTGAAGGGAAGCAGATTGCGAATATCTCTAGAAGTGGGATATGGGATGTTGACGATCTCCGGAGTATTGAAGGTGCTCTTGTCGGAGATTTGCTCGAGATCAATCCCCGTCGTGGACGAATGCACATTCACTTGTTCGCTCACCACCTGCTCATGGGCCAGCACCACTTCAATGACTTGCCGATGAGCATCCGTCTGGCTCTCCACGCTTTGGTAGAAACCGGGCTTTTGCACGCCGAGCTGGTAGGGCAAATCCTGTTTTAGCGAGTAGGTGCAGTGCCCGGCGTAATCAGTGCGCAACTGGATAGCGGGGCGACCTGGCTCAGAGAAGGTAACCTGGGCGCCAGAGACTGGAAGGCCGTCTTCGTCGAGCACCGTAAGGGTGACAGTAGGGCGCGGCGGCTGTATCTGTCCGCTTGCCGGCGTCGCGCTCAACAAGAGAGCAACGCCAAGCACCATCGCAATGGCGGCATCCCAACGCGGCATGATGGTGACTCCCACCCCACCGTTTCATTGGCCGCCCGGTTGCGGCGACCTGCAGGTAAAGTTTGCGGCTTCGTCCGTGCTGCCCGTCCCCTGGTATCTGGCAACTTGCGGATAAGGACACAAAGGGCGCGTGCGATCGATTTTTCCATTGCTGCTATGCGAGGCGATGATCTGGCCGGGCGCTTTGCCCTGCTCGACCCACTGCTCCATCGCCCCCAGCTTGTCGAAAGTATCCGGCCCTTCGCCGCCCGCGCAATGGGCCATTCCAGGAGCCATATACAGCCGCACCCAGCCGGGCGCTGGGTCACCACTCACCTTGATGATCGAATCGTAGAACTCGACTGTAGCGCCCGGCGCCACCTGTTGATCAGCCCAACCATGGTAGAGAAGCAGCTTGCCTCCGTGATGGGCAAAGGGTGCGAGGCCGGGATCCAATGCAATCGTGTTTTTGTCGATCTCGTTGGATAAAGCCGTGTCTCGCTCGAGGTCGAAGGTTCTCCAGTCCCAGTGGGGATCCTTGAATACTACGTACTTGAAGTAATCGAGAAATAGTTCGGCCGGATCGGGGCCGCCGGCCAGGCGAGCCCAGCGCAACTCGGTGCCTGGCTCCAAACGGGGGAAGACCTGAGTACCACTGCCCGTGGTGGCTGGACTCAAGATAGCTCGCGCAGTCTGCACTTGACGCGCGGTCAGGCACCACGGCGCATCTCCCTCCTTGCACTGCAGCACCTCTGGATCAAAATGGCAGCGGGTGGGATCATCGATCAACCCATCTTTCAGTCCATCGATCTTGTCGCAGGCATCGAGCACCGCCTGGTGGATCATCGGGTACTTGCTCGGAGGAATATAGCCGGCGGGATCTTTAAAGCTTACGTTTGCCAGCCACAGGGCCCACGCATTCCGTCGGAAGGTTGCCGGATCGCCGGCGATGACGCCGTCAAACTCGTCAGGATAACGATAAGCCTGAAGGAGCCCTTCTCTGCCGCCACCCGAGCACCCATCCCAATAGGAGTAGCGCGGGTCGCGACCATAAAAAGAGCGGATGATCGCCTTTGCCTTGACCGTCATTTCGTGTTCAGAGCGGTAGGCAAAGTCAATAAACTTTTCCGGATGCCCCAGCACAAATGAGCCACCCTGGCCCTCGTGACCATCGTCGGTTGCGCTGGTCGCGTAGCCCCGGCCAAGGGCATAGCTGAGCCCCTGGTAGTCGATGGCTCCGCCCCATCCCCCGCTGCCCATCGCCAGGAATTTTCCATTCCACCCGGCGATCGGGAGCCAGACTTCGATCTTGATCTCGGAGTCGCTCGACGGCCTAAGCGTAGCCGCGACACGACAGAATGCGGGCAGATCTGCGAAAGCGTTGGGGCCACTGCTTGCTATGGAAGGCGTAAACGCACCGGCACCTACCGCCTGTGCAGATGTAATGGACGCATTTGGCAGTGCAAGCCGGAGGAGGCCTGCACAGGATTGAGCAGCGGTCGTCGAAGGTTGAGAGATCGTGGCGCCAGCCGCAACAGTGGCGGCCAACACGAGGGTGAACGCCAGGATCAGCCTCATCCGCCGTTCTCCTCTGACCGGTTCAAGAACAGTGGGACGACGACTCCTACGCCAGCGCCAGATTCAGATTTTCGATAGCCTCATCGATCTCAGCGTTGTTCTTGAAGCCGACCGTAACGGCATTGACACCGGCGTTCCGGAAGGCGAACTTCATCGCTGCCTGGCGGTCTTCACGAGCGGTAAACGCGCCTTCGCCTACCAGTTTCATGCTGATTACGCCCATGCCTTCTTTGCGCACCTGCTTCACGTGCTCCACCACTTCGTTCACGTTCCCCAGGCCGTTTGTGTCGTAATCCTCGGCGTCCATGCGCACGCCCTTATGGTTCATACGGATCATGGCAACCTCCAGCCACCTGGTATCGGGGGTCTTGCGCAACGCCGGCAGCCCGTGCACCGAGGCGCCGCGAGCCAGCACAACCTTCTTCGACTGCGCCTCAGCAATCCCGTCCTGCCAGCGCAGGGTGTCTGTTGGCCACGACGGAGTATGTTGCCAGTGCAGCAATGCGATGTCGAAATATTCTGTATTCGCCAGCCTGCGCAGCTCGTCGATCTTGGCCTGCGGATCGACGCCATTGTGGGTCGTCATCTTGGTCATGAGCTGATAACTGTCGCGGGGAACGCCCTTCAATGCGATGCCGAGCATCTGGTGCATCCCGCCATATGATTCAGCCGTCTCGAAGAAGCGAATGCCGCGCTCGTGTGCGTAGCGCACCAGACGCGTAAACTCCGCCTGTCCCAGGTCGCGCTGGACCTGTCCGGACATGGTACCAGTGCCGAAGGCAAGCCGGGTGACCTTCACGCCGGAGTTTCCCAGTGTTACCAAATCCGTTGCTGTCTGGGGGGCCGCTCTGAGCGGCAGGTTTCCGGCGGTTGCCAGTGCACCCGCTGCGAGTCCGGTCTTGATGAATTGACGTCTGGAGTAGTGAGCCATTGGTCTTCCTCCAATGGGAGAAATCTTACCATGTTCACCCAGCGATTTCCCGCAGCACCTTTTCGTCCGCGGGGAGACGCTGTAGATTGGCCGCACGATGAAAAAGTTTATTAACCGCCCCGAAGACGTTGTCGAAGAAATGCTGCAAGGTCTGGCCGTCCTGCACCCGGGCTCGGTCCGGCTTCCCGGACACAAGGCCCTCATCCGATCGGATGCGGAGCAGGTTCGTAGTCAACAGGTTGCCATACTCTCCGGCGGAGGGAGCGGCCATGAGCCCGCGCATGCCGGCTATATCGGGGCAGGGATGCTAAGTGCCGCGGTGGCCGGAGAGGTCTTTACTTCGCCCAGCAGCGACACTGTCTTCGCCGCCATCCAGACCGTCGCGGCAAAGCCAGGAGCATTGCTGGTGGTCAAGAACTACACCGGTGACCGGCTGAACTTTGGATTAGCTGCGGAGATGGCACGTGCCCAAGGCCTCCCGGTCGAAATGGTCATCGTCGATGATGACGTCGCCCTGAAAGGTACGGGGCAAGCCACCGGTGCGCGTGGTCTCGCGGGCACGGTTTTCATTCACAAGCTGTTGGGGGCGGCCGCTGCCGAGGGCAACAGCCTTGCCGAACTGGCAGCGATCGGTGAGGCGGCGATTGCCTCCCTGGCCACCATGGGTGTCTCGTTTTCTGCCGGAACCTCGCCCGCGGTCGGCAAGCCCAGCTTCGAGCTTGGCGAACATGAGATGGAACTGGGGCTCGGCATTCATGGAGAGCCCGGTGTACGACGCACGGAGTTGCAGGCCGCCAATCAGGTGACCGAAACGCTGCTGACCGAAATTCTGCAGCACGGAAGTTTCGGAGATGAGCAGCGCGTGGCCGTGATGGTGAACAACCTGGGAGCAACTACCGAAATGGAACTCGCCATTGTGGCCCGCCACGCAGCGAGCTTTCTTGCGGCCAAGGAACTTACCGTAGAGCGAATCTATGCCGGAACATTTCTTTCTTCTCTTGATATGGCGGGGATGTCAATCTCTGTTCTGGGCCTGAACGAGGATCGGCTGCGTTGGCTCGATGCACCGACCACGGCTCCTGCGTGGCCGAATGCGGCCAAACAGCGTCCGAGCAATCCGGCCCGGCAGATCGCTGTGGTGGTGAGCACAGCTGTGAGTTCCGGCAGCGGCGCGCAAACAGAAGCCGGCAGAAAAACCAAGCAAGCTATTGGGGCTGCGTGCCAGGCGTTGTTGGCCGCCGAAAATGAGCTGACGGAGATGGACCGTGTCACCGGCGACGGCGACCTGGGCGTCAGCATGGCTCGTGGGGCAAAGGCTGTGCAAGATGCAGTCGCGTCCTATCCGTTGGACAATGCTCCCGCTACGCTCAAGGCGCTCGGCCATACGCTCCGGCGTGAGTTGGGTGGATCATCAGGACCGCTCTACGGGGTGTTATTTCTCCGTGGCGGCAGTGTTCTCGCGGCAAGCGGCGCAACAGGATTGGCGCAGTGGGCAGAAGCGCTCGATCAGGGATGCCGGGCCATCAGTGAGTTAGGTGGAGCAAAACCAGGCGACCGCACCATGCTGGATACGCTCGATCCATTCGTGAGGACATTGCAGCAGGCTGTAGGTCTCAAAGCAACGCGGGATGCAGTTCTCGCCGCGGTCGAAGCGGCGGAGCGCGGCGCCGAAGCCACCGCCCAAATGCTACCTAGGTTGGGCCGGTCAAGTTACCTTGGTGCTAGAGTGCTTGGCTATCCCGATCCAGGTGCGAAGGCCATCTCGTTGTGGCTGCGCGCAGCCTGCGACGCGCTTTTCTCTCGCTAAGAGCGCTCTTGGAGCCCGTATTCAGTTAGCTTCAGCCTTGGTCAACTGGGCGGTCAGCGTCGATCCGTCCGCAAGTGAGCCTCTATAATGAAAGCCATGGACTCATTTAAATCCTCCAGGCTGAGAGCAATCTTGGATTGGGTACCGGCCGCCCTCAGCGTTCTCATGATCGTCCTCGAGTCCACGGCCACGATGTCGGCGAACAACACCAGCCAATGGCTTTATCCATATTGGGTGCGGCTCTTTGGCCCGGTCAGCACGGCGCATTGGGCCGAGGTGCATCATCTCATCCGCAAGACCGGTCATTTCGTAGGCTACGGAGTCGTCAGCCTGGCTTTTTTCTATAGCTGGCGACAGACGCTTCTCCGGATGGCGGTCAAACACTGGACCCTCTGGCGGCGAGCTTCCGTTCTTGCGGTAGTCTGCACTCTGCTCATCGCCATTTTGGATGAGTACCATCAAAGCTTCTTGCCCAGCCGGACGAGTTCGCCCAAAGACGTCTGCATCGATCTATGCGGAGCCATTACCGCACAGCTGTTTTTATTGCTGGTCATTCAGTTGTTCACTCGCCGGCTGAGGCTCCGCGCAGCCTGAACCTATAAGGTAAGGGCGGAGCTTGATTGGTCGCGTTCTTTGCTAAGAGATATAGGATGAAGTGGTCATGTCTAGAGCATTTTCACTTCTACTCTGTACAGTCGGGCTAGGCGAGGTGCGGCTTTTCTTGAGGAAAAGCCGTGACCCGAATTTCCTGTAGGGCTGGGTGGGGTCGACGAACTTTATGGCGGCTTTCCTTATTGAAAGCCGCACACGTGATTCCTTTTGGGGCTGCGAACAGGAAATTCGGGGGTCGGGAGCGGTTGCATTGTATACACCAGAAGTGAAAATGCTCAGCCGGCGTAGCTTCCTTGCACTCTCCGCATCAGCTTTGCCAGGATTGGCGCGTCCTCTGTGGGCGCAAACGCACATTCCTATCGGGCTGCAACTCTCTACCCTGAACCGTATGGCCAAATCGGATCTTGCAGGCACTCTTAGCCAGATCCATGCCATCGGTTACCAGGAAGTTGAGCTCACGCCCGTGGCCTACACCCTTCCAGTAGACCAGTTGCGCAAGGTAGTGGCAGACAGCGGCCTGAAGGCTCCGAGCGGCCATTTCGAATACACTGACCTTCCCAACCAATGGGACTACGCGAAGGCTTCCGGCATCCAGTGGGTCGTTTGTCCCATGCTCCCCAAGTCGCAGTGGACCTCGGCCGAAGGCTTCCACACAGCAGCCCACCAGTTCAATGATTGGGGCAAGCGCGCCCGCGACATGGGCTTGCGTTTCGCCTTTCACAATCATGACTATGAGTTTCGGCAGTTCGACGGAACAACCGGTTACGACATCCTAATAAAGGAGACTGATCCGAAGCTGGTCTTCCTTGAATTGGACTGTTATTGGATCACGCAGGCCGGGCTGGATCCGGTCGAGATGCTTAACCGGCTAGGCAGGCGTGTCCGGATGCTGCACATCAAGGATCGCAAGCCCGGCTTTCCGTCATCGAATGACATGAGCCAGAGTTCCGCACACTTCACAGAGGTCGGC
>Ga0302324_100012390_pt1 | contig 17385 bp, 12 predicted proteins | sample Palsa_T0_1_FD_201949 | JGI IMG/M metagenome (GOLD analysis project Ga0302324, IMG submission 201949) | Peat permafrost microbial communities from Stordalen Mire near Abisko, Sweden - Palsa_T0_1 | ecosystem: Environmental > Terrestrial > Soil > Palsa > Peat permafrost | place: Sweden: Abisko...
CTTCTTTGGTCCTCCCGTTGGTCGGAAGATGATGATCCCGACCAACGGGAGAACCCATGTCGCTTATCCTGCCCCGACCGGCACACGAGCCACGAAGTGGCCGCCCCACGCGCAGTGGGCCCGTCCGGCAGAACATAATCGTTAATCGCTTCTTATTCCGCCTTCGTCGCAGCGACAGCAGGCTTGGGCGCCGGTGGCATCCCCAGGTATTTGTCATACCAGTCAAACCATCGCTGGTACCGATCGCGAATGAAGCTAGGCCGCGTGAATCCATGAAACTGTCCCGGATATACGATCAGCTCTGCCGTCGTTCCAACACTCTTCAATGCCTGATACATCTGCTCGCCGCCAACCAGCGTTACGTTGAAGTCTTTATCGCCTCCCATGAACAGCGTCGGCGTCTTGATCTTGTCCGCATGCAGAAACGGATAAGAAAGCTTCAGATACGGCTCGACGTTCTTCCACGGTGGCTCCAGTTCATTGTCGTACTGCAGAATGTACTGGTCCACGCCATACATGCCCAAAAGATTCGCCGTTCCCGCACCGCTCGAAGCCGCTTTGAACCGCGTCGTCGAAGCGATCGTGTAGTCGGTCAGAATCCCGCCGTAGCTCCATCCTCCAACGCCCATGCGCTCCGGATCAATCTTTCCCGTAGCAACTGCGGCATCGACGGAAGCCAGCAGGTCCTTCACCTCTTTGTCGCCCCAGTCCGCGTTGATGGCATAGCTGTAGTCGTGCCCGCGTCCTGTGCTGCCGCGATAGTTCACCTGCAGCACCGCAAATCCATGCGAAGACAACAACTGCCGGTCAGCAGCGAACCGGTGCTCATCCTGCGCCGTCGGTCCACCATGAATCCACAACAGCATCGGCGCCTTCGTTCCCGCCGTATAACCCGCCGGCATCGTCAACAGGCTATGCACCTCGTTGCCGTCTGAAGCCTTCGCAGAAAGATTCTCAGCCGGCGACAACGTAAGCTGCGCCATCAAGGCATCGTTATGCGATGTCAGCTTACGCAGCGTCTTCCCATCCAACGCGTAAATCTCCGGTGCCGTCACATCGCTGGTCCACACCACGGCGACATGCCCAGCCGCTGCAGAGAGCGCACCCGCCGCCCCAGCCTCAGCCGTCAAGCGGGTCACGCCCGTACCTTTTAGCGGAACCTCAGCCACATAGTCGACACGGTCCTCGCCAATCGTTGTTAGCAACGCCTTGCCATCCGAAGTAAACACCGGCGCGCCAGTGCCCATCTCAGCGGTAGCCGCCAACACCTCTGGCGTACCACCCGCAGCCGGCACCACCGCCAGCCGCTCCATGTCATAGATCGAGTACCGCGGCGAAACACCCTGGCGGTATGCAATCACCTTGCTGTCAGGACTCCACGCCAGGGGCCCGCCATCCACTCCGGTAAAGCTCGTCAGCTTCTTCGCTACCGAGCCACCCTTTGCCTCCACCACAAACACATCCGAGTTGTTCGAGCGGTCCGGCTCCGAGCCCTCCTGGTCGCTCACAAACGCGATCATCTTCCCATCGGGCGACCACTCCGCCTGCCGCTCGTCGTACTTGTCTTCCTTCGTCACTCGCGTCAGCTTCTTCGACGCGATGTCGAACAAGAACAGGTACTCATGCTTATCGGTCAGATACCCCTGCACGTCCTGCTTGAAGTGATACCGGTCGATCACGATCGGCTTCGGCGGCAAAGGCTTCGCGCCCTTCTCCGGCTCGGGCTCATCCTTCGCTCTCATCGCCAGCAGCAGTGTCTTCGAGTCTGGAGACCATCGGTAGTCACTCAGGTCCTCCTTCACATCCGTCAACTGGTGCGCCTCCCCGCCACGCCGGTCCAGCAGCCAGACCTGCGATCCCTTCGCCTTGCCCGGCCGCGACGACGTAAACGCCAGCCATTGCCCATCGGGACTCCAGCGCGGCGCGCTCACCCCCTCCAAGCCATAGGTCAGCTGAACATCCTGCGTTCCATCCCAACTCACCATCCAGAGCTCGGAGACATTTTTATCCTCGCCCACATCCACCTTCGATGTTGTGTAAGCGATCCACTTCCCATCGGGCGAAATCTGCGGGCCGCCGACCGACATCAGCTTCGCCAGGTCATCGAGAACCATCGGACGCTTCTGTCCAAGTCCAACGGTTGATAAAACACACAATGACAGCAGACCGAGTCCGGCGCGGCGAAACATTAGATATCGCATGTCAGGCAGTCTAACAGAGCTTTCAGTCTGAATCGCACTAGACGCGAACGCAACGCAGCAAGATTCGGACGCGAGCAATAGAACCGAAATATCCAAGAAGCCTTCATAGAACTCACGTAAACTAGCGCTCAATCTCCCATGGCAGATTCACCAGACAATTCGCTTGAGCCGATGTCCGCACCCGATCCTCTCCTCACCGAGCCCGAGTTGGTCTCTCCCGATACCGCCTTTCCGTCCCATCCAGCCCCTGCCCGCCGCGCCGCAGCCATCTTCATCTTCTTCACCGTCACGCTCGATATGCTCGCCCTCGGCATGATCGCCCCTGTCCTTCCCCGCCTCATCGAAGGCTTCCTCCACGGCGATACCTCCAGCGCAGCAAAGATGCTAGGCCTCTTCGGCACAGTCTTCGCCGCCATGCAATTCTTCTTCTCTCCCATCCTCGGCTCGCTCTCCGACCGCTTCGGCCGCCGCCCCATCGTCCTGCTCTCGAACTTCGGCCTCGGCTTCGACTACATCCTCATGGCCCTCGCGCCCGCGCTTAGCTGGCTCTTCGTCGGCCGCGTCATCTCCGGCCTCACCGCCTCCAGCATCCCTACCGCGATGGCCTACATGGCCGACGTCACCCCGCGCGAGCGCCGCGCCGCCGCCTTCGGCATGTTGAACGCCGCCTTCGGAGCCGGCTTCGTCCTCGGCCCCGCCGTCGGTGGCCTGCTCGGCAACATCAACCCGCGCCTGCCCTTCTGGGTCGCCGGCGGTCTCAGCCTCATCAATGGCCTCTACGGCCTCTTCGTTCTGCCCGAGTCTCTCTCCGAAAAAAATCGCAGCCCCTTCTCCTGGGCGCGCGCCAACCCCGTCGGCTCCCTCAACCTGCTCAACCGCGGCGGAATGCTCGCCATCTCCGGCGTCCTCCTGCTCGGTTACATCGCACAGCAGGTTCTCATGAACGTCTACGTTATCTACGCCGACTACCGCTACCACTGGACCGACCGCACTGTCGGTTTCTCTCTCGCCGTCGTCGGAATCTGCACCGCCGTCTACGGCGCGCTTCTCGTCAAACCTGTAGTCGCAAAGCTCGGCGAGCGCGGAGCCATGACCTTCGGCCTCATCGGCGGAGCCATAGGCTACTCCATGATCGGCCTCTCCAGGACCGGCCTTTTCCTATGGATCGGCATCCCCTTCCTCAACCTGATGACCTTCGCCTGGCCCGCCGCCCAAAGCCTTCTCTCCCGCAAGACCAGTCCCTCCGAACAAGGCCAGCTCCAGGGAGCAATCAACAGCCTGCGCGGCATCGCAGGACTCATCGGCCCCGGCCTCTTCACCTATATCTTTAGCAAATCCATCGGCGCCGACGCCATCCTGCACCTGCCCGGCGCTCCCTTCTACGCCGCAGCCGCAATGCTGCTCATCGCGCTTCTACTCACCCAACGGGCCACCAGCAAGCACCGACCCGCTCACTGAAATATCTGCAGCCTATCTCTTCGAACTCTGCATCTCTTCTAAATCGAAACCAGGAGATCGACATCTCGCGGATGCCAATACTCGACGCTCCGCCTGAGATCGGACCAGAGCGCAAGATGCATCTTTCTAGTGCGTAAGAATTAAATACACAGCCATCCCAACGCCAACTCCTGCAAGCAGCAGCCCAAGTACCACTGCATCCTTCGAAATGCGGCCTGCCACCCACGTTCCAGAACTCAACTCGCGAATCAATTGAAGATGCCTGAACACAGCACTGATGTTCACGATCACACCCAGCCCCACCAGCGCCACCCCTGACCACTGTGAGAGACCAGTAGCATGAGCCGAAAGATGAGATTCACTCGCGCCCAGCTCTCGAAGAAACAAACCGAAGCGGCTAACCGCAAAGCCAATCCCCATCAACGCGAGCCCGGTACGAATCCACGCAAGAAACGTCCGCTCCGCTGCAAAGTAAACTCTCGGGTCTTGTTCTACGGGTTTATCCATAGCGGAATTGTAACTACCCGCAACCACCGCGTCAGCCCAACCACGTCTTCCCAGGCGCAGCTATCGGTTCTCAAACGCGGCAATCGCATCATGCAGCTTATGGAAGATCCACGCCTGTCCAATCGCCTCCGTTAGATGATGTCGATCGAAGTCTGCTCTCAAATCCCACGGCACTCGCGCAAACGCCAGTTCGACCCCAGCCTCAGTCAGGCTCTGCTTCAACTCCAACACCACGCGCGCGGCCGAGTAGTCCACATGCGTCATCGCCTCCGCATCCACCACCACCCAGCGCACCTGCGACGGCATCCGCCCCACCACGCACGTCACCTCTTCCAGAAACCGCCCTGCATTCGCGTAAAAGAGCGCCGATCCAAACCGATACAGTACCAGTCCCGGCTCCGTCGCCACACCCGGCGCAACTGGAATCAGCTTCCACATCCCGCTTCCATCCGCCTCCAGCACACCGCTGTGCGGGTGATAGCTATGTTGCACCACGCGCAACAGCGACACCACCATCGCAATCACGATGCCCTGTTCCACTCCTACCAGAACCACCACAGCCGCCGTCGCCACAGCCAGCGCGAACTCCTGCGGACTCTCCGTACGAATGTCCTTCAGTCCTTTCACGTCGATCAGCCGAAGCGCAACCAGAAACACCAGTACACCCAACACGCAGATCGGAAGAGACTCCAGCGGTTTAGTCAGAAACAGCAACACAACCCCCACCACCACGGCCATCGCGACCTGCGTCATCTGGCTCTGCCCGCCTGCACCCTCCATCATCGCCGTCTGCGTTGGGCTTCCATTGACTACAAACGCTCCGCTCAGTGCCGCCATGGCATTCGCGCCAGACAGCCCGAACAGATCGTTATTCTCATTCACCTCCTGATGATGCTTCGCCGCGTAGATCCTCGAAGTCGCTGCACTCTGCGTCAGGATCATCACAGCGCAGGAGGCCGACACCGTAATCAGCACCTCCATCTCCTTCCAACTCATCCCCCGCAGGCTGAGCAGACCCATCAAGCCCAGGTGCGGCAGACCACCAGCCACCGGACCAATCGTCGCGATCCCGCGTCCCGCAAAATTCAACGCTACACTCGCTACGATCGCCCCTACAACAGCGACCAGCGCTCCCGGCAGCTTCGGCGCGAACCGCCGCAACACCAACACAAACGCAAGCACCGCCGCAGACAACGCCACCGTAGGCAGATGCGCTCGTGGCAGTCCCCGCAACAACTCCGCAAGCTGCACCACCGGCCTGCGCGAATCCACAGGCACGCCGATCATCTCGCTCAGCACCGAAGTTCCCACTTGAATGCCTACACCCGTAAGAAAACCGACCAGCACGGTCCGCGAAAGAAAGTCAGCGATAAATCCCAATCGAAGCAGGCGCGCCAGCAGCAAAAACACCGCCGTCAACAGCGCCACCATTCCCGCCAGCGCAATATATCGCGCGCCCGCCGGCGTCGCCATCCCCGACACCCCACTCGCAAAGATGGCTGCCGTAGCCGAGTCCGCCGCCACCACCAGATAACGCGACGAGCCGAACGCCGCAAACGCCACCAACGGCAGCAGCAGCGTGTAAAGCCCCGTCACCACAGGCATTCCAGCGATCTTCGTATACCCCAGCACCTGTGGGATATCCATGGCAGCCAGCACCACGCCTGCCAGTACATCGCGTAGTGCGCTCGCGCGCTGCAAAGGCCGTAAGCCCCGAAACAAATTCACCACTCGCAAGACTCCTTAGAAGCTGTTTAGAGACTATGTCCTTCCGGACGGGCAGAACATCATCTCTTCAGCGACTGCACCAGCTCCTTCCAATCAATCTCTGTCTGGTCTGCATACGCCATCGCAAACGCACTAACCGCATCGTCGAACCGCGTCGACGTTCCAAGATAACCGGCCACCATGGAGCTATCGCCCGATCGCGCATGCCCTCGCGCCAGCATCTCGCCGCATACCTCCGCATACTCCAGCAACCCAACTGCCTTTAAATCCTCTAGCTGAATCGATGCCTTATGGTCGTTCAACTGCCGCACCAGATAATCCCGCCCCTCCATCGTCGTCCATCCCAGAAACGGGTCCGACTGCAACTGCATCGCCCGCTCTCCCTCCACCACACGTCGACCCTCGTGCTGCTTCGCCTTGCGTCCCGCTTTGTGCCCTCCCGTCCCCAGCGCGCGGTCGATATAAGGCGCGTAGCCCGAATGCGTCTCCTCTTTGATCTGCAGAAACAGCGGGTCCCGCCTCCCATTGCCTTCCATATACACGCAATAGTCGCGCAACCCCACCGACCCGGTCCCCACCACCTTGAACGCCACATCCACCGGCCTGTACTGCGCCAGAAAGTGGCGACGCTCAACCAGCAGACTCTGCGCATAGTTCGTCAGCGAGCCCACTACCTGCTCGGCCAGCGCGCCCGTCACTCGCTTCAACGTCGGCGGCAGCGTCTTGAAGATGCGCTCTGGCCGCTCCGTCGCACCGCTTTTCCCACTCTTCTTCGCAGCCTTCTGTCGCTTTTGCCTCGGCTGCGAACTCTTTTTTCCCTGCGTGGCCGCCCCCTCCAACTCAGTCAGCGCCAGCAGATTATGCATCGGCGTAGCTCTCTCCGCCGCCCGCAGAATCCCCGCTATCGGCGATATACTCTGCAACCGATGCACCTGAAATCGCGCCACCTCCAGCACCGGCATCGTCGCGAACGCCACCATCATCAAGCGATACCGCTCCAGAAATAACATCGCCGCCTCGCGGCACCGCGCATCTTTGGTTCCACCTGCACGCCCCGCCAACACCAGGCTGGTCGCCATTCGTTTTACGTCCCACTCAAACGGTCCGACGATGGTCTCGTCATAATCGTTGATGTCGAATATCAGCCGCCCATCCGGCCCCGCAAACGCCCCCAAATTGCGCACATGCGCGTCCCCGCACAACTGACTGCAGATCCCCGTATTCCCCACCAGCGACAGGTCGTACGCCATCACCGGCACCGCCCCACGAAAGTATCCAAAGGGCGACTCCGCCATCAACTCGTTCTTCCGCGTCACCAGCGCCGGCACTCGCCCCCGCGTCGACACCTCCAGCAGCTTCAACGGATTCTCCCGTCGCGCGCTTGCCTTCCACGTCTTATGCTCCATGCGCCGCATCTGTTTGCGCCGCTCCTGGCCCAGGCCAAAGCGTTCCTTCGCATTCAACGTCTGCATCATACGTTCGGTCTCCTCGCAGCAACCTCACAAGCCTAACGCCTGCGCAGGTTCACCGCCATTGCAATTCAACGAGGCTCTCCCGTCGCAATGCGAAATCTTACTCTTGCTATCGGCCGTTTCCCCACACAACCCCACTGCGGCGAACCCACTCCAAACCCGTATCCATGCGAAGTGCCCATATCCACACCAGCTTCCAGGCAAAAAAGGAGGTGCCGATGAAGGCACCTCTTGGAAGGCAGACGCTTATCTAAACGCTAGACGCATATCTAAGAAGAAGACTAGCCTCCGCACGTCCGCCTGTCATGGCCACAAAGATTGATCCTTTTCCCCATCTTTCGATTGACATCAAAGACGACCCAGCGCATCCGATTCGTGCCGCAAGCAGGAGCAAATCAGCCGATCGCCACGGACTTCATGTATGCTTGCCCCGTTAAGACGCTCAATCTGATAAGAGGTTTTATGGCCCGTGCTCGATCAACCGAGTTTCCCAGAGGTGAGCCCTTTCTTCTGCTCGCGGTCATCGTGCTTGTCCTCTACTTCGCGCGCGAACTTCTCATCCCCCTCCTCTTCGCCTTAACCCTCGCCTTCCTTCTTGCCCCCGCCGTCAGCCGTCTTGAAAAAATGCGCCTCCCCCGAATCCCCGCCGTTGCGCTGGTCGGAGCCGTCGCCTTCGTTCTCATCTGCGGAGTCGGCTACGTCGTCGCACGCCAGTTGTTGAGCGTCGCCCAAACCCTCCCCTCCTACCGCCTCACCCTCCAACACAAGATGGCCTCGGTCCACTCCCCCACCGAGCAATCCGTCGAAAAAGCCTTCACCACCGTCGAAGGCATCAGCACCGACCTGGCTGCCAGCGCTGCGCGACCCGGTCCACTCGTCTCACCCGCCGCTCCCCTCCAGCAGCCCCAGCTCGTGCGCGTCATCGATCCCGACCGCAGCCAGCTCCAGGCCACCGCTCAAATGCTTATGGGCCTTCTCAAACCCATCGGAACCCTCGGTGTCATCATCGTCTTCACCATCTACATGCTTCTCAAGCGCGAAGAGCTGCGCAACCGTCTTCTACTCCTCGCCGGCATGGGCCACATCACTCTCATGACCCAGGCCCTGCAGGACGCCGCCACCCGCATCAGCCAGTACCTCGTCATGCAGGTCGCAGTAAACGCCGTCTATGGACTCTGCTTCGGCTCCGGGCTCTTCCTCATCGGTGTCCCCGACGCGACCCTCTGGGGAGTCCTCGCCGCCATCCTGCGCGTCATCCCTTACGTCGGCACCGGCACCAGCCTCGTCCTTCCGCTCATTGTCTCCGTCGCGATCTCCAACTCCTGGTGGCCGCCCGTCCTGGTCCTCGGACTCTTCCTTGTCCTTGAGCTCTCCACCACCAACTTCCTTGAACCCTGGCTCTACAGCTCACGAACCGGCATCTCCTCTCTCGCTCTACTCGTCATGGCGATCTTCTGGGCGCTCCTCTGGGGCTGGCCCGGACTCATCCTCTCCACACCCCTCACCGTCTGCATGGTGGTCCTCGGCCGCTACGTCCCCGAGATGTCCTTCCTCCACACCCTCCTTGGCACCGACGCCGAGCTCTCCGCCGACGCCCACTTCTACGAGCGCCTCCTCGCCATGGACCAGAAAGAAGCCCACGCCATCGCCGACCGCTTCCTCGAAGGCAAGACCCTCGTCGAACTCTACGACTCCGTCCTCATCCCCGCCCTCTCGCTCGCCGAGCAGGACCGCCACAAAGGATCTCTTGACGAGGTTCGCTCCAACTTTCTCTTCCTCAGCATCGGCGAGCTCGTAGCCGAACTCACCAGCTACAGCCCCAAAGCATCGACAGGTCCCAATCCTGAAGCCCTCACCGATCAAGCCCCCACCACCAGCGCCTTCGCGCGACCGCACTCTTCACCGCCCAGCAAGGAGTTCGCCGTAGTCTGCATCTCCGCCAGCGATCAGGCCGACGAGCTCACCAGCCTCATGCTCGCGCAGCTCATGGAGCAGGCCAACTACTCCACTCTCCTGCTCTCGGCCAGCACCCTCTCCGCCGAGATCCTCGACACCCTCGCCAAGGAACCCGACACCGTCGTCTTCATCTCGGCCCTTCCCCCCTTCGCCTTCTCGCAGGCCCGCGCCGTCTGCCAGCGCGTCCGCACCCATCTGCCCAAAAACCGCATCTGCATCGGCTTCTGGAACACCACCGACGACCTCGACCAAACCCTCGAGCGCTTCGGCCACGGCCGCCCCACCGTGGTCATCAGCACCCTCGCCCAGGCCCTCCAACAAGTACAACAATGGCAGCAGTAACCCACCGCCAATTGTCCTTATCGTTGAGCGATGCCAATAGCGGCTTAGTCTCATTCATAAGCAAGCAAGAAGAGTGGCCCGGTCATCAGCGTCGGGTGACCGTCCGGCAATGGACATAGGAGTTGGGTTTGTGGACACTCTGCTCTTGGGCTTGTTTTGTAAACCAAAGAAAGCATGGAATGAATTGAAGCCGCAGTTTGGTCAGCTACGTGCTTCCGTTAGGCGAAGTTGTGCGAACCGGACGTAAGTAAGCTGTCTCGATCAGGAAGCCGGCGAATGCACTGAGACGGAGGAACGAATGATTGGGGATTTGATTCATGACGTGCGCTACTCGCTGCGGCAGTTGCGGAAGACCCCAGGATTTACCGTGACAGCAGTTCTGACACTGGCGCTCGGAATCGGAGCCAATGCCGCGATCTTCACTCTGGTACATGCGGTACTGTTGAAGAACCTTCCCGTGGCTGATCCGAAATCGCTGATCCGTCTCGGCGACACCAACGACTGTTGCGTCAACGGAGGGTCGCCGGACGACTACAACTACGCACTCTTTCCGACCGAGACCTATCTGCAACTGAAGAAGAGTGTGCCGGAGTTTCAGGAGCTGGCCGCAATGCAGGCTGGATTCGGATACCGCCCGATCATCGTCAGGCGCGATGGAACTCAGGGGGAGGCGCGCTCAGTCATGGGAGAGTTCGTCTCCGGAAACTACTTCCATACCTTCGGGCTGCGACCACAGGCTGGGCGTCTGATCGCCGATCCAGATGATGTTATCGGCGCGCCGATGGTTGCCGTCATGAGCTACGAGACATGGCAGCGGGACCATGCTGGAGACCCTTCAGTAGTTGGCAGCACATTCTGGATCAACACCAAAGCGGTGACCATCGCCGGAATTGCGCCGAAGGGATTCTATGGAGACCGGCTGTCGAGCACTCCGCCGGACTTCTATCTGCCCATCGAATCGATGCCCGTGCTGCAGAATGCCCCCTTCGTGCATGACCCTGATAGGCGGTGGCTGTATCTCGTTGGGCGGGTGAAGCCGGGCGTAGCAATGTCTCCGCTGCAGCAGAAGTTGAGTGCGCTGATACGTCAGTCGTTTGCAACGAGCGGATATTTTTCCTCCGACCAAGGCAAGCTGCTACTGGCCAAGGCGCATGTAGTCCTGACGCCGGGCGGCGCCGGCATCCAGAATATGCAGGACGAATACAAGTCGAACCTGAAGCTGCTAATGACCATCTCAGGCCTCGTGCTGCTCATCGCATGCGCCAACATTGCCAACCTGTTGCTGGTACGCGGCATGGCGCGTCGCGCAGAGATGTCTGTGCGGACTGCATTAGGGGCAATGCGCGGAAGGATCGTCCGCCAACTCCTCACCGAGAGCATCGTCCTCGCCGGATTGAGCGGACTGGCAGGCCTGATCGTCGCCTACGCGGGAACACGCATGCTGCTGATGATGGCGTTCCCCGGCGCGGAGGGCGTTCCGATCGATGCGAGCCCATCAGGCAATGTGCTGCTCTTTGCCTGCGGGCTTTCGCTTCTTACGGGTATCGTCTTCGGAGTGGCGCCGGCATGGATCGCGGCCAGTGTGAACCCGGCGGATGCCCTGCGCACCGGAACGCGCACCACATCGACAGGCGCATCCCTGCTGCAGCGCGGACTCGTGGTATTGCAGGCGGCGTTGTCGCTCGTCCTCCTGGTAGGTGCGGGACTGTTTTCGCAAAGCCTGAACAAGCTGCAACACATCGACCTGAAGCTGAACTCGAAGAACCGTTATATCGTGCACATCAATCCGCAGGCGGCAGGCTACAGCCAGGCACAGGTTGAGGCGCTTTACAGGACGATGGAAGATCAATTCCACGCGCTTCCCGGAGTAAAAAAGGTTGGCATCACCACCTATACGCCAATGGAAGACGACAACTGGGGTGAGGGTGTCCAGGTGCAGGGCCAGCCGGATTTGCATACGGGTGCTTCGTTCGTGAAGGCGAATGCCGAATACTTCGATTCGGTTGGGACTCATGTGCTGATGGGACGCGGGATCGGCGTGCAGGATACCTCGACTGCTCCGACGGTAGCGATCGTCAATCAGTCCTTCGTGAAGAAGTTCTTCAAGACAGGGGAATATCCCATCGGGAGGCACTTCGGCTCACCGGGGCCGCAGTCGAACGGAGACTTTGAAATCGTCGGCGTGGTCGACGATACGGCCTACACCAGCGCGCGATGGAAGGACCATCAGATGGCCTTTGTGCCGATCATGCAACGCCCGGCCAGCGACAAACAGCCGATCGAGAAGGACGAGTCGCTCTACGCCGGGGCGATTGTCCTTCAGACAAACCAGCCGATGAACGATATGGAGTCGATGGCTCGAAAGACGTTGGCGGGCATCAATCCAAACCTGACCGTAGTGAAGTTCCAGACATTCGACCAGCAGATCGCCGACCGGTTTACCGAAGAGCGGATGATCGCTCAGTTGATGTCGCTGTTCGGCGCACTGGCCCTGCTGCTGGCGACCCTCGGCCTGTACGGCGTCACCGCTTACACCGTCGCCCGGCGCACCTCCGAGATTGGAATACGAATGGCACTCGGGGCAGATCGAAGCAGCGTAGTCGCTATGGTGATGCGCGGCGCGATGCTGCAAACCCTCATAGGACTGGCAATCGGCATCCCCATAGCGTTGCTCTCCGTGCGGCTTGTAAAAGCGCAGCTTTACGAGGTGACCGGCGTGGACGCCGGTGTGCTGATGATCGCTACTCTGACGCTGGCGATTGCGGCAGGCTTGGCGGGATTGATTCCAGCGCGGCGCGCAGCTTCAACCAATCCGATGCAGGCATTAAGGATGGAGTAGAAATCCCCGGCGGTTCGAGCTCGCGACAGTGGATATGCCGCATCCTCGCTAACAGCAGTAACTCTCTGGGCACACGTTGCGCTAGGCCAGAGTGAGAGCACATCCGCAACGCATAACTGCCTTCTTTTATGCAGGCGCCTCCTCATGCAGCAACCGATGAATCAAGAACTGAACTTACATCGAATGGAGACTCTATCTCATTCCCCGGCGCGCAAACCGACGCATCAGACAAGGGGCTACTCCAAACCAGCAAGCAGTTGCCCCACCGTCAGCCCCAACACCGGATGCACCATCCCCGGCGCAATCTCCGCCAGAGGCTCCAGCACAAACCTGCGCTCCTGCATCTCCGGATGCGGCAATGTCAATTCATCGGTCGACATCACCACCCGTCCCCCATTTTGATCGAGCCTGTCTTTATTGATCCCGTCTTTGATGTAGAGCAGCAGATCGAGGTCGATCACCCGAGGGCCCTTCAGCGCAACCCCATCACGCTGCCGCCCCATCGCTCGCTCCACCGTCAGCAGCCCGTGCATCAACTCCAGCGGCTCCAGCTCAGTCTCAAGCAGCAGAGCCCCATTCAAAAACCGACCCTGGGCCACAATCCCCACCGGCTCCGTATCGTAAAACGACGAAACCACCCGAACCTCACCCAACTCACCCACCCGCCTCACGGCCTCCAGCAGGTTCGTCCTCCGGTCGCCAAACCGCGACTCCAGATTCGACCCCAATGCAACCGCGGCTAACCCCATTACCCATGCACCAGAGACGGGACAGTCAAAACAGCCACACAAATCACCACAACCTCACCACGTTTTACCACGCAAAATACCACGTTCTGAACCACGAAAATGACACAAAAACCTACGCCGTGGCATGTTGCAGGTGCGCTGCCGCCATCTCCGGCTCTGCGATCTCGTCGTACCCATGGGCCAGCTCCCAAGCCGACCGGTCTCTCATAAGTCGTTGTACAAGAGCAGTATGCATCGCATGACCTGCCCTCTCGGCAACCACCCGGCCCTGAATCCGCCGCCCCGCCAGCGCTAAATCCCCAATTAAATCCAAAACCTTGTGCCGAACAAACTCATCCGCAAACCGAAGTGGCCCATTTTCAACACCTTGCCTCGATAAAATAATGGCGCTCTCGTCCGAAACCCCACGAATCAACCCCATATCCCGCAGCATCGGCTCATCTTCTTTGAACCCGAATGTCCGCGCAGGAGCAATAAAATTAACGTAATCTCCGCTCGCCAGATCTCCCGTAAACATCTCAAAACCAATGGGTTGCGGGAAATCGATGGTGTACTGTATTCCGTACCCGGACCCCGGATAGACCCCAATAAACTTGGAGCCCTCACGAACCTCGACTTCCTTGAGAATCTTGAGATACTCCCGCTTTCGCCGCTGTTGCTTAAGCCCCACAGAATGAAAGGCTTGCACGTAAGGCAGTGCACTTCCATCCAGGATTGGAACCTCGAGATTATCCACTTCAACGATCACATTATCCACACCGAACCCGATCAGCGCAGAGAGCAGATGCTCGGTCGTCTGGATCAAAACGCTCTGCCGCATCAAGCTGGTCGCATAGCTAACCTTCGCGACATTCCGTCCGATAGCTGCGATTTCAAAGTTGTCTAAGTCCGTGCGTCGAAAGACGATACCTGATCCTGCCGGTGCCGGGATCAAGCGCATCGACACTGGCGCTCCACTATGCAGGCCAATACCGCTGAACTCTATCTCTGTTCGAATTGTCTGCTCAAAATGAGCTTCCAGGGTCACGAATCAAAGTCTCCGGCACAGCCATCGTCAAGAATACAGATCAAACAGCCCCTTAATTGTGGTAAATGTGCAACAGTCTGTCGATTAATCAACTCATTTCTGGCTTCCCCGATCACAACTAAGCCATTTCTCTGCTATAACATCCATCCATGGATCTCCAAGCCGTTCTCGGTAGCGTCGAAATGAAAACTCAATGGATGCGAAATAACCTGCGTGATCTCGTCGGTCAAGAATCGCCAAGTGAAGACAGGTTGGCAGTTAACGCAGCGAATGCGATGGTCGAGGGCATTGCACGCAACCTTGGCGGACGCATCAAGCGAAACAGGCAAAAAAGCTTCGGCGACGTTCTCGAGCTCCACTTCGGCCTCACTCGGTCCTCTCGTAAGCCCCTCCTTTTGCTTGGTCATCTGGACACCGTCTGGCCTCTAGGTACGCTAAGAACAATGCCCTGGAGGGAGGTGGACGGACGATTTTGGGGGCCTGGTGTACTCGACATGAAAGCAGGTGTCGTGATGGCTCTGACCGCCATAAGTACATTGCGAGAGTTGAAGTTAGAACGGCCTGTCATCCTGCTTCTGAATAGTGAGGAAGAGGTCGGAAGTCCGATTTCGCGGGCAATCACCGAGCGGTTGGCACTACAATCTGAGGTGGTGTTCGTTTTGGAGCCGGCTCAGGGGCTAGCCTACAAGACTGCACGCAAGGGTGTAGGTCAATATAATGTGCAGGTTACTGGTGTCGGAGCACATAGTGGTGTGGACTTTGAGAGAGGCCACTCGGCGGTGCTAGAGCTCGCGAAGCTGGTTCAAACCATCTCCAACTTCACCAGATTAGAGCGCAAATTGACGGTCAATTGTGGTGTGATTGCTGGTGGAACGCGGTCCAATGTTATCGCTTCGCAGGCACACGCCGAGGTTGACATCCGGATAGCCAAAGCAAGCGATGCAGCATACGTGGAGAAGCTGTTTCGCGGCTTGAGGGTCTCCGATCCTCATTGCAAACTCACGATCACGGGCGGCATCAACCGACCTCCCATGGAGCGCAAGGCAGGAACGATCGCCTTGTTCAAGAGAGCTCGTGGAATTGCGGCTCAACTCGGCTTCGACCTCGGCGAGGCTGCGACCGGCGGTGGCTCCGATGGCAACTTCACCGCGGCACTGGGCGTTCCAACACTCGACGGGATGGGTGCGGTGGGCGAGGGGGCCCACGCCGCGCACGAGTCTGTGGTGATCGAGCATCTGGTGCCACGGACGGCACTGCTGGCAGCCATGATTGCCAGTGTCGGCTAAGAGCGTCCTTTGCCTGGTTCAACCGCTACCTGGGCTTCGGCAAGCAGATCAACGGTTCGCGCAATCGGCAGACCAACGACGTTGAAGTAGCAGCCTTCGATGCGCGGAATCCAGCGGGCAGCGTAGCCCTGAATCGCATACGCTCCAGCTTTATCTAGGGGCTCGCCGCTGGCGATATACCGCGCAATCTCCGCATCCTTCAACACGTTGAAGGTGACCTGCGTGATCTCCAGACCACGAACAATCTTGCCGCGAGTGATTACCGCAATACCAGTCAGCACGGCATGGGTACGACCGCTGAGAAGTTCGAGCATGCGTCGTGCATCGGCAGAATCAGTCGGCTTGCCCATAATATGGCCTTCGCTGACAACGCAGGTATCAGCCCCCAGAACAATCAGCGAGTCGTCCGAATTACCTGGATCGTCGGCCAACATATGGAGGTTCCAGACGGCCTGAGCCTTCTCCTCCGCAAGGCGCTGGACATAGGCAGCCGCAACCTCATCGGGTAGGAGCTCTTCATTTACATCAGCAGAGATGGCAGTGAAGCTGAGACCGGCCTGAGTGAGTAGTTCGTGGCGACGGGGCGAGGCAGAGGCAAGGATGAGCATGTCAGCTTGAGAGTATCGGCAGATTGCCTTTTCGGTAAAGTCCGCCGGCGCGATATTGCCTTCCACCATCTTGAAACAATGCGGAAGGCGATCGGGAGAAGCACTCGAAGGCGCGAGAGCGTCTCATGCGTTAACGTCTTCCACTGCGATATGAACAAGCATCGTGTGGTTAGCGCCGGGTGCAAGCGTTACAGCGTTGGCAGCGGCGTTAACAGTTTCGATGGCAAGGAACTCAGACCATTCGCTCGGGTCAAGATCGGGCAGCTTCAGCACACCGGACTCCCACGGATTCCATATCACCGTAGTGTTGGAGTTGGTTTTGACGACGTTGATGCGGCGTCTTCCGGCAGCGTCGTGCAGCACGCAGGTCGTTGCCGTATTCAGGTAGACGCGGTCGGTCGGTTCGATGATGCTAATTGCGCCTGGCTGCACCTTCTCGCGCATGCTATCCATTTTGTCGAGGTAGTTTGTGCCTTCGAGCCCCGTTACGCTTACTTCGTGAATATCGACGATGGAATAATAGCTATGCAAAGCCTCCTCGAAGACCAATGGAGCGTCAGCGTCGTTGCCGACGGTGAGCTGCATCGTAAGGGTTCGCCCGATGGTGAGCTGAAGGACCAGATGAAAGTGGTCGTAACCAAGACTGCGGCTGAGCTCGGTCGACTCTAGTGTGAAGGTCAGATGGAGATCGTCGCCAGCAAGCGCAGCAAAGGCCAGCGACCAATCCTGAATGCGCGCGAAGCCATGGCTGGGGCCTATTTTGCCGTCGTGGCGCGCTGCGAACCAGGGAAAGGCAATGGGAACGCCACCGCGAATGGCCTTACCCGGCAGGAATTCACTCTTGTTGCTGAGGAACAGAACAGGCTGATGCCCGGCGGGTTGCCACTGTGCGAGGTGTGCACCCTGTAGATAGATGGTGGCTTTCGCATGTGGTGTTGTGATCTCCGCATAGATGAGGCCCGACGGCACCGCATGAAAAGCAAGGACGCCGGGGATGGCGAAGTGTTCGTTCAATTGCTTGATGTCCATCATTGTCTCTTCGACTATCTCCTCGATGCGGGCTATCAGTTTAAATCTCAGCTAGATCTGAGAATACGTGGTCGGACTAAGGATCAGGTTCGAGGTGTTACTGACTATCTCCTCAAAGCTAAACCGTAGCGAAGCTTTCAGCTTCTTCCATGCCGGATCTTTACGCAAACATCCCATTTGGCG
>Ga0302324_100012393_pt1 | contig 17382 bp, 21 predicted proteins | sample Palsa_T0_1_FD_201949 | JGI IMG/M metagenome (GOLD analysis project Ga0302324, IMG submission 201949) | Peat permafrost microbial communities from Stordalen Mire near Abisko, Sweden - Palsa_T0_1 | ecosystem: Environmental > Terrestrial > Soil > Palsa > Peat permafrost | place: Sweden: Abisko...
CTTAAAGCGAGCCCCAAGCAGATCAAGGTCGCGGCGTTTGCGCGCTCCGGCCCGCACGGCTTCACGCTTGCCGAGCTTGGCAAGCTTGCGGACAAGGCGAAGCTCAAATAACGGCTCATCTACCGCACGGCGGGCGAGCCCGTGCCCGTGCCCTCGATCATCAACTGGAACGTCCATCATTACGCGGCCATCGTGGCGGGCGAGGGCGGGATTTATGCCTTAAACGACCCGACCTTCGGTGAAGGCGGCGGCGAACTCACGCAGAAAGCCATCGACGCCGAGGGGAGCGGCTATTTCCTGGTGCCCGCCAGCGTCGTCGCGGCCAACCCCAAGAGCGGCTGGCGCAGCGTGAGCGCGAACTCGGATGAGGCGCGCGCGGTCTATGGCATGGGGGTCGTCACCAACAACACGCCCCAATGCACGATGTGCACCGACATCGGAAAAGCAGGCGAGCCTCCCCGCAACCCCGGCCACCCGCTCGATACCGCGGCGGGAAAACACTGCGGCGAACAGACGGCTTCCCGTCCCGCACAAACGATTTCCCCACCGGAAGTTCCGGCTCAACCAGGCCACTGCGGCGGGATGACGGTTGCCAGTTCCACGCCGATGGTGGTGAGCCTGCACCTGGAAGATACACCGGTCGGATACCTGCCGCAGATAGGACTCCCCAACCAGGACAGGATTACCTATAATTCGCGCGAGGCCGAGCAGCCCGCCAATTTCAGCTTCTCGAACTTAAGCGCGAACTGGAGCCATAGCTGGCAGGCCTATGTCGAGGACAATCCGCCCGCGCTTAACTATTACCCGACGCGCATCGCCCCCAGCGGCGGCGGCTATTATTATTACTCCGGCAATTGCAGCTCCTCGACCGGCATCTGCAACTCGGAGACGCCGGACGCATCGCAAGTCACCCGCACGCCTGCGACGGGGACGATCGTCTCCTGGAACCGCGCCCTGCCCGACGGGAGCAAGGAAGTCTACGGACTTTCCAACGGCGCCACCACCTATCCGCGCTTCCTGTTTTTAACGCAAATCACCGACCCCAGGGGCAACGCCACCACGATCAATTACGACGCCTCGTTCCGCATCACCTCGATCGTGGACGCGATGGGGCGCTCGACCACGTTTAGCTACGGACTTTCCGGCTACCCGCTGCTGATTACCAAGATCACCGATCCGTTCGGGCGGACGGCGCAGTTCACGTATGACACGAGCGAGCGGCTCTCCTCGATCACCGACCCCATCGGCATCACGTCGAGCTTCACCTATTCCACGACCGAGCCCACCTTCGTCACCCAGCTCACCACGCCCTACGGCAACTCGACCTTCTCGGACGCCGTCAACCCCAACGACGTGCCGCAGCCCGAGACGACGTCGCGCTCGCTCACGCTCACCGACCCGCTGGGCTATACCGACTACGTCTATTTTTACGAGAACGCCTCCGTCACCCCCGCCTCGGACCCCGCCGACACGGTGCCCGACATGCCCGACATCGAAAACAACTACCTCCAGTGGCGCAATACGTACTACTGGGACCGGCATGCCTGGGGGGCGTGCGTCGCCGCGGGCGGCTGCTCGATGACGGGCGGCGTCGTGCAGTCGGAGGATTTCACCAAGGCGGCGCTCACCCACTGGTACCACTGGGCGGGCGGCACGGGTTACGCCTACAGCCAGATAAGCAGCGTCAAGCAGCCCCTTGAAAACCGGCTGTGGTTCGCCAATTACGGCTCGTATGCCTACGTGGAAAACGGCACGCTCGACCAGCCTATCTACACGGGGCGCGTGCTCGACGACGGCACAAGCCAGGTCACAAGCGCGACCTATCCGCATTCCGTGCCAAGCGGCGGCTATGCGCTTGCGCCCTGGCCGCAAACCACCATCGACCCGCTCAACCGCGAGAACCAGTATACCTATGCGAGCAACAATATCGATCTCCTCACGGTGCAGCAGAAGACCTCCGCCTCGGGCTTTACCACCATCGGAACGTTCGGCTCCTACAACACGCAGCACGAGCCGCAGACATTTACCGGCGCGGACGGCCAGACCTGGCACTATACGTACGATACGGTGGGGCAGATTAAGACCGTGACCGATCCCAATACGGGCGTCACGACTTATAACTATGACGCGACCGGGCGCTTGAGCACCATACAGGATGCCAACCTTGTCACCGTGCTGACGCTCACCTACGACTCGGCCGACCGCGTCCAGACAAGCACGGACAGCCAGGGCTATGTGCTGACTTACGCCTACGACAATCTCGACCGGATCACCAGCATCACCTATCCGGACACGACGACCGACCTTTACGACTACACGTTCCAGTCCGGCCCGCTGATGGGAACGCCGAGCCTTGAACTCAGGAAGCACACCGACCGGCTGGGAAGAATTACGATGTACGCCTATGACGCCGACCGGCGCCTGACCGGCGTCACCGAGCCCGTCACCGCCACGACGACGCGGACGACGAATTACGACTATTACGAGGACGGCACGCTCGAGGACATCATCGACGCCAACGGCAACGACACGCACTATACGATAGACATCGAGAGCCGACCCGTCACCAAGACCTATGCCTACGGCACTTCCGCCGCCCAGACCGAGACCTACGCCTACGAGAACACTACGAGCAGGCTGCATTCCATCACCGATGCGCTCGGGCAGGTCAAAACCTTCAGCTACGCCGAGGACAACCGGATCACCGGTATCACCTATACAAGCTCGGTTAACACCACACCGAACGTCACCTTCGCGTGGGACACCTATTACCCCAGACTCACAAGCATGGTGGATGGCTTAGGCACCACAAGCTACTCGTACACCGCCGTCGGCACGGACGGAGCCTTGAAGCTCTCCTCGATACAGGGGCCGTTCACCAATAATACGATTGGGCTTACCTATGACGCATTGGGCAGGCTCGCGGGCCGCACGATCACCGGGGGTAATGAGACCTTCGGCTATGACGCGATCTCGCGGCTCAACTCGCACGTGACGCCGCTTGGCTCCTTCACCATCGGCTATCTTGGCCAGACGAATCAGGCTACTTCACAGAGCGTGACGAACGGCAGCACCACGGTCTCGACCACGTGGGGCTATGACACCAACACCAATGACCGCAGGTTGATATCCATCGCGAACAGCGGCGTGACCCGCAGCTACACGCTGGGTTACGGCAGCGGCCCCGTCAATGTGTACGACATCATGAGCATCACCGACACGGCCGCGGCGGGCCATCCCTGGGCGACGCAGAGCCGGGGTTATACCTACGATGAAATAGACCGGCTGCTCACCGCATCCTCCGCCACGCCCGGCAACGACACCTACGCCTACGACAAGCTCGACAACGCCACGACCTATAATGTCCCCGGAACCAGCACCAGCCCGACCTATAACGGCCTGAACCAGCTTCACACGTGGGGCACGAAGACCTACGCCTACGACGCCGACGGCAATACGCTCTCGGGCGACGGCACCCGCACGTACAAATGGGATGCCGAGAACCGCCTTATCGAAATCGACTATGTAGGCTCCTCGGCCAAGAGCAACTTCTCCTATGACGGCATGGGGCGTCGCACCGTCGATGTCGAAACTGCGTCGGGAGGGGGTACGACGACCACGCGCTACCTCTGGTGCGGCTCCGCCATATGCCAAACAAGGAACGGCTCCGACACCGTGCTGAGAAGGGATCTGAGCGAGGGCGAGTACAACTTATCAACCTCTCAGAAGCTCATCTACATGCCCGATCAGCTTGGCTCGGTAAGAGATGTGCTAGACGGCACCAGCGGCTCACTCGTCCAGTCCTATGACTATACGCCTTACGGCGCAGTCGCACGCAGCAACGGCAGCACGCCAACAGACTACCAATATGCTGAACTGTTCTACCACTCTATCAGCGGATTGAATCTATCGACGACACGCGCCTATGATCCTATCAATCCGCACTGGCTAAGCCGTGACCTGATCAGGGAATGGGGCGGCATCAATGTGTATTCCTACGGGCCGAATACAATTAATGGACTCGACCCCAAGGGATTACAGGAAGTATTCATTAGTACTATACCACCTGAAATTATTGAGCCAATAGCAGAGACTCCCATAGTTAGGCCAGTGCAGGAACCGACAGGCTCGCCTTCTCCGTTTCTCCCGAACGACCCATACAGCCCGGAATCGGTCAGCGCGCGGCAGTCTGACACACGTGGTAATTTCGGACTGGAAAAAGACCCCGGCGACCCTGGTGATACAAACCCAATCCCACCGAATCCGTACCCTTGGAATGAACCCGATCCATCATGGAACCCGAAATATCCTTCCTGCCGGGGGAACCTGAGAAATCCCCACCCGGAGGGACAGCGTAATCAAGGCGCAGACGAAGAGCATTCAGTTAGGCCGAAAGGAGGGCCTCGTGGTGGGCGAGTCGGTAATAGTATCGGGCCAGCACTTCCATGTCCTCCGGGTTTTGAATGTACATAAGACAATCCAGTTCTTAGCTTGCTAGGAGAAATTGAGAATGGCTGATCAAGTCTTTGAATCACCATACCAGTGGAACCTCTATAGCTCCGCGGGGAGGACTTCTCTTGGAGGAACGTTTTTGCGCACATGGCGAAGTTCTAAAGGTGGATTCGAGCTGATTTTGGCTGAAATATCGATTAGAAGTCTATGGATGAACCGGTCCTCAGAAAACATATCGTTCCATAACTTACCAGAAGACTTCACAGTTACGCTTTCCCAAGTGATCATAAGTAGGCAGCACGTTGAGGAGCTTATCGAGGAACTGGATCATTGGCTTGACTCACCTAGGGAACTTTCTAAATCGCTACGTCCTCCCTACCCAAACGATCAGGATCTAAAATTCAATCTAAGACTTGCAGAGCAGCAGACGAAGCTCGAAAACGCTACTTGTGAAGTCGAATATTCGGGAATCGCGTTTCCTAGCGGAACTTGGTCTTTTGGAGTGGATCAATCGTGCATCCGGATATTCGTCAGTGAGTTACGCGATTCGCTTGAAAAACTTGGTCGGGCGGCGTAAGTGGCACGGCAGGCGCGGCGGCTAAACGCGCGCTGGACTTGATCCTAAACCAAAGAAACACATGAACAAAACTCTATCACACATAAAGTCACAATTTTGGTGGGCGGTGGGGCTTTTTGTGTTGTTGGGCTTTCTTATGAATGTTCCTCCATTGAGAGGGCTCCATATAATCTTTTGGCCGATATTTTATATTGTGGATTCTCTGACTTCGCATAATGTATTTACTTCCAACAACGCGCACGAATACATTCTTTACCTATTGAGTTTTGCTTACTTATGGGCTTTGGTCATCATCTTCTCTAAGATGTGGACGTCTATAAAGGCCGGATCAAATAAGCGTACCGACTAGATATGCGTTTCCTTGCGAAAGCCAAGCGTGTCGCAGCTACCCGGCACATTTCCACCGCATATTGAGTAACTGACTCCTGCCAAAGCTCCTTTTCCCACGGATAGCCCACCCATCCGCAATCTCTCTTTAAGGCACGTTGCAGTCGGCGCTCTCTTGCGTCAATGACGGATTTTCCCCTGCGCTTTCCATAAAGAATGGGGCGCGCATTCCTCGCGGGTAGACAAAATCCTATGACGCGTTCGCTTACCGTCTGCGGACACGGTGCCATCGAGATCGCAATGGGCGGTCTCTTAAACGAAAAGGAGACATGTTATGGCATACAGCATCGGTCAATTCACCAAGACGGACACGGGATTTGCAGGCAGGATAGAGACGCTGGCAGTCAAGGCAGACGCAACGTTCCACCGTGTCATCAACCGGACGAACGAAAACGCCCCCGCCTTTGAAATCTTCCACGGCGAACTCCGCATAGGCGCCGCCTGGGAGCGACAGGGCAAGAAGGGCAAATTCCTCTCGGTCAGCTTCGAAGACCCGAGCCTCTCCGCTGGTTACTATAACCTCTACAAGAGCGGTATCGAGCACGGCTACACGCTAACCTTCGAGCGCCCGAAGGCGAAGAAGGACTAACCTCACCGGGGGCGGCAGCGATGCCGCCCCCTTCTCCTCCCAAATCATCACTCTTGCCCGAAAGGAACCTTTCCATGGCCAAATTCGAATACACCCTCTCCGAAGAAGACAACGAAGACCGGGTATACGTCCGAGTGGACGACGTTTTCGACATCAGCATTCTCCGTACCGAGGAGGGGCTCATCATCGACGTTTACGACAACGACGAAATCGACCTGCTCGGCACGCTCGCCATTGGCGAGGATTCACTCGCGCGCAACAGGGAGGAATAGCCATGCCCCGTAATACCAACTGCCTGCTTGGAATCCGTTGTCCTGAGTGCGGCAATGAAGGCCGTTTCTACATCTCCGCCCTCGTGACCGCGAATGTGACGGACGAAGGCGCCGAGGCCAGGGGTGACATGGAATGGGACGGCGGCAGCGCTATACTCTGCCCGCAATGCGAGCGCTCGGGCAAGGTCGATGACTTTAGCAAACCGCTCTTTAGTGAGCAGGACGCCGACCGGCTTTTGCAGCTTGGCGATGAATTCCTCGACCGCTGGGCCGAAGAGGCGCTTCGTGGCACCGGCCGCGACCCGGACTACGAGGAGCGTATTGACGAATGGAAGGCGATACGCCCCCTGCTCGTAGCCGCCCCGAGAATGCGGGATGCGCTGCAACAGATCGCGAACCACAGCGAGGCATGCACCTGTTCCATCCGAGGCTGGTACGGAGAAGGCCACGATACGCAGTGTCCCGTCCGCATCGCCGCCGATGCTGTCTCAAGCAACTCCAACTGAAAGGAACCTGCCATGACCATTTTCCGCAACACCATCATCAACGCCGATTGCCTCAACGCGCTTCCGGCCCTCCCCGCTCAGAGCGTGGACTTCATCCTGACCGACCCTCCGTACCTGGTTAACTACAAGAGCCGCGATGGCCGAACCGTTCCAAATGACAATGATGACCAATGGCTGCTGCCCGCATTTCAAGAGATGTACCGCGTCCTTAAGGAGGATTCCTTTTGCGTCAGCTTCTATGGCTGGCCCAAAGCGGACTTGTTCATGAAGGCATATCGCACGGCGGGCTTGCGGATCGTTGGGAACTTCGTCTTTCCGAAGCGATACACCTCCACGACCGGGTATGTCCGTTACCAGCATGAATGCGCGCATCTGCTGGTTAAAGGCTGCCCGTGGGCGCGGGCGGACACGATTGGCGATGTCATCGACTGGACCTACAGCGGAAATAAGCTCCACCCTACCCAGAAACCGATTCAGGTACTTCTGCCGTTGATTGAGACCTTCTCCCCACCCGGCGGCTTGGTGCTCGATCCCTTCGCGGGCTCCGGCTCATCGCTGGTGGCAGCCAGGATGCTCGGCCGCACTTATCTCGGCATCGAATTGGACGCGGCGTACCACGCGATAGCTGAACAGCGTCTGGCGCGCGGTGAAACAACCATCCCTTCCGAAAGAGCCGCCTGAGCCGGCATCTGGCAGGGCCATGAAGCAGGCGGAAGCACCGTGTGAAAAGAAAGATCTCGCTGCGGGCTTCCGCCAGCCCCGGCCTCCAGCGCGGCGCGAGGAGTTGCATCCCTGCATTGCTCCCTTCCTCCGGCTGGCCCACCTGCAGCGTATTCATTCCAGCCCCGGCACGAAAGCGATAAATCCGGAGGGTGCGGGAGGCAGAGCCTCCCGCCCGCGAACATCCGCCGCTGCAACGGAGGAACGATTCGATTCGTAAGCCCTGAGGGACTTCGCTGCCACGCGAATTTCCTCGATGCGCTGAGTATGTGAGTTGTCGGCTTGCGGCCATTGGTCACGCGTCGGACCCACGTCGATGTTATGGGTAACGCTTCCGAAAGATTGCTCCGGCTCTTGTGCTTGTGGCCAACCCACCGACTCGCCGCCGTGCTCGGTGACCGCGCGGCCATAAACGGATTCCTCAAACTTGGAGCGAATATCGTCTATGGCGTTGCCGATTCCCTGATAGAACTCGTCCGACATGCTTTGTTTCGCCATGGCGGATTAGTCCTTTCTCCGCAGCATTTGCACCGTACCTACGATTGCGGAAGGTACGGTCAGGAAGCTTGGGAACGGGGTCGGCAGCGCTACAAGGAAGCCCACCATCAGGGCTTTGATAAAGGCCGACTCGCTACTGTCGCCGCCCCATTTCCTTTGGCCCATAAAGGTAACGATTGCCGTGAAGATGCTGGCAATGAGCCAAAGCACGGGTAAGGTGATACCGAGCGATGCGACATCGGCCGCGCTCACCATCACGTCCGTGGTGATGATGAAAACGCCGAGCACCGGGTTGAGGGCAAACATCTGTGCGAAGCCCCGCGCGGCGACGTGGTGAGCGTTCGCGGTTGATGAGGTTAGCGGCTCTGTCGGCCGCTCCCATGAGGACGCGCCCACTGGGGCGTCCCTGGTCTCTGTACTGTATTTTTCATTCATTCATGCAGGTTCCTTTCGTCCCGTCCCGTTTCGGGCCGGTTCATGCCCGCTAATACAGTTGGGAAAAGCAAAGCGGCCGAAGTTCGAAGATTGAAGAAAAATCGTCTACAATAGCGGTTCTGGGAGTATATACTCTGACGGTGTTAGCGGGAGCGGCCCTTGGAATCACCCGAAACCCTCCAATCCGCAACGTCGGTGGCCTCTTCGGGCACGCATTATGACTGCGCGGAGGCGCTAGCCGCTTTCCAGAGCTTGTCACGCGCCGACATGGCACGTCTTGTGGGCTACGCTCGTTATAGAATGTTCCCACTACGCGGTCGATTGCACGATGCCGATGCCGAAGACCTGTTGCATGAGGCACTGGTAAAGACCTTCGACGACACACGTCCCTGGCGACATGGCGTCGGCTTTGTCCAGCATCTTGTCGGCTGCATGAGCAGCATCGCGCATAACTGGTTTGAGAAGGCGGGCCGATATACGGAGCTTTCCGACGTGCAAGCGCCCACTCCGTCCATCGACTCGGCCATGGATGCTCGGGCGGCCACTGAAAGGCTTCTCCGCGAGCTGCGGGAGGACGCTATCGCCTGCAGTGCTTTGCAGGCATGGCTGGACGGGTGGACCCCTGCCGAAATGGAAAAATTTCTCCACATCCGCGAAGATGCTTATCGGGCGGCGTGGAAGCGGATTCGCAGGCGGGCGGACGTGCTTTTTCGTTCACAGGAGGGCGCGATTTGATGGACGATAAAACCGACACACAGGCAAAGCCCGAGCTTTCCATACATGAGCGATGGCGGAATTTGTGTAATGTGCTCAGTGAGGAGGCGCTCGCCGAGAATGACGTGACATATCCGCAAGCCGAATCGGTGAGGTTGTCGCTGCTGAAGCGGCTGGCTCAGGATGCCAAGGCGAAATTGATACCGCCCGAAATTAGTGACCTCCTCGAACAGGCACCGCCCGCCACTAGCGCCGCTCAAGAGAACTCATCGGATATGAAGAATCCTAACAAAGACCAGTCCCGGAACCCCGACGACTAGCCTCTGATCGCTGAAAAAAAAGTGACTCGTAAAGACGACCCGCTGATAGCGCGACGAGATTTAATTGATGTATTTTGGCTTAACGTTGGCTTTACGCTTTGCTGCTTTTTGCTCCCAGGAAACCTCAGACTCTACCCTTTTGAGCAGCCTATTCTTCACGCGCTCGGCTTCCGCCAGTTCTTGCTTTGTCAGAGGAGTCGTGTCGTTCAGGGCATCCTCGGCCAACCCGTCGCACAGGTTCTTGAGCTGCTCACGCGGCGTGAGTGGTTTCCGGTTTTTCGGCATATGGCAAACTCCATGTGGAGCGCCAACCCTACCGCACCGGCTCTTTTCAGAAAAGTGAAATATTCATGACAGCCGCCCCCGCCGTTGTTCTAATTGCCCGCGTGTTCTTTCGGCTTGGGCAATGGCGGCAAACCGAACAGCGCCCGGTCGTCATCCCGCACTAGGAAGGCTTTCAATTCCGCCATGAGGCGGGGCGAAAATTCGTTATCTCTTTTCGCCCATTCCAGCACGGTTGCACCGGCAAGCACCTTGCGGCGTGTGTCGCTCCTTCGCTCCACAGCGCGCAGCTTGCCTTGCTCCATTTTGATGCGTGCGTTTACCGCGTCTCGTTTCTCGATGAGCAGTTTCAATTTCGCGTGAGCCATGCGGAATCCTCTCTGCATCTCTATGCGCCCGGTACAGCCGATTCGGACAAAGATTTTGTTTGCCCTCTGTCCTGAACGGCGCTTCTAAGCGCATACAGATTCGAGGGCGGTGAATCTTTCTTGTTGAAAAAACCCGAACGCCACTATAGCGAGTACAGAGGCAAAATCACCTCAATTTTTCTGCTTCCCATGCCAGCGTCAACCACGTGGACAGGAAGCCCGAAGGGCGCACTTATGCAAACTGCGTTTGCGTGCGGCCGGGATTTCGCATCCCGGCGCCTAGCGCGGGGGCTTTCATGCCCCTGCGACCCTGACCAACCCTGCGCGGATTGGATGCCGGAAACCTTTCGCGGTTTCATCCCGACGAAGGGAGGCGGCCCCCTCCCCTCGAACCCACCCCAACCGTGCGCCGGTTGGATGCGCGGCAGGGCTTGCGCGCCCTGCACCACGCCGGGGAGCCTTGCCCCCTGCGACCCCCAGGAGGCGCGTCCGCTATGAGCGCCATCAGCACCGCGAGCTGGTATCACTGTTCCGTCAAGCCCGTCAGTCGTTCCGCAGGCCGCTCCGTTGTCGCGGCGGCAGCGTACCGGCTGGGCGAACGCCTGCACGACGAACTTTACCAGACCGTGCACGATTACACGCGCAGGCGCGGCGTTGAATATACCTTCACCGTCGCGCCCGTCGACGCCCCGGCATGGGCGCATGAACCGGAAACCCTATGGAACGCGGCGGAGCGCGCCGAGACGCGCAAGAACAGCACGCTCGCCCGCGAGGTGGAGCTGGCCCTGCCCTCGCTTCTGGAGCCCGCCCAGCGGCAGCGCATCGCAGAGCAATTCGCCGCTGCCCTGGTGGAGCGCTACAACGTTGCGGTGTCGGTCGCGATTCACGACCCGAGCAACCACGGCGACGACCGGAACTACCACGCGCACATTCTCTTCACCACGCGCGAGATGACTTCGGAAGGCTTGGGCAAGAAAACGCGCATCCTCGATGACCGGAAGACAGGCCCGCAGGAAGTGAAGAAACTCCGCGAGCTGGCCGCCGACATCATCAACGAACATCTGGTAGCGGCCAATGCCGACATCCGCGTTGATCACCGTAGTTTTAAAGAGCGCGGCGTCGAGCGGGAACCCACCACGCATCTAGGCCCGGCCGCTACCGAAATGGAGCGGCGCGGCGAGCAAACCGAGCGCGGGGAGATGAACCGCCAGGCGGCAGAGGTGAACCACGAAGCCGCGCAAAATGAAAGCCTGCTTGCCGAGCGTGACACCCTCGACAAAGCGATAGAAGCCGAGCGCGAGCGCATCAGCTCGCCCCCGGCGGACCCGGAGGACGCGCTGGAACGGATGCGCGAAGCCGCCGAGCCTTTCCGCGAGGCGATAGAGACGCGAGGGGCTGTGCCGAACATCGAATCAGACGGCCTCAATTGGTGGCAGCGGCTTGGCATGCAGCTCGCCGAAAAGGCTCGCAACTTCGCCATGGCGCTTGCACAAAAAGCCCGCTATTTTTGGCAATCGCGCGAGCAGGAGCGAAGCCAGGAACCGGAACCCGGACACGACCGAGACGACAGGGGGATTGAACCGTGAGCAACGACGCAGACCGCAGCGGAATCGGCAGGCTATGGAGCGGAGGCGCGGCCAGGGAGAAAATCCCACGGCCCGAGCCGGAGCGCATCAGCGACAACGTTGTGAAGTTGCATCCCGATGACCGCGCTTATAAGGCGTTCGACGTTCGGGAGCATCCGCCACGTATTCACATCCATTGCGCCACCCTGCCCTCGCATTATCCGGCCTACAGCTCGCTTCTCAACATCATCTTTGACCACAATTTTGAGAGGGCGTTCACGCTGGTCTATTCGTTCATGCTGGTGGAAGTGACCGGCAATCACTTGGGCGCGGTCGTGCACGCCATCAACTACGGCAACTGCGAGCGCATATGCGAATTTCACTCGAAATTCTATGATGGGCCAGCACCCGACCAGCCCATCATTGAGGCGATAAAAGTGACCGCCGCCGTCAAGTTTCTAGCTGGAGCCGAGAACGCTTAGGCGGCAGCGGCCGCGCGGCTGTCATAAATATTTCACTAGTCGGAGTGGGCTGATGGGGCTACGGTTGGCGCTCCTATGGATGACGCCGACTCCAAATCGCTGCCGCCATCTGAGCGGTTTAAAAAACTCTGCAATGAAATCGCGGAAGGTGCCTTCGGTGATGACACGCCATTGTCGCCGCAAGAGCGCAAGGAAGCCGTTGAGCTACGCACAAAGCTTGTGGAATTTGCAAAGGCTTATGGAGCGTGGCTGGAAGCGGGCAAGCCACTATGGGGGGAAAGAGCGGTCGAAAAAAATGAGCTCGAAGGCGGCAAAGAAAAATAACTTCGATCCTCACGTCTTTCGGGATGGCGGCTTGAGCGGCTTCTCATCGGTGGCCATCGGGCGGAATTCTTGCTCGGCGCGTCCTGGGGCGTAGAGGCGGGCGCGGCGCGCGAGCTCTGCTCTCAGGGCAGATACGTCCTCGTTCTCAATCTCGGATTCAAACGGTTCCTCGCACAATGCATCGAGGAGGTTTCTCACTGCCTGTATCGTTGCCATCTTCTCCGCCTCCGAGGTGTCGCCGGTCTTTGTTCGCGTTTTCGTGAACACTGTGCGGACGTTCCTCTTTTTGCTCTTTCGGTCAGACATAAGGTGCGCCTTGGAACGCGTTCTGCACGCTCATAACAACCATTTCCATTCGGAAAAAGCTGTCTGCATGCAGCGGGAGATTCTCTTCCTGGCCGCATTGTAGACGTTAACATTGATGCCGAGCATTTGCCGAACGTCGGCGGGGGAATGCCCCTCTAATAGGTGATCAAACACCGCTGAAGCGATTGTATCGCCTTGGAGACGGGTGCGTGTCTCAAGAAGTAGTTTGCTGCGCAAGTGGTGTTCTTCACTGCTCTGATGCACGGGAGGGGGCTGCGCTTCCGGCAAGTCTCTAAGTGCTTTTTGAGCATATTCGTCCGTGATGCTGCGTATGCAGCCTTTGATGTGGGTCTTGAAATCGATCTCTTGCGGTTTCCATTTCCGTCTGCCGTCCAGCGTTCTTGCTATGGACTCGTGCAGCAAGTCGTCAGCGTCGGCGTAGCGAAGCACTCCTTTGGCACGGAATGCCATGAATCTCGCGTAGCTCTTAAGAATTCGTAGGTCGCTGTCGGAAAGCGCTTCGATGGCGGCGACGCAGTCAGCCAGTTCGGCAATGGATGGCTCGGTGACTTCCGCCATAGGGGAGGAACCTCGAATCATCAGTATATATGCGCTGAAAGCTATAGTGTAGACGAAGTTTTTTTTGCACTTCCGGGCACGGCGGGTTGCCCTTTCCGAAGCGCATTAGTGCATGAACCGGCCCGAAACAGGGCGGGACGAAAGGAACATGCATGAATGAATGAAAAATACAGTACAGAGACCAGGGACGCCCCGGTAGGCGCGTCCTCAAGGGAGCGGCCGACAGAGCCGCTAACCTCATCAAACGCGAACGCTCATCACATCGCCGCGCGGGGCTTTGCACAGATGTTTAGCCTCAACCCGGTGCTCGGCGTTTTCATCATCACCACGGACGTGATGGTGAGCGCGGTCGATGTCGCATCGCTCGGTATCACCTTACCCGTGCTTTGGCTCATTGCCAGCATCTTCACGGCAATCGTCACTTTTATGGGCCAAAAGAAGTGGGGCGGCGACAATAGCGAATCGGCCCTTATCAAAGCCCTGATGGTGGGCTTCCTTGTAGCGCTACCGACCCCGTTCCCTAGCTTCCTGACCGTGCCTTCCGCAATCGTAGGTACGGTGCAAATGCTGCGGAGAAAGGACTAATCCGCCATGGCGAAACAAAACATGTCGGATGAGTTCTATCAGGGAATCGGCAACGCCATAGACGATATTCGCTCCAAGTTTGAGGAATCCGTTTATGGCCGCGCCGTCACCGAGCACGGCGGCGAGTCGGTGGGTTGGCCACAAGCGCAAGAGCCGGAGCAATCTTTCGGAAGCGTCACGCACACGATCAACCTGGGGCCGACGCATGACCAATGGCCGCAAGCTGACAACTCACATACTCAGCGCATTGAGCAAGAGCGTGAGCAAAACCGCGACGTGGATATAGACCGCTAGGTACTTTCACGCCCCGGTTAGGCATCTGCCCGTGCCGGGGCGTTTCTTCTCAAAAACCAATTCAATCGTCGGGTCTTGCTCTCCCTCTGAGCGCAAAGCCCGACGTGTGTTTAACGGTCGTGTTGAAAAAAAGGAGCGAAGTCAAATGGCATTAAAACGAATCGCGCGCCGCCTCTTTGCAGCGGGTCTCTTCCTGCTGCCCTGGGCGTCGTTGCAAGCAAGGGATATCGGCGCATGCGAAGCCGCGCCGCTACCGCGAGGTGTGTATCGCCTGTCCTCTCCGTGGGGCATGCGCGTCCATCCGCTCGCGCATGTCTGGCGAATGCATTACGGGCTTGACCTGGCCTGCCCCAGAGGAACGCGGGTTCGCGCCGTCAGTGACGGCGTGGTGCAGTTCGCCGGTTCCTGGGGATGTTATGGCAATGTGGTCATTCTCCGTCATCCTGGCGAAGTCATCACGCTCTACGCGCATCTCTCGCGCATCAAAGCGGGCCTGAAGCCGGGTGTGTGTGTCAAAGCCGGTGAAGTCATCGGAGCGGTGGGCGCTACCGGCTGCACGGACGGCGGCAGCCATTTACATTTCGAGTGTTGGAAAGCAGGGCGGCGGATCAATCCCGTGTTGATATGCGCCGCGCTGCGCATCACGCGCAAGGGGGTGAGGCTATGAGCTTCGTGCCCTTCGTAAGCAGCCTCGATGCGCCGCTATTGCTGCTGTCGTCGCAGGATAATTTCACGCTGGAAGACGCCACTGAAGGCGTGCATGCCTTCGGCGGCATTGGGTCGGGAAAGACGACCGGCACAGGAAAAATGCTCTCAGGAGCATACTTACGCGCTGGTTTTGGGGGCCTGGTGACTGCCGTGAAACCGGAAGAGGTGGAGCTGTGGAAGCGCTACGCCAACGAACACGGGCGGGGGAACTCCCTCATTTTGTTCGATGAAAACGAAGGCTTCAACTTCCTCACTTACGAGCTGGCCCGGCAAGGCATGGAAGGCATCGGCACGGTTACGGAATGCCTGATGCGGATTCTGGAAGCCGCGAAGAAAATCAGCCCCACTTCAGCCAAGGGCGGGGATAACGAGTTCTTCGAGTCCTCCACCCGCATGACGCTGCGCTATACCATCGCGCCGCTGTATGCCGCCTACGGCCAGGTGTCCGTGGGCGACATTATCCGCTTCGTAAGCGCCGCGCCCAAGTCGGAGAAAGAAGCGAAGGACGCGGCATGGCAGCAAGGCTCGTTCCTGTATCGGACCATCAAAGCCGCGCTCGACTCCCCGCGCGTGCGCATCTCCGAGCAGGGCATGAAAAATACGATTGATTTCTGGTCGCAGCGTTATGTCAGCATTCCCGAAAAAACGCGCGGCAATATCGAAATCACCGTGGGAACGGTGCTTGACAGGTTCCTGCACGGCAGGCTCGCCCGCATCTTCTGCGGGCGCACCACGCTCGTGCCGGAACTGACGTTTCATGGCGCGGTCGTCGTTCTGGCCATGCCCACGCTCACCTGGAACGAGGACGGCATCATCGCCCAACAGCTTTTCAAATACATGTGGCAGCGTGCGGTTCTAGGCCGCAATAGCCTCGCCCAGGAGCACCGGCAGCGCCCGGTGTTCCTCTGGAGCGACGAAGCGCAGGAAACGGTCAGCAGTTACGATTTCGAGTTTCAATCCATCTGCCGGGGGTCGAAATGCTGCACGGTCTATCTCACCCAGTCGCTTCCGACCTACTACGCCAAAATGGGGGGCGGCGGTGATAATGGCCGCGACGCGGCGCATGCGCTCGTGGGCAAATTTAACACGCATGTTTACCACTCCAATGCCTGCCCGGAGACAAACGAATTTGCCAGCCGCATGATTGGCAAGGTGCTCACGAGGCGCGGCAACTTCAGCCAGGGCAGCTCGCAAAGTTTCAACGAAGGCATGTCGGCGGGCAACAGCCAAAGCTCCGGCGACTCGTCGAGTTACTCCATGGGTCAGGGCATCGGAAACTCCACGGGAAGCAACAGCAGCAACGGTAACAACTGGGGCGACAGCCGTGGGCGCGGCACCAGTGAGAATTTCAGCCGCGGCTATAGCGAGAGCATAGAGTACGTGATTGAGCCTGGGGACTTCGCCCGCATCCTGAAAACGGGAGGCAAGGCGAATGGCGGCATCGTTACCGGCTTGTGGTTCCAGAGTGGCCGCATGTTCCATGCGTCGGACGGCAACATGATGATTCGGAGGTTCAAGCAATGAATCGCCCTTCCTTAACCGTGCGGCTGGCTGGTTCGCCGCGCATCGCATGCGCGCTTTTCTTCGGCTACGCTGCCGTTGTCGCGGGTTGGTATGAGGGCCGCGTTTCGTGGTGGATTGGCGTTGCCGCCATAGCTGCGGCCGGGCGAACGCTTTCGGCCGTCAAGCGGGTGCGGCTGTACAAAACGTGGCTGGCGGATTGGCAAGGGATGGGTGCAGCGGGCGTCGCCTCACCACAGCCCGCATCCAAGCCGCATACACGCGGCCGTAAAGCTTCCTCTCCCTGGGTGGGGGTCATCGTCGCGGCGGTGTCCCTCGTGATGATTCCCGTCGTCATAGCGGCATCCGGCGCGAACGAATCGCTGCGGCAAGCATTAACGCTCCTGTGGTTCGGCACGGCGGTCTATCTGCTCTGGAAGCTCGCCGCCAAGCTGTGGCGCACACTCTTCAGGGCTGCCGGCACGGCAAGTGCCGGCGAACGAAAAAACGGCGCGCCGACGGACGTGGTGGAATGGGCGCTACCGCGCGCTTCGTCCTCCCCGTCGCGGGCCGATGCGATGCGAAACCTGCCGGAATATAGCGCCCGGTTGATTGACAAATAGGCGGTGATGTACGGCTGGCGAAGATACAATTCGCGTCCTCACGGTGCCGGAAGCGGCGCGCCTACTGCGTTGCTCGAAGGCGCATGTGCATCACCTGATCGCGGGCAAGGTGCCGGGCGTGCGGCCCCTGCCCTCTTTATGGCTGGGGCGAAGACGCCTCATTTTGCGCGCGAGCTTCGAGGAATGGATCAGGGCCAATGAGCATAATCACGAATGAATGCTTCCGAAAAGGAGAGACTACAATGCCTCTAATGCAGGAGCCAATGGTGGCCGACGGTATCCGGGACCTCTATGAA
>Ga0302324_100012395_pt1 | contig 17380 bp, 17 predicted proteins | sample Palsa_T0_1_FD_201949 | JGI IMG/M metagenome (GOLD analysis project Ga0302324, IMG submission 201949) | Peat permafrost microbial communities from Stordalen Mire near Abisko, Sweden - Palsa_T0_1 | ecosystem: Environmental > Terrestrial > Soil > Palsa > Peat permafrost | place: Sweden: Abisko...
TACCCGGCTCTCGGCCGATGTTCTCCATAATATCGATCTCGCCGCAAGCGGGCCATCCTTTGTGCTTCGTGTCCGCGCCGAGCATCCAGAAAGCCGACCAGATGCCCTGTCCGTAGGGAATCCGGATGCGCGCCTCCACGCGCCCATACTCGAAGGCGAACGTGCCTTGCGTCTTCAGGCGCGCAGAAGTGAACTTGCCGGGCGTAGCCTGGAGGGCATGAATTACCAGGTGGCCCTGGCCATCCAGATAGGAATTCGCGCGGTTGTCCGTGTAGACTTCCAACTCATGATTGCCCCATCCGTTGCCGCCCAGATCGTACACCCACTTCGTGGGATCGGGCGGCGAACCCGGCGCGCCGCTGAATTCATCGCTCCAGATTAACTGGCGATCTTGCGCAACGGCGGGCGGCAGGGCGAGGCAGCAGAAGATCACAGGCTGAAGCCTGCGCCACCAATTCATCGTCGGTCCTCCGCCGTCACACTCATAATCTGTTCGCCCGAAGTACGCCAGAACGCCCAGATCACGATGGCCAGCACTAACGCGGGATAGGCGATCGCGGCCGACTCATACGGTTTCGTCAGCCCCTGCGCGCCGGGGGTCATCAGCAAAAAGTTGACGAAGAAAATCGCCGCCATGGTGGACACCAAGTCCAGGCGTAGCAGGACGAATATCAGCAGCGTGAAGATCGCCAGAAAGAAAAGGAAATCGAATAAGCCGCCCTGCACGGCCTCGCTTTCCGTCAATGTGAAGAGCACCGCGGCAGCCACGGATGCGATCCAGTCTTTGCGAAAAACCGCGCGCAAGCAGAAAATTGCGAACACCACGATCAACCCGAACTCCACGGCGCCCCTAGCCCGGCCCAGGACGTCGGCCATCCAGAAGCGAACGCCGAAGCCCGCCTGGGCGTCAGTCCACGCACTCGGGGACCCTCGCGAAATCTCGATCCAGTTGGTGATGAGAAAGAAGGCCGCGATCACCAGACCAACCAGCGCGCCATAGAGGACATGCGCGGCCACTTGAGCGTCCTGCCAGCGGCCGGCCAGCACGCGGCTCCAAGTCAGGATGGAACGCGGCCATCGCGCGCGCACGGCTGGCTCGAGCGCGATATATAGCAGCCAGATGAGGGCCGCCGACGTGAACCAGTCCCCCGCGTTATCGAGGAAGATGCGGATCATCGCTATGTCGGCCACCCAGTGCGCCGTGCACAACCAGCGGGCGCCCATCAGGATGAAATACGCCACCGACAGACGCCCTGCGCCGCGGCGGTCGCCACGGCCCGCGCGCAGATTGCGCGCCGCCATGAATGCGGAGAATAGGAACAGCAGTCCGTATATGGATTTCTCCACCAGCGAACGCGCCGAATCTTTCCAGTCCCTGGAGTACCACTCCGATTCTTGCCACGGCCTCGACCAAGGCCGCAGCACTTGCAAGTCGGTGATCCGGCCGTGCCAGGCGGCAGCTTCCACAGTGATATCGGCATGCAGCGCGGGATGCTGCCCTTTCCATGCCTTATGCCAGTCGAACGCATAAACAGGCGTAAATCTGGGCGCAGTCTCCGGCCACTGAGAGATGTCCAAGCCGATGGCGCGGGAGATGGTCTGCACATCGACCGGCGCGGCCGGGGCGGAGCTGTCCTTCTCCGGCGGAACGGCGTGGAAGAGCCGTAGCTCCCCTTTACTATTGACCCAGGCTTCGATCATGCCCGGGACAGTGGGAGCGGGGCGCTGTTCAGTGATTTCACCGTCCGGCGCCGCGACCATCGGCAGCGGACTCTCGCGATAGCCCAGGAGCAGAGGCGGCTCCCCTTGAAACCAGCGGCGGAGTTCGGCCGCGTTCTTGGCGTGCTTGCGTGCATCGACGATAACGTCCCGATCCCAGTGCATGTCGAACTTCTTGTCGGCGGGCAGTGCAGTATAGCCGAACGCCGCGGCATACTCGCGAATTTTGGCAGCCAAGGCATCCGGCGAAAGCTCGAAGGGTACCAGGCTGTGCAACTCGACATTCGTGCGCGCGAACGGCACGGCGATAATCAGCACGGCGATCCCCAAGGCCAGGGGCACGGATCTCTTCAGCGGCAGCCCTTCGGTCTTACCGGATGCGGCCACCAGTTCGGGAGACGGCGTCTCGCCCGCCGCCAGGGCAGCCGCCAGCGGATCGCCGCCGGGCAGCGCCGCGGCTACCATCAGCGCGCTGGCAGGGCGCTTGGATGGATCGGGATCCAGACAGCGGCGAATGGCTTTCTCGACAGCCGGGTCGATCTCGGCCGCGATGGACGACATGCTGGTGATCTGCGCGCTCTCCTGCATCCGGATCAGCTCGGCCATGCTGGCGGCTTCATAGGCGCGCTTGCCGGTGAAGATCTCGTAGAGCACCATGCCCAGCGCGTAGATGTCGCTCCTGGCGGTGACCTGTTCGCCGCGCAACTGCTCAGGTGCCATGTAGGCGGGTGTGCCGCTGCGGGCTTCGGTGCCGCGCAGCTCGTCGGCTACGGCGGCCAAGCCGAAGTCCATGATCACTACGTTGCCGCGCCGGTCGAGCATGATGTTGGCGGGCTTCAGGTCGCGATGGATGACGCCCTTATCGTGCGCCGCCGCCACGCCCGCGCAGATCTTGCGGGCGATCTCCATGGCCTTGTCGGCGGGGAGCCGGCCGATGCGCTGGAGCAGCGAGGCGAGGTCCTCGCCATCCACGTACTCCATGGAGATGTAGGCCATACCCTCCGCTTCGCCGACGTCATAGACGCGGCACACGTTGGGATGCGAGACTTGGCGCGCAATGCGCACTTCGCCGTGGAAGCGCTCCAGGGCACGATGGTGGTCGGGGCCGGATTCGGGCAGGAACTTGAGAGCCACGGGCTGCGACAGCGTCAGGTCGGTGGCGCGGTAGACTTCGCCCATGCCGCCATGGCCCAGCAGCGAGACGATGCGGTAACGTCCGGCGACCAGCGTGCCAGGCACGAAGCGGCCTTCATCCGGGGACGATGAGGTGCTGTGCGACGCGGGCTGCGACGGGCCCAGCGAGATTACCACCGTAGCCGATTGGGATTGTACGGGAACGTCCATGGCGCTTTATCAGAATAGCAGGGGCGGTGGGGCGGGCGTCCACGCCTGCAGCGGGTCTCCGGACCCGCTCTCCGCCGCCAGGAGTCGGAACTGGAGGCCTGGTTATGCCCTGGCGTGCAACGAACAGGGATAAGAGCAACAGACCAATCTCCAGCGCGGCAAGTACATAGAACACGAATCTGACCTTCGGCCAAAGGAACATCGGAAGCTGGTCGGACAGTTTGTCGCCGATGGTCTGATTCAACCGCGTCAGAGGCGCCGAGGACTCCTGACCCATAGCCCAACGGGCCGAGAGCCAGTTTCCACGGATGTTGGCGAACAACAGCGCGAGAAAGACGATACGCACTATTCCGAAGCCGCTGCCAGTGTATCGTTGCAGCACCAGGGCGCCCAGTAGGTACGCGGAGAAAGCGGCGATGGCCGCAACTCTACTCCGTTGGCGAACGCCGACGCCTGCAAGAAAGAAAAATATACCCTCGAACACGCCCCAACCCACAGAGCCATTGAACGGGCTGACAGCGAGCGTTATCGCGCCAACGCCGAAGCAAATCCAGAAGCCTTGCGTGGTGATGTAGTCGAAGTCTCCTTCGTTGCTAATCGTGGGCCACAGCAACGCTCGCCAGCGGCTCTCCGTGCGCGGCGTGGAGTCGGATAATCCGAGAGTCTGCATGTTTGAACCGGAATTTACAATTTGCCGGATTGGCCAGCATCAATTGTACATCCAACCGCCCTCCAGGGATCCCTTTTTCTCTTATTTGTGAGCGTCGAAGCATGTCCATTACTAAGCGCGGCGGACTATCGCGCGCGAATTCGCGATCCGCGAGCACTCATAGCGGGCAGGCGGGTCCGGCGGCTGCCGCGGTCCGCGGCAGGGAGATCCTTCCAGGGTATTACTTGCGGGTTTGGCTGGCGATAAACTCGCCCATGGCCGACACCAGCGAGGCGATGCGCGCGTCTGTCTCACGGAAGCGCTGGTCGGTTTTGGCGTCGCGCTCTTCGATGCGCGCGGCCACGCGCTGGTCGGCGGCGCGGGATTCCTCGGCGATCTCGGCAATGCGGTCGCCCAAGCCTGCGACCTTGTCCGTGAGTTCGTTGAGTTGCTTTTGCGTGTCGCGCCACAGGCCGCGGAATTCTTCGCGGTCCTTGCGGCGGTCCTCGGCCAGACCGGCGGTGACCTGTTCGATGCGGGCGAATCGTTCGTCGATGGTCACGGTTTTCTCCAGTATATCGGAACCAGATGGGGGTCTGCGGCTCGGGTTCAGCGGTTTGGCTTACGGGCGCACGCTGCCGCCGAATTCGGCCTCGCAGGTTTGCCAATAAGGGCAATGGTCGCGGCAGAGGTTCGAGTTGCGGCGCGGCAGGTACAGGCCGTCCGCGATGGCCTCGGACGCATCCACGTGCTCTTCCACAACCGGACGGGCGAAGGATTTGGGAGGCGCGGACGAACTCCGAAAGGCGCTTGCGGGCGGCACGCGCTTTAGGTCTTCGCCAGCCTTGACATTTATTGATCCGCTTCCGCACTCTTCTTGCGCTCATACGGCTTCTTCAAATACTTCGCCGCTTCCTCCTGCGCCCCTTGCGTATTATCCTTCGTGCGCACCCCCAGGTTGTATTCGTTCACCGCGCGGTCGCGCTGCCCGGTAATGTCGAAGATCATTCCCAAATGGATGTGCGCCCACACCTCCACCCACTTAGGCTCCAGGTCGCCGTTGAGCGCCTCGCGGAACTCGTTAGCGGCCGCCTGATAGTTGTTCTGGGTGAAGTACACATCCGCAATGCGATAGTGTGCCATGGAACTATTGCGGTTGTTCTCCAGCGCTTTCTGATACTCCTTCAGCGCATCGCCGAATTCCCCCACTTCCATGAACTGCTCGCCGCGGCGAATGGCCACCGCCGTGCGCACCTGATTGTTGAAGCGCAGCACACGGCGGTCCGGGTCGATAACCACGTTCTTGGGCTTGCCGAAAGTGTCGACGCTGAATTCCGAAGACGTGCCCACCACTTCCACGCGTTTTTCCTCGGGATTGCCCTCGGTCTCGATCTTCAGATCCACTGGCATGCGGAACGTATCCATATCCTGCGCCACTTTGCCCATCACCCGGAAGCCTTTCTGCGTGCGGAAAATGGTGTACTCGAGCTTGAATTCCGGCGCGCCGCTGGATTCGATCCATTGGATGAAGAAGTAACCCAGATCCTGCTTGGAAACATCCTGCGCCACCTTCTTGAAGTCCTCGGTGGTGGCCGATTTCCAACTGTAGCGCGTGGCGAACTCCTTCAACGTTTGGAAGAAGCTCTGGTCGCCGATCACGAAGCGCAACATGTGCAGCACTGCGGCGCCTTTGCTCCCGGTCAACGCCCACAGCTCCGGAGAATAGTCCTCCATGCGCGCGGATTGAATCACGGGAACGGTGTCCACCGTGAGGGCTTCCACGGCATCGTCGCGGAATGCCGATTCGAGCGCGGCCGGCCCGGCGGTATGCTCCGTCCAGAGGAGTTCGGAGTAGGCTGCCAAGCCATTGGTGAGCCAGAGATGATTGCGCGTCGTAGGCGATACCAGCACTTCCCACCACTGGCGGGAGATTTGGTTGGCCAACAACTTGGTCCCCACCTGCTTGCCGATGGCATGCGGATTCAGGAAGATCAAACCGGGAGCGGCATAGCCGTTGGGCGCGCCGCTTTCCGTCTCGACAACGGTGAGGTTGGCGTACGGCGGCAGGCCAAAATCGCCCGTGAAGAACGACATCATCTGGCCGGTCTGCTCGCCATACTGCTGCGCCATGCCCTTCTCGTCGCCGCGGAAGTACAGCGTGGTCGTGACACCCTCCGCGGAAGCCTTGGCTCCGGGTTCGCGTACTACCGCGATGCTGCCGGGAAACGACGGATGATCGAAATGAAAGCTGTAAACCACCTTGTCGCCGGCCGCCTGGTGCGAGTCGAGGCCGCTGCCCAGCACCTGGTATGCGGAGGGGACCGTGATGTGCAAGTCCGCCGTGAAGCGGTCCGTAGTATAACCGCTGACGGGAAACCAGCGCGCGGGATACAGCAGGAAGGCGTAATCGGGGTGTATGGCGGCGAACTTGATGCCGTAAACCGGGGAGTCTTCGCTGCCGCTCAAGCGCCCTTCATAAGCAAACTTCAGCGTGGCTGGCTCGCCTTTTGGCAGGGACGGATCGAAGCTGAGGCGCACGGTGGAATCCTGCTGGTTGCGCGTGTCGTTGATCTGGGCGCCCTTGCCATCCACCACGCGCGAGACGGTCAGCGCATTGTTCAACTCGAAGGAGAGCGCGCTGCCGTTGTTGTCGAGCGGCACGAAGCGCACGGCGGCGGTGGCGATGAGTGCCTGGGTGGCCGGCTGAATCTCGGCGTCGATCGTATAATTTTCGACTCGAATGCGCCCGCGGCGCTCCTGCGCCTGCGTGACGGCAGCCAGGGATATGAGCGCCAGCCCGGTGACTACGACCGGCCGCAGGCCTGTCCGGCAGCTACGAAACATGAGCGGGTTGTCCTTCCATGATGTCTTGGATTATGGCGGAGGCGCGAGCCATGGGCCCCGCCGATTGCGGGGATAACCGTCCGGGGCCAGATAACCGGGCCGCCACTTCGGCCAGATCCGCGTGCATTTGGGCGCGCGCGCCCTCGTCGCGCAGCAGCCGCTGGGCTTCCGCGGCCAGACGTTCGCCGGTAAAGTTCGATTGCATCAGCTCCGGTACCGCCGCGCGACCCGCGATTAAGTTCACCATCGAATAGAAAGGTACCCGCACCAGCATGCGGCCCAACATCCAGCTTGCCGCTGCGACCTTGTAAAACGTAACCATCGGAGTGCCCAGCAGGGCGGCTTCCACGGTCACCGTTCCGCTGGCAGCCAATGCCAGGTCGGCGTGCGCAATGGCGTCCCAGTTTTCCCCGTCGATGACCTGAATCGGGGCTCCGCCGATGCGTTCCTGAAAAAAACCGACACCAGCCGTCGCCGATGCCGGCAGAATAAAACTCGCCGCTTGGTCGCGATAAAGACGCCCCACGGCTTCCAGCAGCGGCGGCAAATGCCGAGCGGCTTCTCCCCGGCGGCTTCCAGGCAACACCGTTATCAATGGACGGCCCGGAGGAAGTCTGTGTTTCCGAAAAAATTCCGCCCGTGGCAGGCTGGGCTTCACCAGGCCCGCCAGCGGATGGCCAATGTAAGTGGCGGGCAGGCCGTGACCGCGGAAGAACTCCTCTTCGAAGGGAAAGATACAGAGCACGTGGCGGAGCGTCCGGCGCATACCCGGCAGGCGGCCCTTGCGCCAGGCCCACACTTGCGGCGCCACCAGGTACACCACGGGGACGCCCTGGCGGTGCAGCTTGCGCGCCAGGCGCAAGTGGAAATCGGGGGAATCCGTCAGGATGGCGAGTTCCGGTCGGCGTCGGCTCGCGGCGGCCAGCAGTTTGCGGAATTCGCCGTAAATCCGCGGAATGTGGGAAACCACCTCGACCAGCCCGACCACCGCCAGGCTGGCGGCATCTACCACGGTTTCGACACCCGCGCGGCGCATGCGCGGACCGGTGCAGCCGAAGAATTGCGCGTCCGGCCAGATATGCCGCAACTCGTCGGCCAACAGGGCGGCATAGAGATCGCCGGAGGCTTCGCCGGCCGATATCAGGATGTTACGGGGCACCTAACGCCAGTCTAGCGCGCGCTACGCGACACCGCCGACCTGCTAAAATCGTAGAAATGGCAAAACAAAAGCAACTCAAGGATCCCCTGCCGCCCCTGCGTGTCTGGGCGGCGCCGGTAGCCCTGGGCTGGCTAGTCCCAGGCGGCGGTCATTTTCTCCTCAAGCGCCCTGGCCGGGCCGCTTTATTGTTGGTCTCCATCACCCTGATGTATCTTTGCGGATTGATGATGCGCGGGGCCATGTTCCAGCCGCAAAGCGGCGACCTGCTGACCATCCTGATCAATACCGGCGGTTTCATAGGCGACCTTTCGTCCGGCATCCTGTATCTGCTCACGGTCGGGCTGGGCTACAATCAGCCGGACGTGGCCGGACTCGTGCACGACTACGGCACAAAGTTCCTGGTCACCGCGGGCTTGCTCAACGTGCTGGCCATGGTGGATGCTTTTGAAATCGCGGCGGGGAGGAAAAGCTGATGTTCAAGATGAATCTCTCCCACTTCGAAGCATCGCTGCTATTCGCGCTGTTCACCTCCATCGTCATGGGTGTAGTCACCAAGCGGGACGACCACGAACGGTTGCGCTACGGCGTCTACGTGTTCGGCTGCTTCATAGTTGCGCTGGTCGGCCTCGGCTGGGTGATGCACTTCGGCCACGGATAGATGGCTCTTAGTGTTCCCGATATCTGGCGGTGGCTGTTTGGTCCACCACCAATATCTGGACTGCATCCGTGGGGCAGACCCCAGGGCAGACCCCCCGGTCTGCGCGGGTCCCCCTGGACCCGCTCTTCGCCACTCTCAATCGTAGAAATTGCGGTCCCAAGCGTGCCGCCGGAGTACCTCCAAAGTCGCCTCCGGCAGCGCGCCCTTATCCGGCACGCCGCAATTGGCTTCCGCGTTCCGCAGGCTGCGCATTCCCGGAATCACGGTGGATACCGCCGGATGCGAAAGGCAGAATCGCAGCGCGATCTCGGGCAGGCTCGCCGCCTCCACGCCCAAATCCCGCAGCAGGCTTTCCACGTGCTCCCGCACTTGCTTCTTCCGGTCGCCCCGGAAATAGCCCACGCGGAAGTCGCCCGGCGCAAAGCGCGTGTGCTCGTCGATCACGCCGGTCAGGCTGCCTTCATCCAGCGGCACGCGTGCGATCACGCCCACATCGCGCGCGATCGCCAGCGGAAATAAGTTGCGCTCCGGGGTTTGATCGAAAATGTTGTAGATCACCTGCACCGTATCGATCAAACCCGTCTCAATGATTTCCAGCGCCGAATCCGGCTGATGGTCGTTGATCGAAATTCCCACCGCCCGCGCTTTGCCGGAGCGCTTCAACTCCTCCAGCGCGCGTCGCCACTCATCGCGCGCGATCCACTCCGGATTCCACACGTGCAGTTGCAGCAGATCGATAGTTTCCACGCCCAGATGCTTGAGGCTGCGCTCGGCCGACCGCAGGACGTAATCGTATGGAAACACCTGCTCGATGCCGATGCCGGGCCGCGCCGGCCACAATTGGTTCTTCGGCGGAACCTTGGTGGCCACGTAGATGCGGTGGCCGGCCTCGCGCACCACTTGTCCCACCAGTTGTTCACTGTGCCCCGCGCCATACGCCAGCGCCGTATCGATGAAGTTCAAACCCAGCTCGATGGCGCGGCGCAGCGCCGCCAGCGATTGGTCGTCGGTGCCGCCCAGCCACTGGGTTCCCCCGATGCCCCAAGCGCCGTAGCCCATCTCGCTGATTTCAAAATTGGTCCTTCCCAGTTTGCGGTATTCCATGAAACCTCAATTAACAACGAGTTGAGTGTCCATTATATCCATTATTTTTATTCTTATGGAGGTAGGTTCGGAATCGGAAACATGCACATTCTTGATACAGCCGTAGCCTCACTCAAGGGTCGGAAAGTCGCGGAGGCTAAAGCCATCCGGATTATCGACAAAGATCAAATAGAAGTTCGCGAGACCTGCTTTACGGCGGGCGGGAGGGTGATTTACGATGGCACGGTCATGATTTACCTCGGACCCGATTGTGGGTCAGTGCGCCATCCTGCCCCGGGACCGGATTATAGCCCCCCGTATAAGGAGTGGAGGACGGTCTCGTGGCCAGAAGGGTCCAGTTTGTACACCACGCCAAAGTTCGCGCTGCCGCCGGCCGCAGGTAGTGCCGTAGAGATTGCCCTCCTCGTCCAGAGGGACCGGGACCTATTACGCCGGAAAAGTGTTCAAGCTCGACCCTTCCGGTAAAAAAGAGACGGTCCTGTACGAATTCACCGGAGGCACGGACGGCGCTCAGCCGTTTGCTGGCCTGATCCAGAGTTGACCGCCATCGGTCCCACCGGTGAACGAGTAGATGTCTGGATCTGGTATCCGGCGATGGACAGCGATTACACCGACCCGGCCATTGTCGAATCCGCCCTGCGCGAATGGGGCGAGGTGTTTCGCCAACTGCCGCGCATCGATGCCGTGTTCTTACACGGCGGCGACCCCGGCCACAACGCTCCCCAGCCCCTGATGGCCCTGCTCGCGAAGGAAACCGAAGTTCTGCATCGCTATCATCCGCTCGCTCAGATGTGGGTCTCGCCCCAAAGCTTCAACCAGACTTGGCTCGATGACTTCCTAGCCATCCTGCGCATCCAGCAGCCGGTCTGGCTCACCGGCATCGTTTTCGGACCGCAGAGCCGCATCTCGCTGCCCGATCTGCGCGCCGCCGTGCCCGCGCGCAATCCCATCCGCCACTATCCGGACATCACGCATAACATTCAATGCCAGCAATGCCAGTTCCCTGTCCCGGATTGGGACCGCGCCGGGGCCCTCACCGAAGGCCGCGAAAGCATCAATCCGCAGCCCCGCGAAGAGGCCCGCACCTTTCGGCTCTTGCAGCCGCACACCATCGGTTTCATCAGCTACTCGGAAGGTTCCAACGACGACGTGAACAAGTTCGTCCGGAGCGCGCTTGGCTGGAATCCGGATCGGGATGTGACCGAAATCCTGCGTCAGTACAGCCGCTAATTCATCGGCGACGCATTCAGCGAAAGCTTCACACAAGGCCTGCTGGCGCTCGAACGCAACTGGCACGGTCCGCTGGCGGCCAACACCGGTGTGGACTCCACTCTCGCGCAATTCCAGGTCATGCGCGCCGCCCCCGGTTCCGCGAAACTGGCGGTTCCAGCAAGCGCTCTATCGCGCGTATTACGACGCGTACACGCGCAAGCGCCTGCATAATGAAACAATGTTAGAAGACGAAGCCATGCGGAAACTGCGCGACACACGCGACACCGGCGCGACCGCCGACATCTTGGACCGGGCCGTCCAACAGTCCGGCGCCCCGGAATGGCGCGCGCGGATTTTCGAATTGGCCGAAGCGTCGTTTCAAAGTATCGGCATGCAACTGAGCGTGCCGCGTTACAACGGCTTGTGGCTGGAGCGCCGCTTCGCCGACTCCCGTACCGATCCCACGGAAACCGATAGTATCCTGAACTGGACCAATCCCGGCCCCGGCGGCTTCTACGACGATTTGGGCGACCCCACGCGACAGCCGCATCTGGTGCGCAGCAGTATCAGCCTGGAATATCGTCCGCAATGGCCCAAATTCTGGTGGACGTACGCGGAATCGTTCTACGACGAGCCTTTGCAGATGCGCTACACGGGTCTCGATCCAGCGGCGCAGTATCGCACACGCGTGGTCTACGCGGGCGATAGTCCGGGCCGCAAAATCCGGCTGATGGCGGGTGCCCTAGAAATCCACCCCCTCATGCTCAAGCCCCAACCAGTCCGCCCCGTCGAATTCGACATCCCGCACGCCGCCACCGCGCAGGGCGAACTGAATCTCTCGTGGTATCGTGAAGCGGGCTTGGGCGGCAACGGCCGCGGCTGCGAAGTGGCAGAAGTCTGGTTGATAAAGAAATGAACATACCCTGGGAAAACCCCGTCAAGAAGCGCCTGCGCGATGGCCTGCCTGTCGTCGCCGCCACCATTACGGTCGCCAATCCGGACGTCGCCGCGCACGCCGCCACGCTCGGCTTCGACTTTCTATGGGTCGAGATGGAGCATTCGCCGATCACTCTCGAAACGCTGCGCAACATCGTGCTGGCCACCCGTGGCCTGCCGGCGCTCACGTTTGCGCGCGTACCGGTGAACGAAATCTGGACGGCCAAGCGGGTGCTCGACGCGGGCGTCAGCGGCGTGATGTTCCCGTTCACCAGCACGCCCGAACTGGCCGCGCAGGCCGCCGCCGCGTGCCGCTATCCACCAGCGGGACGGCGCGGATCGGGGCCCGTGCTGGCGCGCACCACTTGGCCCGCCGGCGAAGCCGGCTATCACGATTCCGCCGACCAGAACGTGATGGTGATCATCATCATTGAAGAAGCGCGCGCCGTGGAACGCATTGACGAGATCGCCGCCACGCCCGGCGTGGACGTGCTCTTCATCGGCACCAGCGATCTTTCGTTTTCGCTCGGCCTGCGCGGCAACCAGGACGATCCCAAGCTGCATGCAGCCATCGCGCGCATCGTGGAGGCCGGGAAGCGCCACGGTAAGTTTCTGGGGCGCCCCGCCGCCACGCCGGATATCGCCAAACATTATATGGAGCAGGGCTTCCTGCTGTTCCAAGGGCCCACCGATCTTGGCTTGATGGCAGCGGGAGGACGCCGCTATCTGGAAGCGCTCGGAAGAACTGGAGGAGCGCCGCAACCGCGCGCCTTATACTGATGCCGGCCTGTCGCCCTATCGCCGTCTTCGCACCTGCGGTTCTGTTGTTGGCCCAGAGCTGGAGCGCGCTTCCGCCGCGCGTCATCTCTCGAGCCGAACCGGAGTACAGCGAAGAAGCCCGCCGCGCGGGCGTGACCGCCACCGTTACCGTGAGTCTGGTGGTAAACGAAAACGGCGCGCCGCGGGACATAAAGGTGGTCCGCCGCGCTGGGTTCGGCCTCGATGAGATAGCCATCCGCGCGATCGAAGCCTGGCGCTTCGAGCCAGGACCAAGGAGGGCAAGCCCTTCCGGCGGCCATCCATGTCGATGTCCACTTCAGCTTGCTCGATAGGACCCGCGCAGGCCAAACCGCGCGGCTCAACTTCGGTCTCGCGCCAGACGTGGAAAGGCCCGAACTGATCAAAGGCAAAATCCCATCGAACCCGGATCAGCCCGGCGATGCGTCCTTGCGCGTTCGCTTCACAGTGGGCCCGGATGGCCGACCCAAGAATTTTCAGACTTTCGAAACCAACAACCGGGAATGGACGGATGGCGCCTTGCACGAAATGGCCGGCTGGCGCTTCCGCCCCGCCATGCGCGCAGGCCGGCCCGAAGAGGTCAACGGCCTTTTCGAGTTGACGGTCAGCCAGCCCCAGCCGCTAGGTAATTTCCCGACTCTGCGCCGCAGCTTGGTCACTATCTTGCCGCCGGAGCCGCAGGACTCCTCAATGCCCGCGCCAAATCCGATCTCGCCGCCAGACCACGCCCTGTTGGATGGCTATCCCCGCCACCTGACTTGCAAATGGGAAGCCAGTCCGGGAGCCGTCGTGTACCTGCTGGAGTGGGATTACATGAATCAGGATGCCTGGCACGCCGAATCCCTGGGAATCCCGGGTACCGCAGATGAAGTCAACGCCACGGAAAACAGCGTTCGACTTTGTGGGAGCCCAGCCCGGCCGTTGGCGCGTCTGGCCGGTGAACGGCAACGGCCAGCGCGGCAAGCCGAGTGAGTGGCGCACTTTCCGCTTCCTGCACTGAATCTCTTTGGGTAGAGGTTCTCCTCCTATTGGGCCGCTTGGCCAACAGCGGCCTTCGCGCTGGGCGGCAACTTATCCGCATTGGTCAGCATCAGGCTGACCTGCCAAAGTTGCGTGTCGCTCAGCGATCCCTTATAGCCCGGCATGCCAGTCAGACGAATGCCGTTGGCAGCCTTCCAGTAGGTCTCGCCGGGCGGATCGTCGGTCACGCCGTGGCCAGTCCAGAGCTGCGGCGGATGCGGAAACATGCCCTTGGCGATTGCTGTTTCAGGTTGGCCGCTCAGCCCGTGGCAAACGGCGCACTGCTCCCGATAGATCCGCGCGCCAGCCAGCAGGTTTGGTTCGTCCGCTGCAATTGGCGCTTGCGACGGCGCCCCTTTCGATATCTGCGCATGCAGCGCCATTCCCGCCAAGAGCCGCTCGAACGGCATGGCAGGCGCGGACGTCGCCACAGGCGCCAGACCCATGCCAAAGTATAGAAGCACGCCCAACAGCACAACCGCCAGTCCGAGCACGAAGCCTTTTAACAGGTTCATCATTAGGCGATCCCCATCTTTTTCTGCATTTGTTCCAGGGTAACTCCCTTGGTTTCGGGAAACCAGAAACACACCACAAAGAATTGGAGCACCATCATCGCGGCGAAGAACGCAAATGGCGCAGAATGGGAAGCCGCTGCGACCCGCGGAAAATTCCAAGAGATTATAGCATTCATGAACCAGTGAGTCAGGCTGCCCAAGCTTTGGCCTTTGGCGCGCACGCGGTTGGGAAAGACTTCGCTGAGGTAGACCCAGATCACGGCGCCCTGCGAAAATGCGAACGATGCGATGAAGCCCACCAGCAGCCAGACTAGCAGATCTTCGTGCCGGTGCATGGCAAAAACGGTCGCGACTCCCGCCAGGGACGCCGCCAACCCCACCGATCCGATCAGCAGCAAGGTCTTGCGGCCGATGCGGTCGATTACGGACATGGCCAGCATGGTGAAGAGCAGGTTGGTTGCGCCGATGGCTACCGCCTGCCGGTCGCCGGAGACCTTACTGAAACCGGCGCGCATGAAAATGTCGTTCAAATAGTAAAGCACCGCGTTGATGCCGGAAAGCTGGTTGAACATGGCAATGGAAACCGCCAGAAAAATCGGCAAGAGGTACTTTCGGGTGAACAGCTTCTCATCGCCGTGGCCGTGCTCGGCGTCGATGGATGTAACGATGTCCTGCAACTCTTCCTCGTAATTGAGTTCGCCTGTGAGGCGCAGAACCTCTCTGGCTTCGGCCACGCGCCGCTTCTGCACCAGCCAGCGCGGGCTGCGCGGAATACCGAAGAGCATCAGCAGGAACAGCGCCGCCGGGAAGCCCGAAACGCCAAGCTTCCAGCGCCATTCAGCCTCCCCAAACCCCGCCAGGCCGATCATGTAATTGGAGAAGTAGGCCAGCAGAATCCCGAAGACAATGTTGAACTGGAACAGGCCCACCAAGCGGCCGCGCCATTTCGCCGGCGCAATCTCGGCAATGTACATGGGTCCCAGAACGGAGGAACCGCCGATGCCCAGGCCGCCGATCAAGCGGAAGCAAATCAGCGCATGCCAGTTCCAGGCGAAGGCGCATCCGACTGCGGAAATCAGATACAGGACAGCCATCCCGCGGAGGCTATCGCGCCGCCCGTAACGGTCGCCCGGGATGCCGGCGAACATGGCGCCGAAAATCGTTCCCACCAGCGCCGCGGCTACGGTCCGCCCCAGCGAATCGGGCGTGAGGCGATAGGTTTCCGTCAGCGCGTGTGTAACGCCCGCGATCACAGCGGTATCGAATCCAAACAGCAGGCCGCCCAAGGCAGCCACGATGGAGCCCTTTATGAGATAGGCGTTCAGTGTCATAGCAAGGCCCGACTGTATCACAGATTTGGGCGGTTGGCGCGGATTTCGCTATGGATTGCAGCCGAAGTCCGGCGCGGCCGCCGGTGCGGGGTGCGCAGAAGGCGTTGCGATGAACCCGTGCTGAGCTCCGCTAGCGTCCCAGAATACGCCGGCGATCACACCGGCGCGATCACCGGAATTGCGTTCCGATCGCGTGGGTCCGGTCGGATCGTCTTTTCACTGAAACCTTGCGGAGTCAGGTCGTGACGCAACTTCTTCAGGAGGACATCCGCTACGGCGGCATCCTTGCCGGCCGTTCGGTGTACGAAGACCAGCAGCAAGAGGATGAAGATCACCATTAGGGAGGTCATCAAGTCGGTAAGCGAGCTATTGAGATGATCTGAGCTACTTGGTTCTTCTTCCATTCAACTGCTCCATTGATGCCTTGATTACCGATCCCAATTCTTTAAATTGTCCGGACAACTCGTCGATTTGTGTCTGGATGAAGCTCGCCGCTACCGAAATCATCGGATTGGAAATCTTGACGATCTCTTTGAAATTGTTTTCGATGCTCTGGTTGTAGTCGCGCAGGCCGGCCTGGATCGTCCCTAGGATCTTGCCCAAGCTCTGATCCAGTTCGTCGATCGCCGCTCTGTAATCGGTGAAGATCTGCCGGTACTCACCCAACATCTTCTCATTCTGAAGGCGCGGGAGTTTCTGGCGGAGGTGATTTCTCAAAACGCCGCTGCCCTGGACCGCATGGCCGATGCGAGCACGCCAAGTGCAGGCGTACAGCGCCGGACTTGCCGGGCAGTCCGAGGCGCTGAAGGGCATCAGTCAACTACAATCGCAGGTCACTGCACAACTCCGGGACACCTCCGCCAGCCTGCAAGCTTCCACCGATCAGTACGGGATGGTGAACAGCTATTTCGCGGAGTGGCGAACGATGAAGGACCCGGGTAGCCGTCGAGGGCCTGCTGATGTCCGTGTTCGCGCGCAACGACGCCAATAACCTCGTCGTGCGGCAGTGGTTGGGTAGCAAGGCGCTCTTTTCCGAGAGGGCCGCCGAGTTTCTGTCGGAGGAAATCTGCTCGGATCAGAATTCCGTCGATGACGTCCTACTCGAGCACTACGTTGGCTCGTTAACCAAGCTTGGCCGGTCGGTCCGAGCCTCAGCAGCCAGCTCCGCATGCGAATATCTTGGTCGGATGGAGGGCCGCCGGGACGACGAGTGGAGCCTGCGTTTTCTACAGTGGATCACGGAAAGGGTGTTGTCGGACCTCACGTTACCTGATGCCTTTTCGGAGGCGGTCAGTTCGTTGATCCTCAGCGATTCGGCCAAGCGGTCGGAGGGCTTCCAGGGCGATCTTCGGTCTTACATCCAGAATTATAAGAGGCTGGGCGACCCTCGAAAGACTCGATCTGTTGATGGAAAGGAAACAGCGGCTGGCCGAAGATTTCTTGCGTCCCTTACCGCCCGAGGACGAGATGGGAGGCGAGCTTTTCACCGGATTAAGGGCGGAAGCGATCGTCCAGCGCTGAAATGTTCTGATCCCGGTCCGCGGACATGGAAGCGGGGCCGCCGCGCGCGTGTGCGGACCTTCGCGGTGCGGTATGGGTATGGCAAGACGGACGAGTTGGCCAAGTGGTCGCCGGAATTACTGGGCGTCGGATTTGCGGGAGCTGGTTTGAGACGGGCTGACACATAGGGTTCAGTCGGGGTGACGGCGCTCTGGGCCGATTCCGATGTGCCGACTTCGCGACGGTCCCGATGCCAGAGATGGTCGCTTGGGCCGCTCGCTGGTTAGTAACCACCTGAAACCGGCCTGTGTTTGAGACGAGCGCGATCAGTTGTTGCTTGACTAGCTCGCCATTCGCTCCGGCGATGTCGCCAATGTAGACCAAGCTACCGTTCTTAACTCAGGAATCACGAACGAATTCGATCCCCTGCTGGCGTGGTCCTGCAACGTTCCATTCGATGGTTTCGCCCGGACCTCAAACTTTAAATGTTCCATAGGGTAAAGGCGCAACCCGGTACGCCCCCAGTGCGAACGCAAAATTTGCACGTCCGACGGGCCCGCCAGTCTCGTTGCGGCCCGTCAACTACGCTTG
>Ga0302324_100012396_pt1 | contig 17377 bp, 13 predicted proteins | sample Palsa_T0_1_FD_201949 | JGI IMG/M metagenome (GOLD analysis project Ga0302324, IMG submission 201949) | Peat permafrost microbial communities from Stordalen Mire near Abisko, Sweden - Palsa_T0_1 | ecosystem: Environmental > Terrestrial > Soil > Palsa > Peat permafrost | place: Sweden: Abisko...
GCCGGCAAGATCAACCGCGGCGGTCTGATCGAAGTGCCCATGGGCATCGCCATTCGCGAGGTGGTGGAAGATATCGGCGGCGGCATCCGCAACGGGCGCCAATTCAAAGCCGTGCAGCTCGGCGGACCCTCCGGTGGCTGCATCCCCGCGCGGCTGGCCGATACGCCCATCGATTACGAAGCCTTGGCCCAGACCGGCGCAATCATGGGATCGGGTGGTCTGGTGGTGCTCGACGACCGCGATTGCATGGTGGATATCGCGCGCTTCTTCCTGAAGTTCACGCAAGCCGAATCGTGCGGCAAGTGTACGTTCTGCCGCATCGGCACCAAGCGCATGCTCGAGATTCTGGAGCGGCTGTGCGCAGGCCAGGGTCGCCCAGACGATCTGGAAAAACTTGAGATACTGGCCGATTATGTCTCGCGCGGCAGCCTTTGCGGGTTGGGGCAGACGGCTCCCAACCCGGTCCTGACCACGCTGCGGTACTTCCGGGATGAGTATGAAGCGCACCTCAACGAGCGGCGTTGCCCGGCGGGCCGCTGCCCGGCGCTGATCCGCTATCGCGTCACGGATAACTGCATTGGCTGCACGTTGTGCGCGCAGGCTTGTCCGGTGGGCGCCATCGCTTATCGCCCCTACGAGAAGCACGTAGTGGACGATACGCTCTGCACGCGTTGCGACATGTGCCGCCAGGCCTGCCAAGACGCCGCTATTGAGGTGATAAGTGGGGCAGGCCCATGGCCTGCGGCGGCCTCCCAGGCCGCCCTGGAGCCCCCATGCTGACCCTCACCATCGACGGCCGTCGCATCACCGTACCTCCCGGCACCACCATCCTGGCCGCGGCCCAATGGCTGGGTATCCGCATCCCCACCATGTGTCACGTGCCTGGCATCGAGCCCGCCGGATCGTGCTTCCTCTGCGCGGTGCAGATCGAAGGCCGCCGCACGCTCTCGCCCGCCTGCGCCATGCCCGCGTCGGATGGCATGGTGGTGGTCACCGATAGCCAAGACATCCGCACGGCACGCAAGATCGCGCTGGAACTGCTCCTCTCCGATCATGCCGGCGAATGCGTGGCGCCCTGCGCGGCCGAGTGCCCCGCGGGACTCGATATTCCCGGTTTTCTGCGCGGCATCGCTACCGGAGACCACCGCCAATCCGCGCAAATCATCGCCGAGCGTCTGGCCCTGCCCGGCTCCCTCGGGCGGATTTGCCCGCGCTTGTGCGAACGGCAATGCCGGCGCTCGGATCTCGACCAGGGCCTGGCGATCGGCGCGCTGCACCGCTACGTAGCCGACCTGCATGGCTACGCCCCGCCGCGCGCGCCATCCACCGGCAAATCCGTAGCGATCGTGGGCACCGGCCCCGCCGGCTTGGCCGCGGCTTACTATCTGCTGCGAAAGGGCCACGCCTGCACGCTGTTCGATGCCCATGCGCTTCCCGGCGGCATGCTGCGCTACGGGATTCCTGCCTACCGCTTGCCGAAGGACGCGCTCGATTCTGAAATCGGCGTCATCCGGGAACTCGGCGCGCAGTTCCACATGGGTCAGCGGTGGGGCGAGCACTTCACTCTCGCCGGGCTGCGGGAGCGTCACGATGCGGTGTTCGTGGCCATCGGTGCGCAGCGCGCGCAGGGGCTGGGCTGCGAAGGCGAAGAGCACGCCCTGGCGGGCACCGGGTTCCTGGCGAATCCGTCGCCGCTGGGAGACGATATCGTCGTGGTAGGCGGCGGGAACACAGCGATCGATTGCGCCCGCTCCGCCGTCCGCCTGGGCGCACGCCATGTGCGGGTCCTGTATCGCCGCAGCCGCGAGGAGATGCCCTGCCTGATGGCGGAAGTGGAAGCAGCCGAGGCCGAAGGCGTGCAACTCGATCTGTTAGTTGCGCCCGTGAAGCTGGAGCGCAACGCGCGCGGTGTGCTGCTGACATGCCAACGCATGACCCTCGGCGATCCCGACACCTCCGGTCGCCGCCGGCCGGTCCCGGTGCACGGCTCCGATTTCACTATCGAGTGCTCCGCCGTAGTCGCAGCCATCGGGCAGTCCGTGGAGCGCTCGTTGGCCGAGCGAGAAGGGCTTGCGGTGACCGCCTGGGGCATTGCCGCCGATGCCCATACGCTGGCCACGAACCTGCCCGGAGTCTTCGCCGGCGGAGACGCCGTCCTGGGCGCGGATCTGGCCGTGCGCGCGGTGGCGGCGGGAAGAATGGCGGCAGCCTCGATTCATCAGTTCCTGTCGGGCGAAACTGTATCTGGGGAGCCGTCCACGGCCGCCATCGCCATGCATCCCGTGGATGACAGGGAACGCGCCGCCATGTTTCGCGCCATCGAGCAGTCCGCGCGCGGGCGCACGCCGGAGATCCCCATGGAGCAACGCCTCGCCGGCTTCGACGAAGTGGAACCCCGCCTGCCGCACGCGGACGCGCTCCGCGAAGCCCGCCGCTGCCTTACTTGCGGCTGCGGGAAAGCGGACTGCTGCCTGGTGCGCTCGCTGGCCACCGAATACGGCGCGGATATCTACCGTTTCGCGGGCGCGCGGCGGCGCTTTACACAGGATCTTTCACATCCGGAGTTGATCTATGAGCCGGGAAAGTGCATCTGTTGCGACGCTTGCGTACGGATTACCGCCGCCGAAGGCGAAGAATGGGGACTGGCCCTGATCGGCCGCGGCTTCGATGTCAGCGTGGCGGCGCCCTTCGGCATGCCTCTTTCCGAAGGTCTGCGTCACACAGCCAGCCGTTGCGCGGAGGCTTGCCCGACGGGCGCGCTGGCGCTCCGGCGTAGAGCAGCGCCTTGCGCTACGAGCGCTTGAACACCAGCAGCCTGGCAGTGAACACGTACACCGGCTCGCCGTTCTGGTTCAGCATTTGGCTTGTTACGGTGACAACGCCTTGGTTCGGTTTCGAGCGTGAAGGCGCAATTTCGACGATCTCGCTTTCCACGCGCAACGTGTCGCCGGGCCGCGTGGGCCGGGGCCAGGCGAGTTCTCCGCCGAGACCGACGATGCCATTGGCCAAAGGCAGTCCGCTAGTGACCAGCAGGCGCATGGCGATTGCGGCCGTATGCCAGCCGCTGGCAGCCAGACCTCGAAACACGCTGGCCTGAGCGGCTTGTTCGTCAAGATGAAAGGGTTGTGGATCGAATTCCGCGGCGAATGCTTTGATGCCGCTTTCTTCTATGATGTAGGATCCGGAAGTGAATCGCTGGCCGGCTGCAAGGTCTTCCAGGTACAAACTGCGCGGAACTTTCATGTCTACCCGGCCATCCGCGGATTGGATGCGCCGGAGCGTACGACAGATGCAAGAGCTTTCCCGCCGAAGCGTGTAAAACTTGGGGGACGGCCGGAAGACCGTCCCCCTTCTGAGTGACCCGCGCAAAATTGGCCGCGACCGCGCCGCCGGGATCTCACGAGTTGCCCTATTTGGCGGCGCGGACACGCGCCCCTTTGCGCTTTTCGGTGACTCTACGGCATCAGGAACGACTGCATCAGGAAGGTGTAAACACCACCGTTCTGCGGTGCATTGGCTGTCTGCAGGTGGCCCATAATCATGCCGGTTGCCGAGTAGGGCGAGTAGGTGCACGATCCGGGCCCGCCCGATATGGAATCCGAGCTGGTGATCACCGCATCCACTTGCACCTGGCCCAGCGCGTTGTAAACAAACGCCGGCGGCGCGATGCTGGACAGTTCAGCCGCTACACAGCCGAGACTGTGTTTTCCGGTTGAATCGTTGTAAGCGGCGGTCACGATAGCCAACATGACTCCGGCGGTCTTGCCGGGCGCGATATCCATCTGAGTCAGATAATTGGCGCCTTGTCCCAGATAGCCACCTATGCTCAAAGCGTCCGCCAGGCCGGCGAATAGCGGCGCTGCCTCCGGAACATAGGTCCAGGTCCAGTTGGGCGCATTGGTCTGGGGATCGGGTGTCATAAAGACCGCGTAAAACATTCCGGTGGGGTCGCCGCTGGTCGGCGTGCAACTAAGGAATAGGTAAAGATTGGCGCCAGACATGACCAGGGCCGGCTCAAAAAACTCCGCGCAGCCGGCCAGGTTAGAGTTCAGCGAGCTTAGGTTTTGGGAGACCGGAAAATCCTGCCCGTAAGTGTTTATACTCTGCCCCAGGTACTGCGGCGTTGCGGCGGCCAGCCCCATGGGGCCGGTGGTCGCAGTTCCCGCCGCCATGGCGAATTCCCATCGTTTGGTGTAAGACTCTACGCTGCTGCCGCCAGCGCCGGTCCCCGGCACGTAGTAGATGGAGTGGATTCCATACCAGTAGGTGACTCCGTTCACGACTTGAGGGTACAGATTCATGACTTCGTTAGCCGTGTAATCCGTGGCGCCGGTAACCGGATTTGTGACGGGCTGCGACGTATAGAGAGCGCCCTGGTAGTTCCAGGTAACGCCTCCGTCGGTGCTGTATGAGACATGCGTATCGATCCCCTGGTATGTGGACGCGCCAACCGTAATCGTATGGGGCCACGAGTAAGCCATCCAGAGCGTACCGGTCTGAGGGTCTTGCCGGATGGTGGGATCCGCATATCCCGCGAAAGGCGTAGTGGCTGGCGGGTCGCCGGTAAGGGTGATCGCCGTGCAGTCGGTAGAGGTAAGCGTGCAGGTCGCCGCCAAAGGTGTCTCCGGGGGCGCCGCCACGTCAATCGTAACGGTGTTCGCGGTGGTCACGCCATTGATCGTGATTTGAAGGGGGATGGCAGCCCCCGTCGGCGTGTTGGGCGCCAATTGCACTCCTATCTGATACTCACCCGCATATTGCGACGAAAGCCCCGCACCGATCACAATTGCCTGGACTCCGCCGATCATGACGGTGGGCGTCAGCACGGTCATCGCGGTCTGGCTGCCGGTGTTCGCGCCATTGGCCACCGGTATATTCACCGCGCCCAGCCCTGTGCACCAGACGATCAAATAACTTCCGGTCTGGACGGGATGTGTGTTGGCGGTTCCGACCGAAGAAGCCGGCGCGGCGATGGCCATGTCGGTGTAACTAGTCGCTATCGCCTGGCCCACGCCGTTCGCCGACGTCGTGAAAATGCCGGGCACCGCCGCCGCTATCGGCACGGTCTGCGCGGCAGAGGCGCCGCTGGTGGTGGTAACTACTACGCTCGCCGTTCCGCTGGTCGTGCCGGTCGGCAGGACGTTCCACGGGACTTCGGCGTTGATCTGATCCGGAGATACGAAGTATAACCCGGCGGCCACGCCGTTGAACGTAACCGATGTCACAATATCCAGTGTCGTCGGAAGCGGCATAGCGCTGGCCACGGTCATCTGGCTTGCCAGGTTCGTGCCAAAGATGGAAATTATGGATCCCGGCGCCACGCCTCCCGCGGCATAGCTTCCGGAATTCACGATTCCTCCCACGTTGACTGCGGGGGTCTGCGCGTACGCCAGAGCCGCAAGAAACAGTGTAGTTACTCCAAGTCTTACCGTCGTCATAACAATTCGCTCCTCAAAGCTACCTCCCGAGCCCTTGCACGCCATCTGCCACTCGGTCTTGCTCAGAGGTGCCTGAGAAACGCTCGACGCATTGTTGCCAGGACGATTTGGGGGCGTCAGTCGACACCCGCGAACCGTTAGCTCAAGTACAGTCGGCGCGCCCTCCCGGCTTTTGCCTCTCGTGACTCCTGCGTGCCGTCGGAGACTGCGGGATATATAGCAACCCGCGGAACGGGGAGACCGTGCAATTCCTGCACCTTGCAAGGCACATCTTGCAAACCATGTGGTGCGGCAGAAGCCGGTCGTCCACCTCGAACCTGTGGCCCGTATCGTGCATCTAATTGTCCGTATGACGCCTTATCCGTTGGTTACGCTTGTCTTTCTGCTGGGTTTGCCCCTCTGCGCCGCGGACGTTTGCAACCCACTTGACTTCCAAGGCCCGTACGGATTTCAGATTTCCGGCGACACCACGATTTCCGGAGCGTCGCAGCCGGTGACTAGCCTTGGCCGGATCGCCTTCGACGGGCAGGGCGGGATTAGTGGTTACTCGTCGGTTATGTTTGCCGGCTTGCTCTTGGGCAATCCGGTTACTGGAACCTATGAGGCCCGCGCGGATTGCACGGTGTCGTGGAGCCTGCAAGACGATTCCGGCGCGCTCCAACATTTCAGCGGCGTGATGACGGCCGATGCCAAAGGTGTGCAGTTCCAGCAGACCGATCCGGGTGCGGCTCAACATGGGGTCCTGGCGAGGACTGCAGTTGAATGTAAGGGCGCGGACCTGCGAAAAGCGTACGACTTTGCACTGTCTGGCAGTTACAACCCGATGGTGCCCGGCGACGTTCCGGCAACGCTGAACGCTAAAGGTCTGCTACGGGCGGACGCCAGCGGAGATTTCATTCTAACCCGCCAGGGCAACTTGTCGGGCACAACACAAGCCTCCGTCACGCTTGACTCGGACTGCATCGTTCATTTGGAGCTCGCGCTTCCAAATGAGGACAACGACACCAATACGCTGATTACGCTGCGGGGTATTGTGGTCGATGAAGCAAAGGAAATCCTGGCCATCCGCACCGACCCGGGTTGGATGGTGTCGGCGAAGTTTACTGCGCACGAGTGAGGAACGTGTACGGATCTATGGCCGTACCCTGCCACCAACGCTTTTCCGGCCCCAATTTGAAAATTGCGAAGTGCAGGTGCGGCGCGTCCGGCGATGCGTCGCCGGTGCTGCCTACATAGGCCAAGACATCGCCCTGCTGTACAAGAGCGCCTTCCTTCAAGCCGGGCGCGTAAGCATCCAGGTGCGCGTAGTAGTAACAGTAGGTCCGGCTGTCGTCGAATTCATAGACCGTCAAGCCGCCTGGTTTGCTCAGAAACAGCTTCTCAATACGGCCCGCACCGGCCGCTAACACGCGCGTGCCGCGGGGAGCCATGATGTCCAGCGCCTCGTGCCGGTGAGAGCCGCGCACATCGTTGAAGTTGTCTCGAAGGCCCGCGGCGTGGATGCCTTCCACCGGTATGATGAGCCGCGTCCCACTACCGTGCATCGGCGGCCGGTCCGGCAGGCTCCCGGCCGAGGCGGCACGTCCCATATACGCCGTCTGAGCCGGCTGCGCCTGGACTTTTGCCTGCCGCTCGAGCAGCGCAACACATAAAGCTCCGCAGACAAAGCCCGCGATAAAGATTACTGCCGAGCTTCCGCGCATCACTTACTCCTCGAGCTTAACGGGTGTCCTGGGTTTGACCATAGTGGCCAGTTCGGATGCATCCCAGTTGGTTAACCTTATGCAACCGTGCGATTCGGCGTGGCCCACTCTTCCCGGCGCCGGTGTCCCGTGAATGCCGTAATGCTCCTTCGTGAGACCCATCCATACCACGCCAACTGGGTTCCGCGGCCCGGATTTGATCTCCGCCTTCTGATCCGAAGGGTTCGCGTTCCAAAAAAGCTGCGGGTCGTAGTGAAAAACGGGGTTGTGCAAGACGTCCTTGATCTTCTCGTCTCCGATGGGAAGCGGATCGTGCTCGCTGCCAATGGTAGCCACGTAGTAAGAAAGGACCTTTCCATCCGCGTCCAGTGCAGTAACTGAACTATCGGACTTGGAAACCACCACCGAAGCCGCAGGACCCGGCGGCGCGAGGATCACGTTCGGCGCCAGCAGGGTTTCGCCTTCTTTGTCGAAGCCGCTGCCCGGATTGAGCGCCTTCAACAGGCTTGGGCTGGCGTGGAACTTTTCGCCTAAGCCTTCGAGTGGCGACTCGTATCCGAGCGATGGCAGTTTGGCTTGTTCCATGAGGTCGGCGGGCAGTTTGACGAAGGGTCCAGCCATGTCCTCCGGGGCAATCGTGTAGGCGATCAAGGCGGGCGCCTGGTCCGCGTTCAGCAAGGCCCACGTTTCGGGCCCGACCACGCTATTCACGGGAAGATTATGGTCGCGTTGGTATGCGGCCACCGTCTTCTCCAGGTTCGTGCCGTAGTCGCCGTCGATTTCGCCGCAAGAATAACGGGCGCGGTCCAACAGGATCTGCGCGCGCAGCACGGCCGAACCGCGAGCGTTCTTGCCTATGGTGGGCGACTGGGTTGGATCGTTGACGCGATCGGCCTCGAATGTGGGTGGCGCTTTCAACCGGCTTGCTTTGCGCGCTTGCGCACCCCCCGGCAAACACAAAACCACCGACAGAAGAAATAATGAATATCCTGGCCGCGCAAACATGTGGACGCCTCCTGGCTAACAAGTGCACGTGAGCGCCCATCGCGGTTGTCGCCGGTCAAGGGGCTTTTCAGCACGTAAGATTGGAGTGCCTGACCTTATTCGGTCACCTGACCCCGTGCGGTCAGTCCACTGCAACCCGACGGGTGCGGTCTAGGGACGGGGCGAGGCCACGGTGGTTGCGGCCGGCTCGTCCAGAATTTGAATGGTGGTCGACGGCCCCAGGTCCGCTGGCGGCTTCCAGGAACGCAAGGCCCAGACTATCTGTTTGCCGGGCGTCACTTCGATGGCCTGGACTGGCGCATTGGCAGGATCCACGCTTCCCGCCCACTCGTTGAACCACTCGTTGATCAGCGTGTTACCGTTCGGCAGGCGCGTGGCCGTTTGCAGGTTGGAGAGATGGTAATCCGGCGCATCGGCGGATGTGAATTCCCACACAGTCCGGCCCTGGCGGTTCACTTCGCGCACATATTTGTGCGATCCGCCGGCGATCAGGACGTTGCCGTTCGCTAATGGCACGGCCGACCAGGCGCCCGGCGCTTCCACGCTCCATAGCTCCTTGCCGTTCAAGTCATACTCGACGGCCTTCCCGAGATCCATGTGTGCGACCAGGAGCGTACCCGCGGAGGTCAGCCGGGCACGCCGGAACTGGCCGTGGACGCTTTGCGGATTCTTGACGGGCAGCGTGAACTCATGCTCGATGGCGGCCGTGGACTTGTTCATCACCACGGCCTTGGCCGGATCGCCGTTGCGGATGAAAATCACACTGTTCGCGCCGATCGGCTGCGCGGTGTGGATCTCCGTGCCCGGAGGCGCGTCGTAATTCCAAACTACTTTCTTGGCGGCCGTGACTTCGGTGACGGCGAACTGGTGGGCGAACAGAACATTGCCGTTCGGAAGCAACACCGCGTCGCTGATCTCGCCCTTGCCCGGATGGGTATACGACCAGACGATTTCACCCTTGCGGACGATGAACATGCGCTCGGTCTTGGCCTCGCCCGCGTAGAAGAAGTCATGCTGCGCGAGACCTGGGCCGGGCAGAAGCGGCGTCTGCGCAAATAGCCGCGCCAGTCCGCCCACCAGCAGCACGCCGGCCAGCCCCAGGGTTGTGTTTCCGATAATCATTACTTACTCCACAATCGCCTGCATCACGGCGTTCTCGAAGTCTCTCTGCACCGGCGTCACCTGCGTTTGGATCATGACGATGGTGACCATCTTCTCCTTGGGATCGATCCACGTCTGGGTGCCGAACGCGCCATCCCAGCCGAAGCTTCCATTCGAAACCCGCAGTCCCGCCGCCACGCTATCCTCGACGATGCCCACCAGCAACCCATATCCCATGCCATGCGCCGGCCGCCCCAGTTTCCCGTTGAACATATCGCCCACGTGATTGGAAGCCATCAGATCCACGGTCCGCGGACTTAGAAAACGCCTGCCGTTGGACTCTCCGCCATTCAGCAGCATCTGCGCGAACTGCAGGTAATCGCCGGCAGTGGACATCAGTCCTCCGCCGCCGGAAAAGTAGGTTTTTAGCGAGAAGCCGTCCTGATTCTCCGCCTTCACCAGACCGTTCGGACTCTTGCTATACAGAGTCACGAGGCGCGGCCGGCGGTCGTCGGGAGGATAAAAGAACGTATCCTTCATCCCCAGCGGCTCAAACAGGCGTGTACGCGGGAATTCGTCGTACGGCTGCCCGGAAACGATCTCCACAATGCGCGACAGAGTGTCCGGACCCGCGAGTCCGCTATAAGCCCATTGCGAGCCCGGCTGAAAGTCGAGCGGGGCAGCGCCCAGGCGGGGAACGTAGCTTGCCAGCGTGTCGCCGGCGACCGGCCGCGGGGGACCCGACTTCGATCCGATGCCACCAGTCATCAGGCCGTTGGTGTGCGTGAGCAGATCGCGTATGGTTAGTTCGCGATCGGCGGGCACGAGGTAAGACCCGCCCGCATTTCCCCTGGCGACGGCCACCTTGGGGTCTTTGAACTCGGGCAGAAACTTCGAAACCGGGTCGTTCAACCGGAGCTTTCCTTCTTCTATCATCATCATCACGGCCACGCCGGTGATCGGCTTGGACATCGACGCGATGCGGAAAATGGCATCCGTCTGCATGGGACGCTTGGATTCGATATCCATCAGGCCGTGCGCTTCGAAGTGCACCATATGGCCGCGCCGGGCTACCAGCGTCACGGCGCCCGAGATTTCTCCAGCATCGATGTGACGCTGGATGGCTTCGTGGATTCGCTGCAGGCGCGGGGAGGACATGCCAACGTCCTCGGGCTTTCCCGTGGGTACTTCCGCCGCGGTCAATGTTGCGGCCAGAGCGGGGATCAACAAAAGGGGGATCGGGTGGATCGGCTTCATAACCACCTTCTACCTTACAACGTGGCACTATGGCGCTCCGGGCGCCGTGCGACAGTATTGGAAACTCGAGAAGCGTCACATTCGTGCACAAGGTGTTGCATTTCGTTGCAGTTTCGTCCGTGGACTGTGTGGCCATCATGCGGTATTATGAGTACGGCGCGACAGGCCGTGCGCGCGTCAAATGGTCTTCTTGGCGCGCTTCCGAATCAAGGTTTGGCATCGGCGGCAGTTTATGGCTGGTCGTGCGGATCGGATGCGCATTCTTCTGGAAATGGTACCCCCGCACTCCGCCGTCTTTGTCCTTCGGCCCAATCTGTTCTCGCGCCAGTGCACCTTTAGTTGCATCGATGTCAGCTTTTCTTCGCCCGCGCCCGCTTCCACCGCGCGTCATCCTTCAGAACCGCAGCTTTCGGCACGGTGAGCGCGTACGAAAGGCCCGGTCAAAGTTCTGGAACTGGTCAGGCCCCGCGCACCTTGCGCTGAGGTCCGCTATCGTCTCGGCTTGCGTCTTCATTTCTTCTTCATCATGCGTTTGATGGCGGTTCTATGTCAAACCGGGAGTATCCTCCGGAGCTGGTGCTCTATTATATTCGATGACCATTGGATAAGTCGCAATCTCGCGCCATTCCTCTGTCCCCTTTTTCCTTAACAGCAATCGTAAGACACAGGCGCCCTCTGCCCATACCGGAAAGTTGAAGATCATGTGAACCCGAGATCTTCTTTCTCCAATATTGGTAAACGTGAACTCGGCTAACGTGGAACCCGTGCCAAGGAAGGTGTCTGGATCATTAAGCAGATCCATTCCAGTTGTTCCCGATGAGTTCGTGTCTCTCCTCATAAGTCACCCCGACATCTTCTTCACTTGCATGCCAGATCGTAAGGATGTTCCATGAAAACGGAATAAGACTACCCTTTGCCAATTCTACCGTGTTGTGCGGGAGTGGACCGACCTTTATCAAGTCTAGAATAGTGATAGCTGAAACGGTGTTATCGTTGGCTATGATCGCCTTTTGGCACGGGGCGAATAATAACAATACTGGCATTGACGTTCTTCTAAAGATGGTGCTAGACGTTTTTGTAGTTTTCGCTATAGGATGGAAGGAATGATGGGATCTCTCCGACACTGATATGGGATGACGCTGTTCCCATTTCAATATAAAGCATATTGGCTCTGAAAAGCTGATCTGAAGGGTTCCACCCTATTGGTGGCTTAGTGGTTCTGCTGAACCAAGTTGCTCCTTTGGATAGCCAGCGTTTTCTCAGTTGAGAATGAGACCGGATGCAGTCGTGGTAATCGAACTCGGTGCCGCAGCAAGGACATATTGAATGATTGCCTGGAGGTGCGGACAGTTCAGCAAAACCGCAGACTGGACATTGGTGTTTCATATATCATCCCCCATGGTCAATATTTTCCGCATTCCCTTTTGTAATAATCCATGTTTGTAGGCAAACCGTGTTCGTTTGGGTCCGGCTTAAAGTATGTACGGATGAAGCCACTTGCGGACAGGACGCCAAATTCGTTCGTCACGGGATTAAATCTGATCGTATCACCCTTGCTTCTTCTGTGTTCATGGACAACGGCTTCCCGTGGGCCGCCCAAAAACGTAATCGGCCAAGGCCCGTTAGTACCTCGCCCTGTACGTATTCGACCGCATGGTCAATCACCTCATGCTGAAATCGTCCAAACCTTCGTGGGACTTTAGGGCATCGGTGAAGACAGCGAAACCGGCCAGAACGTGGTCGCGGATCTCGGATTGCAGCGTTTTCTTTTTCGTATTGTCTACAACCTTCACTCGCACCTTGCTTCCAAGGCTCTTGGGACCGCGTTCCAGGATGCCCATGACCGCCGTCTTATCCTTCCCGCCCGTGCCGGTAATCTTTTCGGCCCGCTTGTCCTTGTGAATGTTCCGCGCCTTGCCGCCGATGAAAGCCTCATCCGCTTCAACCTGCCCGGATAGCTTTATTCCCCGGCCCCATGCCTAGAGAGAAGCGGATACGGTGATCCATGAACCAAGCGGTTTTCTGGATTATGTCTAGCGCCCGCGCCACTTCGCAACTGCTGAGGCCGTTCTTGCAATTGGAAACCAGACATGTCGCCACCAGCCACTTGTCTAGGCCCAGCGGGGAGTCTTCGTAAATCGTCCCGGTCTTCGGGGAGAACTGCCGTTTAGAATGCTTGTTCCGGCATTGCCAGCGGTTCTGATTGGCCAGGAAGGTTACGTCCTTGCACCCACAGGTGGGGCATTCAATGCCGTTTGGCCAGTGCCGCACTACAACGTATTCGCGGCAGTTCTCGGGTTTGTAGAAAAACTCGATTACTTCTTGAAGGCTGGTGGGTTCGTTGGCGCGTTCCAGACTTCAACAGTACCCGATTCGGCCCGCTTAGCCGAGTAAATATTTGGCTTTTTGAGACACGCTCGCCATGCAACACTCGCGCAAAATTGTGGAAAGCGCTGCATTGTGTCGCTTGAACTGCCTTGGACTGCGATGTGCCAGCACAAGGTTCCCAAATCCTCCGGCATTTTCTGAGACCACCTTAGCACGATGAAGAGCAGCGTCCAGTTCAAAGCCGGGAGCGCGTCTTTGTTTGCGGTAGGTTACGCATGGCAGATGGGCAGTGAATGTCAACCGGGGGCTTACAAATCGAGGGCGGTCGGGTGCGTCGGTTGATACAGGCCAAGGTGCCCGCCGCCAGGCAACCGGATCGCGGTCTTCAGCCCCCATCGCGCCCTCTCGACCGCCGTACAGGCGACATGCTTGGCCGCCAGGGACTCGATCACGGCCTGCAGATCGTCGCACATCAAGTACAACTCCACTCCGGACTCGCCCTCGGCCGGATGCACTGCGGCCTCCGCTGGCGGCAGCTTGAAGATCAGCCAACCATGCCCGGCATCCACGGAACGAAATCCCAACACGTCGCGGAAGAATGCCCGGTCCGCCTCCGCATCTTTGCTGTACAGAAGAATGTGAGCGCCATTAATCGTCATTGTTTTGCTCCGATCTCAAACAAATGCTTGCCGCCGCGCATGTACAGCACCCCGTCCGCGATGGCCGGCGTGGCCATCACGGTCTCGCCCAGATCGTTTTCGCCGAGCAGTTTGTACTCAGTGCCCAGCGCCAGCACAAAGCTGTGACCTTCCTCGTTCGTAATGTGCAGATGACCGGCCGCGGCTACCGGCGAACTGGTGAAACCCGACGTTCCACCGCCCAGGCGCTGCTGATACTGGCGCTCTCCGGTGGCCATTTTATAAACGCTCAACACGCCGGAGTCGAAACAGAAGTAACCCAGGCCGTTGTCGAGCAGCGGCGTCTGCATATAATTGCCGCCGCGCTCCTCCTTCCAGGCGATGGCGGACTCGCTGTCCGTGATGTCGCCCGCCGCGTCCGTGCGGATGGCGTAAATCGGCCGCCCCTTGCCGTGCGCGTTGGTGACCACCACCAGCCCATCCTGATACACAGGCGTAGGCACCGGAATATCGCCGCCGCCCTTCAGGCTCCACAGTTCCTTGCCGGTCTTCAGATCGTAACCGCCGATGTGTTTCCATCCATTTACCACCACCTGCCACCCGCTCGCGCCGTCCGCCGTATACGGCACCACGGCCGGCGAGCCGAACGTCGGCACATCGTTGCGCGGCGTGCGCCAGATCTCCTTGCCGGTCTTGATATCGAGCGCCGCCAGGAACGAATCCTTTTGCACGTCGGCCTGGATGATAACCATGTTGTCGTGGATTACCGGCGAACTGGCGAATCCCCATTGCGCGCCGGGCACCATGTAGAAGCCCGAATCCAGCACTCCGAAATCTTTCTTCCAAAGCAGCTTGCCTTTCAGGTCGTAGGTGAACAGCCCTTCGGAGCCGAAGAAAACCACCAGGCGTTTGCCGTCGGTGGCCGGAGTTGGATTGGCGTGCGTGGATTTGGGATGGCGCATGATCTTCGGCATGCCGCTGACCGCCACGCGCTCCCACAGTATCTTGCCGGACTTGCGATCCAGGCAATAGACGTTGAAACTCTGCGCGGGTTCGCCTTTCACCGGGGCGATGTCGCCATAGAGACCGACCTTCAGCTTAGATTCGCCGCTGGCGGGCACCGCGCTGGTGATGAAGATGCGGTCGCCCCATATGACGGGGCTGGAGTGGCCCAAGCCGGGAATGGCCTTTTCCCAGCGGATGTTTTTACCAGACTCGACGTTCCACTCGGTGGGAGGTTCGCCGGTGCCCACTCCATTGGCGGAAGGTCCCCGGAATTGCGGCCAATTCGGATCGGACGCCATAGCGGCCAGCGCCAGCAGGTAAATGGTGAAAAGCTTCATGGGTTCCAGTCTATCGCGCCAGATCGTATACCGCCAAGGTTTTGCGGTCCCGCAGGTAGAGCCGCGTGCCCACCAGCGTGGGCGGCGTCCAGGCGATGCTTTGCAGCACCGAGGCTTTCGACAGCACTTCGAATTTCTCCGGCGTCGCGCGGCACAGCGCCAGTGTGCCATCCTGATCCGCGAGGATGAGCTTTCCATCCGCCCACAGCAGTTGCGCCTTGGCGAAACCGCGCTCCTGCCACTTGATTTTGCCGGTTTTCAATTCCACCGCCGTCATCAGCACGGGACCGTTGTATCCTCGCGAAATGTACACATAGCCGTCGCGCTGGATGGCCGTGCCGATGTGCAGTTCCAGGTGCGGATCGTACCAAAGCTGATCCACTTTGGTCTTGCCGCCGGACTGGGTCAAGTGCAGCACGCGCGCGCCGGAGCCGTACGCGGAGGCCACGAACAACAAGTTACCGGGCGCCCACACCGGGGTGCTCACCGCCAATCCGTAATTGGTTTCGTGCTCGTGCGTCCACAGCAGCGCGCCGTTATCGGGATTGAAGCCGAATACTGTCTTGGACGCCAGCACCACCACCTGCGGTTGGCCATCCACGTTGATGAGCAGCGGCGAGGAGTGCGAGTTGGTGAATTTCAGCGCTTTCCAGACCACTGCGCCGTCGCTCTGGCGGAACGCGATGACGCCGTCGCCGCTGCCGCCGGCCTGGTAAATCAGCATGTCCTTGTAAGGCAGCGCGTGGCAGGAGTAGCCGAACTGCAGATGGGTGGCGTGGAATTCGTTGTACAGGTCGTGCGACCATTTCGGTTTCCCGGTTTTTTTGTCGAGCGAATGGATCTTGCCGGTGCCGCTGGCCGCGATCAGGCGGTCACCCACCACCTGCGGCATCGCATACGGGCCCGGCCCGACCGCTTCCGAGTAGTCATTGGTAAATGGGTTGTCGTAGGCATATTCCCAGATGGTCTTGCCGGTGGCCGCGTCGAGCGCCGTGATCACGTCTTGCGAATTGCGGCGAAACGCGGTGTACAGAATGCCGCCCTCTTCCGCGATTGCGGAATATCCGTCGCCCAGCCGACGGCTCCAGATCTTTTTCGGACCAGCGGCCGGCCAGGAGTCCGCCAAGCCCGACGCGTTGACGATAAAATCGCGGTTCTTGCCGCCCCACGTGAGCCAATCTTCCGCGACGGGCGCGGATTTCCTGGCGGCTTCGGCGGTCTTCTTGGCCGCGCCTGTCTTGTGGGTAGTCTCCGCCGGGAACGCCAGGGCCGCCAAAGACACGGTTAGAGCGATGCGGGTCGAAAGCATGTTCGATTGGACGCTCGGACGGGCGGTTTGTTCCGGAATTCGCCAAAAGGATATACCCTTGTACGGTGACCGAAGACACGGCTCCGGACAGTGTCGACTTGCTGCGGGAACTGTCAAAGGTGGCTGCCCACCGGGGCATGGGTACGGCTAACGAGCGGCGTGCGGCCCAGTGGCTGGCAGGCAAGCTGCGCGGCATGGGATACCGCGTTGCCGAGCAGTCCTTTCGCACCACGCGCGATAATCTGTACCTGCTGCCGGCGCAGGTTTTCGGCTGCGCTGTGGCGGCCGCGGCGCTGGCGCTGTGGACGCCTCTGGCATGGCTGGGTCTCGTACTTATGGGATATGGCGTCGCGATGCTGTTGGCCGAGACTTCCGGCCGCGCTGTGGACCTCACGCCGCTGCCGCGATTCGCTTCGCAGAACGTCGTGACCGAGCCGCGGCGGAAGGTTGCCCGCACCGTGTTCGTCACCGCGCATTACGACACGCAGCGCGGCAGCTTCCTGTTTCATCCGCGGTTCGTGGACCGGCTGCCGTGGTTCTTCAACGCCTGCTATGCGAGCTTGATTGTGGCCATCGCGGGAGTGACGATGAAGGCCGCGCATCTGGCCGCTGCCGGCTATGTGCTGTGGGTGGCGATGCTCCTTTGCGCGTGCGCCTGCGCCGCGTATCTGGCCGCCGAACTCAGCGGACGCTATACGCCGGGCGCCAACGATAACGGAACCGGCGTGGCGCTGGCTCTGTGGCTGGCGTCGGAATACGCGCGACATCCGGACGAGTTTCCGGCGGGCTGCGATTTGCGGTTTCTGTTCACGGGGAGCGAAGAGGCCGGGTGCCGGGGGATGAAAGCGTTTCTCAAGTTGCAGGGCGGCGGCTTGGACCGGCGCACTGTACGGTTCGTGAATCTGGACAACCTGGGCACGGGGATGCCGACCTACCTAAGCGGCGAAGGGATGGTATTCTACCGGCGCGCCGGAGCCACGCTGCTGAGCATCGCGCGTGCTATGCGCGAAGAGTTGAACTTGCAGGAGCACTCGAATCTATTGCTGCCTACCGATGCGCTGCCTCCCTTGGCGCAGGGCTGCGAAGCGATTTCGTTCCTCGGCAAAGACGAATCTGGGCGCATGGGGAACTACCACTGGCACACAGACACGTTCGAGAACGTGGATGCCGCGCTTTTGCGGAGCCGGCAGCGGTTGTTCGCCGAGTTCGTCAAGCGCGCGATGGCTTAAGGAGTGACAGCAAGTCTGAGCCGGGC
>Ga0302324_100012397_pt1 | contig 17377 bp, 14 predicted proteins | sample Palsa_T0_1_FD_201949 | JGI IMG/M metagenome (GOLD analysis project Ga0302324, IMG submission 201949) | Peat permafrost microbial communities from Stordalen Mire near Abisko, Sweden - Palsa_T0_1 | ecosystem: Environmental > Terrestrial > Soil > Palsa > Peat permafrost | place: Sweden: Abisko...
CGGCACTACGAGCGGCCCCCGATCGATTCCCAGTCCTGGATCCCCCGGCGCTTCGCGGTCACCAGCTGAGCCCCGGTGCACAAATACGTCATCCTGGGCATCCAGGGCAGCGGCAAGGGCACCCAGGCCAGGCTGCTGGCCGACGACTTCGACCTCGAGCACGTCAGCGTGGGCGAGATCTTCCGCTGGAACGTCCAGCACCACACCAAGATCGGCGCCCAGGTCAGGCGCACCATCGCGGCCGGGAGCCTGGTCCCCGACGACCTGGTCGAGTCCGTGGTGGGCGAGCGGCTCGCGGCCCACGACTGGAACTACGGCTTCATCATCGACGGGTTCCCGCGCAACGCCCGGCAGGCCGAGTTCTTCCTGGAGAGCTACGACATCGACGGGGTCATCAACCTGCACCTAGACGACACCGAGGTGCACCGCCGCGTGCTCGCCCGCCGGCTCTGCACCCAGTGCGGCGCCGACTTCAACCTCCTCGCCCGCCCGCCGAAGGAAGAGGGCACCTGCGACCTGTGCGGCGGCCAGCTCGGCACCCGGGCAGACGACAACCCCGCCGCGCTGGCCGTCCGGCTCGCCGCCTACCACGGCGAGACCCGCCCCGTCATCGAGATCTTCCAGCGCAAGGAATACGTCATCACCATCGACGGCGCCCAGGACATCACCACCGTCCAGGACGCCATCAGGACCCAGCTCCCCGGCATCTCGTGATTACCGCAGAAGGCTGGTCAGGCGGAGCCGCGCAGCACCAGGCGCGGCTCGAGCAGGACATGGTCGCGCGACGTGTGCTTGCCCGGGGTGAGGAGCTTGCCGAGGGCGGTGACGCACGCGTCCGCCACCTCGTCGATCGGCTGGGCCACGCTGGCCAGGCCGATAGGGGCCGCGATAGAAGAATCGTCGAAACCGATCACCGCAGTGCCGTTCCCTGGGGGCAGCGTGCCCGGCGTATAGCCGCGCGAGGTGATCTCGGTCCAGACGCCGAGCGCGATGCCGTCGGAGACGCAGACGAAGGCGGTAGGCGGCTCCGGGGCGTCGAGCAGCCGGGCGCACGCGGCCCTGCTCTCGGAGTCCTCACCATGGATCTCGATCCGCGGGCCGAGTACGGGCAGGCCGGCCGCATGGTGCGCTTGCTCCCAGCCGGAGCAGCGATCGTCGCCGCTATTATTGCCGGCCGGCCAGCCGATAAAGGCGATACGCCGGTGACCTGCCTGGATCAGGTGCTCGGTAGCGACGCGCACTCCGTAGGCCCCGTCCACGTCCACCCAGGGATGGACGGTCCGGCTGCCCCAGGGGCGGCCGAAGGTGACGAACGGGACACTCTTGCGCCGCAGCCAGGCGGTCCTGCGGTCCCGGGTATGGGTGTCGACGAGCACGAACGCATCGAGCGTGTAGTCGTTCAGCAGCTGGTCATAGGCGTCGATCTCCTCTTGGTCCCCGACCGCCGTGAACAGCAGGATCCGGTAGCCGGCCTCCTGGGCCCGCTGGGTGAGCGCATGCAGGAACACGTTGTGGACCTCGGCCAGCCGCGCGCCCGGCGGGGGGATGATCACCGCGATGAGGTGCGAGCGCTGTGTCCGCAGCATCTGCGCCGCCTTGAGCGGGCGGAAGCCAGTCTCCGCGATCACGGCTTCCACCCGCTGGCGAGTCTCGGGACGGACCCGGTGCGGCGCGTTGATCACGTTGGAGACGGTCGAGCGGGAAACGGCGGCGGTCTCGGCCACCGTCGCCATCGTCGGGCGCTCCGTTACCGGGCGTCGGCCGCGAGGTGCTGCTGGCATGCGTGGTCTCTTTGGATCGTTTTACATTATCCTTTTGATCGTTCCAAGCATCGATAGGATCCACCAGACGCGCGGCACTGTCAAATCTCCGCGGTGAGGCACCGTCAGCTTCTGCCGTCTGGCCCGGACAACCTGAAGGAGGCGGTTGATGTCGGCGTCTGATCAGCCCTGGCTGCATGATCTCGTCACGGTGCTGAGCGCGCCGACGGTGGCGCTCAGCGAGCCGAGCGGGCAAATCCGCGCCGACGGCGCGCAGGGCGTGCTGCACGCCGATGTCCGCGTGCTGTCCCAGGCGGTCCTTGAGGTTGGCGGCGACGAGCCCACGCCGATCAGCAGCGGGCTCCTTGACGCGCGGACCGCCAGGTTCGTGTCGGCGGCGCGGACGCTAGGCGATGACACCATGGACGCGACCGTCCAGGTGGAGCGCGAGCGTACCGTCACTCCCGGCGAGATCAGCGAGCGGATTACGCTCACGTGCTACGCGGATTCCGGGGTCAGCACGGTGCTGGCGCTCACCGTCGCCGCGGACCTGGCCGGCGTGTCCGACATCAACGCCAACCGGGTGGCCGCCGGCCCCGCGCCGGCCCGGCCGCAGGGCGACGGCCTGACCTGGCCGGCCGGTCAGGTGAGCGTGACCTTGTCCGCACCCGGCGCCTCGGTCTCGACGGGGAACGTCCTGCGCTGGCCGGTGCGGCTGGCGGGCCGGGGTACCTGCGAGGTCCGCTGGCGGCTGACGATGACGGATCCTGCTGCCATCGTGATCGCGCCCCCGCCAGGCTCGGTGGCGGGCGTCCGCGCGGTGGGCGACGACCCGAGGGTGTCCATGCTGCTCGAGCAGTCGCTGGCCGACGCGAACGCGCTGCGGATGGCCGTACCGCAGGCCCGCGACGACGTTTTCCTCGCCGCGGGCGCCCCGTGGTACTTCACCTTGTTCGGCCGGGACAGTATCTGGGCGGCACGCCTGCTGCTGCCCTTCGGCTGGCAGCTAGCCGCGGGCACGCTTCGGACGCTGGCCGCGTTGCAGGGCCAGCGGCTCGACCCGGCTACTTCCGAGGAGCCCGGTAAGATCCCGCACGAGCTGCGGCGCGGCGGCTCGCTCTACTACGGCACGATCGACGCCACCCCGCTGTGGGTCTGCCTGCTGCATGACGCGTGGCGCTGGGGAATGCCTGAGGAACAGGTACGCGCGCTGCTGCCCAGCCTGCGGGCGGCGCTTGAGTGGATGCGCGGCTACGGGGATGCCGATGGCGACGGCATGCTCGAGTACATCGACCAGAGCGGACACGGGTTGTTCAATCAGGGATGGAAGGATTCCCCTGATGCGATTCGCTTCGCCGACGGCCGCATCGCTTCGCCGCCGATCGCGCCGTGCGAGGTGCAGGGATACGCGCACGAGGCAGCACAGCACGGCGCGGACCTGCTGGCCGCGTTCGGCGAGCCCGGCGCGGAGCGGTGGCGGGAGTGGGCAGGCAGGCTCACCGAAGCGTTCCATCAGTCGTTCTGGGTGGCCGGGGGCAACTATCCGGCCCTCGCCCTGGACCGGGACAAGCAGCGGGTCGACTCGCTGACCAGCAACATCGGTCACCTCCTCGGTACCGGCCTGCTGACGTCGGCGCAGGAGGCCACGGTGGCCGCGCGGCTGGCCGGCCACGACATGAACTCGGGTTTCGGGCTGCGCACGATGTCCGCGCGCAATGGCGGCTACAACCCGCTGAGCTACCACTGCGGTTCGGTGTGGAGCCACGACACCGCCATCGTGATCAGGGGCCTGTTCCGCAGCGGTCACGGCCAGGTCGCGGCCTCGCTGACCGATGGCCTGCTCTCGGCTGCGGCCGCTTTCGGCTGGCGTCTTCCCGAGCTGTTCTCCGGTATCGGTGACGCTCCGTGGCCCACCCCGTATCCAGCTTCTTGCCGGCCGCAAGCCTGGTCGGCCGCGGTGGCGGGCGCGCTGATCCAGGCTCTGCTCGGCCTCGACGCCGACGTGCCGGGCGGCACGGTGACGGTCCGGCCGCCCGGCGTACCGATGGACGGCGCGGGTACCCGTCTTCATGTCGATGGCCTCGTCGCCGGCGCCGAGACGTTCAGCGCGGGAATCGATCAATGGGGCGGTGGCTACCTGCGCGGCTGCACCCTGAATCCGGTGCGCAGCTGGCTGACCCCAGCTCCGCGTCAGTTCGGGCTCGAGGATTCCGCCGATGCCCGCACGGGATGCTGACCACGCACGCCGACGTCCTCAACCCGACCTGCTGGCGTTCATCCGGCTGCCCGATCATCTCCTGATCGGGCAGCGCACGTACTTCGGCGTCGGCAAGGCGCCCGTCGCTGAAGCGCTGCGGCAGATCCAGAACGGTAGCGGCCTTGCGCCCGGCGGGGCCGACTTCGTTCAGGCGGACGCTCAGCGGATGACCGGATCACGAGAGCAAGCGGCGTAGCGCGCTACGGACGGGCGCTTCCTGCTCAATACCGTAGCCGCGACGCAGGCACGCGCTGGCCAGGTCGCCGACGCCATCATGGCGCTGGGCCAGGCGAGCGATGACCTCGAGGCTGCCAGGGCTGAAGGCATCCCCCGCAGCATGCTCGACCGTGCCGATGTCAAGAACGGTGCAGCGGGCACGTGTCGGGTTCGAAGCCTGCCTCCGCGAGCAGGCGCGGCAGGTCTTCTCGTGCCTTGGTGTTGAAGACGTGGGCTTGCACGAAAGCCCGGGCCCCATCGTGCCTGCGGCCTTGAGCCAGGTCGTCCGCCGCCCGGACCAGCCATATCAGTCGCGGATCCGATGCGGGGATGGCTAGTGCCGACGCGACTCCAGGCCAGTCGGCCGCGAGTTGGCTGCTGAGCTCGGCGGCGCGGGCGGCGACCTGGCTCTGGCGGTCGCGCCGGGCGGCCGTAGCGCTTGCCTGCCCGGCTGCCAGTGACGGATGCGGCGTCCAGCCTCGTGGGGGACTGCTGATCCGGCCGGACCGGTAATCGTGGTCGAGTGCCACGCATCCAGCACGGGCCAGTGCCAGTGCGATGTCTTCCGCGCGATCACCGAAGCGTGCCCCGATTGTGGTCCAGCGACGGATAGCGCTGGTGGCCCAACGCCAGTCGGCATCGGTAAGCAGCCCATCCGGCCGCTGCGGATGCGCCACCGCATCGGTGCGCAACTGAACGCGCCTGACCTTGGGACGGCCAGCGCGGTCATTATCGAAGGTGCCGTCATCGTGGGTTGGCTGGGCGTAGGCGACCATGCCGTCAGGTACTCCAGGGTGGTCGCGTAGCGGGAACTCGTGCGTCTGGGACACGGATCGTCTAGCCGAAATCCATCAGCGGGTCGTCGGGGTCGCTGCCTTGCTCCAGATCCGGCGCCGCCGCGGGCCGGTAGGAAGACAGCCAATCCGCCAGCAGCTCTACCCGGCCGCGGCTCGCTTCGTCTCCGACGACGACCGGCGGTTCGTTATAGGCAATCGCATCCGAGCTCCGCCGCAGCTTGATATACAGCCCGGAAGCCTCGAGCGCATAGCGCTCCATGTCATCCTGGAGCGCGCCGATGACCGTGATGTTGCGGTCCCGGCCGATCCGCTCGAATAGTGCCACGGCCTCCCGCCGATGCTGCTTGCCCAGGTTACGGCCGAGTTCGTCCAAGATCAGTACCAGCGGACGCTCGCCGCCGGCGGCGAGCGCCGCCGCGCAGACCAGCTTGGCGGCCTTCTCGTCGATCTGGGCGGTATTTGCCTTCAGGTCGTAGCTGCCCATGCGCTGGCCTTCGGCCCGCCGCCATTTGGGCGCGACGGTCCATTGCCAGGGCCGGTCCGGTTCGGCGGGCGGCTCCGGCTCAGGGTAGTCCAGGCCGGCGCCATACCCGCCGTAAGCCTGGTCGAGTTCATCGAAGGCCTGCGCTACCTGGCTGAGAGTGTTCTTGATCCCCAGCGCCAGGGAAGCCCGGTGCGCATGGGATGTCTGCTCTGCCTCGGTTAGTCCCAGATGCGCGGTGGCCAGGTCAGCCTGACGGTCGGCCCGCTGGTTGCTGATCTGCGCCTGCTGGTAGCTGTCGTGCTGCTCGCTGAGGTTCAGGTGTGTCCGCAGTGCCCTTAGCAATGCGGGAGTGAGCCTGACCCGGACGTCCAATCCACCTCGCTGCCAGCGTTGCTCAATGAGCAGCTCACGAATCTCGGCGGGCATTTCCTCGGCGGGCATACCGTCAGGGAAGCAGAGCCGAACGGCATCGTTGAGAGCCTGGCATGCCTCCTCGTTCCATTCGATGATGCTGCGCCGCTGCTGGCTGTCATCAAGCGCGAGCAGGTGACGGCGGGCCGCCTCATCGCTCTCTCCCCAGTCGGCCTGGCGTCCGATCAGGTTCATGTCATCGCGTTCGCTGGTAAGTCTCGCCTTGTCGTCCTCAGCCAGTCGCTGGCTGGCGTGCAGGCGGGTACGTTTGCCCCGCAGGTTGACCAGCGTCTCGTCACGGGCATGCGCTGCGCCGAGCGCCTTCCCGTATTCGTCTTCAGCCGTCGCCAGCGCTGGCCGGAGCGCTTCACGCTGCTCCAGCGTGGCCTCGTTCTCCTTGCGCAGCCGAGCTATTTCCGCATTAACGTGGCTCACTTGCTCGGCGGCTTCGGCCGCGCGTACCCGATCTTCTGCTCGGCTGAGGACCTTCCGCGCGGCCTTTAGCCGGGCCTCGGCTTCGTTGAGCAGCCGGACTTTCTCCGTATGGTCGTGGCGAGCGGCGGCGATGCGGGCGGCCCGGCCAGTCAGCGGGTCAGTAAAACCGCCGAGCACTATGACGCCTGCCGCCGCGTCCGTCAGCGTAGCGGCGCCATCAGCTCGGTGTCCGACCGCAGTGAGGAAGACGGCCAAGTCGAAACGCGGATCGGCGCTCGCAGGCAGGTCTGGCTGCTCGGCCGCGGCCGACGTGAGTTTATCGGCAAGCACCAACGTCGAACCAGGCCGGTCGGCAAGGACCAATGTCGAACCGGGCAGGCTGGCCAGCAGGTCGCGGGCTTTCGCACCCTGATCGCGGTGGACGACTACGGCGCCCCGGTAAAGAGCAAGCCCGGGCTCCCACGCGGCGCGCTGGGTGTCCGCTAGCTGGACGACGTCCAGCAGTGCGGCTGCAGGCAGGTCGGCCTTTTCCAGGATACGCAACTGGTCCGTCGCCAGGTCCTGGCCGGATTCGGTCGCGTCGCGGAGTTCACGGGCTCGCTGCTCGTCAGCTTCGGCCGCGCCTTTACCGGCCAGGGCCCGTTCGAGCTTCTCCTTTGCTATTTCCCGTTCCTGCGCGGCGACCTCTTGATTCCGTCCGTCCGCGGCCCTGGCCAGCTCGAGAAGCTGACGGTGCTGGCCGGATAGGTCGTCAAGCTGGTGAACTATGAGCTGGTGACTGGTGTCCAGGTCCTTATCGCGGCCGGAGAGCTCCTGGCGGCGCCTCGTGGTGTCCGCGAGGCGGCGAGCAAACTCCACGTCGTCGCTCAACGTGTCGATCTGCGCATCAACTTCTCGAAGCTCGCCGCTCAACCGCTCGGCTCGCTCATCGAGGGCGCCGAGGTCCGAACGAATCTGATCGGCGCGCTCAAGGCCGTCGACGAGGTGGCGGGCACAGCGGTTCTGCCACGCCGCCCGGGAGGTGCCCAGTTGATCACGTGCCCTACGGCGCTGCGCGATCCCGGCCTCGACGATCGCGATCTCGCGCAGCCAGGTCTCCAGGTCACGCTCAGCGTCGAGGACTTCGACCCGGTGCGCGTGTTCCTTGCTGCGCAGGGCCTGTTCCTGCTCGAGTTCGCGGTCCAGGCCGGTGAGGTTGGCGATCGCGTCGAAGATCCGCGCCGCGCTCAGGTCGTTGAGCGGCTGGGCCAGCAGGTTGGGGGTCGGGCTGGAGCGCACCGAGGTCGACAGGAAGGACACGCACCGCGCGGTGCCGCCGAACAGCACGGCCGAGAGCCTGCTGGCGTGGAAGTCCGTCCGCCCGTTGCTGAACGGCATCAACTGCCACATCTCGTCGACCCGGGCCGCGCGCTGCGCCTCCGTCGTCCCGTAGGCCAGGTACAGGCCGTCACGCCAGCGCAGGTCGAGGTAGGGCGCCTTGCGGTTGATCCGGAGCCAGACCGTCAGGGCGCTTTCGGTCAGCTCCGCGACGGTCGCCGCGCCCGGTGCGGCGAACACCCCGATGATGTAGCCGTGATCGGCGTTGGCGTAGCGCGTCTCCTGCGCGGCCAGCTCGGCGGTGAACAGCAGGTCGGCGGCCCCCGCGGCGCCGCTGGCCAGCTTCCACTGGTCGTCGGCGTGCAGCAGGCTCAGCCCGGCGATGAAGGAGGACTTCCCGGCGCCGTTGGAGTCTTTCGGGCCCTCCCCGGCCACCGTGATCAGGCCCTGGCTGATCATCGGCATCGGGTGCGTGGACAGCCGCGAGATGTCCACCAGCTGGGTGCCGACCAGGACCCGGGCACCGACGATGTCGTGAACACCGCTCCCGGCGCTCATGCCGCTCCCGGCCGGCCGCGCCGGGCCCGGATCGCCGCGGCCACCGGGCTGCCGGGTGCCGCGGCCAGGATCAGCTCTTCTTGCAGCCGCCGCCGGGCCGCCGCGCTGAGGCGGTGCAGTTGCGGGCCGGGGACGTAGGCCGCGCTCTGTCCGGTCCCGGCCCGTTGCGGCGCCAGCTGCACCAGGCCGGCCGCGCGCAGATGGCCGAGCGCGATCCGCACCTCGGTGGGCTGGAGCCGGCTGGCCTCCAGCAGTTCGCTGGCCATGGTCGGCTGGCCTGATGTCCACGTGTCGCCCGACAGCGCGCCGCGGCTGCGCGGGATCGCCACCGAATGGATCAGCACCAGGACAAGCACCGCCCGGTCGATCGCGGGCAGAGGTTGCCAGCCGGCCCGGGCCAGCTCGGCGGCGGCGTCGTCCCGGTAGCCCGACGTCCAGGACGTTCCGACCGGGACCAGGGTCCGGCCGACCCGGTGCAGCAGCTCGTCCAGGCTGCGCCGCAAGGTGGCGTCGCGCAGCGCCAGCAGCTGTCCCTCCGGGACCGGTTCGGGACTGTGCTCCACCGCGGCGAAGGCCGAAAGGACCTCGTCACGGTGGCGTTCGCTCAGTTCGGCCAGCACCGGCTCGAACACCGGGTTCATCCCGGTCAGCGTGGTCATGCCGAGAGTCCGGCGGCGGGCATCGACCGGTACATCTCCCGCAACGTGCTGAGCTGCGCCGCGTTCCATGCCGCGACCCGCGGCCCGAGCCGGATCACCGGCGCCCCCTCGTCCCAGAGCAGCCAGCCGGACCTGGCCAGCCGGCGCACTCCCGCCAGCAGCGCGCGGTGCGAGACCGCCTCGTCGCGGATAACGATAGCCGTGAACGCCGCCGCCACCTGCTCCCATGGCGCGGCTGCGCCGGGCCACAGCGGGCCGGCCGGGTCCGTCCAGCAGCACCGCACGCAGGCGGCCAGGACGCGGGCGGTGTCGTTCGGATGCTCCAGGATGTGGCCGGGCAGTCCCAGTTCGTCCAGCACCGCCGCACTGGCGTTGTCCGGGAGCACCGGTAGCAGCCAGGTGCCCGAACCGTCGGGCTCAGCCAGCCGCAGCATGCCCGCGGGGGCTGGGCCGCCCGGCGGGATGCGCTGCGGCCCGGCCGCCCGGGCCCGGGCCCACCACAGCGCCGTGTCGGTCTGGTTCACTGCGGCAGCCGCCTGAACCAGCCGTCGGAAACCCACGAAGGGAACGCTTCCGCATCGATGCGCAAGCCGTCATCCCAGCGCAGCTCGAACGGCAGCTCCGGGTGATGGTGGATGGCGATCATCTCACCGACCAGCCTGCGGCCGGTTGGCCAGTCGCCGGCCTCGTCGAGCAGTTCGGCCACGCTGACCGCGCCGCGGTCACCCAGCAGCCTCATCGCTGCGGCCCGCAGTTCGGCGGCGTCATCGGTCGGCATGAGTTCTTTCTCGGCGAGGTCCTGGCGGTCATCGGGCCGCGGCGGGCGGGACCGGGTGCCGCCGGCCGGGCGCGCTGATTCTACGGCCTCGGCGAGCGCCTGCGGTGACAGCCAGGGCGCCGGGGCATCGAAGACGAACGAGTCAAGCACCGTGGCCAGGGTCTGCGCATCCGAGCGACGGGCGAAGCTGACCCACGTCTCGGCCGGCAGGAAACCCAGGGCGCGGGTCGTGCCCGCTTGCTCGATCAGCCGGCCCGCGGCCGCCTCGATCGCGTCGCCGTAGGCGGCCAGCGAGGTACGCAGCGACGCGCACGGCGGCCCCAGGCTCGGCCAGCGGCCCAGCACCACCGCGTGCACTTCTTCCGCCTGGACGATCAGCGACCGGTTTCCCCACAGCAGCTGAGCGTTCTCCCGCAGCGCCTCCGCGGCACCACGCTGGACGAGGCTGGTCAGCTCGTTGGCCAGCAGCCGGAACACCTTGGTCAGCCGGCCCACGGACGCCCGGCCGTCGTCGGCCACCGCATCGTGATGGCTGACGTTCAGCTGCTCGAGCGTCAGCAGCTGATGCAATTCCGATTGGCCGCCCCGCTCGGCCAGTCGCCGTAGGAACAGCAGCATGATGTACGGGGCGAACGCCGCCCGGTAGTGCTGCTCGTTCGGCCGGTCGACCACCTTGGTGATCGCCCGGTAGTCGCGGAGCACGCCGAGTCGCCGCTCCACCACGGTGACGCCGAACCGATGGCACGCGGCGACCACCTCGGCGGCCGTCAGCCCCTCGCTGCCCGCCGCCGCGAACGCCTCCAGGATCGCCTCGTCGACGTCGATCAGGCCGGCGTCCAGGATCATCGCCCCGGCTTCGCGGGCCAGCACGGCAAACGCCTGGCGGTACACGCGCAGCACCGCGGCTTCGGTGGTCAGCTCGGTCAGCATAGCGTCGACGGGTTCGCTCACCAATACAAGGTAGGTAAGGCAACCGGCGAGCGCGAACATGACCGTTAAGAGTGCGTGAATTTTGCTCTGGCATCGACCAAAAAGGGTTTCCAGGTTCTAGGATTGGTCTATACCTTTTGTGGCACTGGTCGACTAGGCGGCGGGGCATGGCAGGGCACATGGTGAGTACTGGTGATCCGCTATCGATCGGTGCCGCCGACCTGACGGTGGACCGGCTGGGCGAGCCGGGGGTCGTTTCGCCGATGGCCCGGCTGCTGCGCGGTCGCGCTAGCTCTCCGCATTATGTTCACGAGACCGACCGGGTCCTGCTCGACGATACGGCCGCGATGGCGGCCGCGCGCGGGGGCCTGGTGAGTGAGATGCCGTCGCTTGAGCCCGGCGGACCGCGGGAGTACATCTACTTCGACCCGGCCCGTACCCGGGTCGGCATCGTGACGTGCGGAGGCCTGTGCCCGGGCCTGAACAACGTGATCCGCGGCCTGGTGCTCGGGCTGTCGGAGAACTACGGCGTCACCGACATCCGCTGGGGATCTCGGCGCTGTTCGTCGTCGGCGGGGACGGCTCGCTGCGCGGCGCGCAGGAGATCGCCGACGCGGCGTCGGCTTGGTCAAGGTGATGGGCCGGCACTCGGGATTCATCGCCTGCTACGCGGCGCTCGCGAATTACGACGCCGACTGCGTCCTCATTCCCGAGGTGCCGGTAAACCTCGACGGCCCGGACGGGTTCCTGGCCTGGCTGCGCGGCCGGGTGCGGCAGCGCGGGCACGCGGTCATTGTGGTGGCCGAGGGCGCCGGCCAGGATCTTTTCGCCCGCGCCGGGGACCGCGACGCGTCGGGCAACGTCCGGCTGGCCGACATGGGAGCGCTGCTGCGCGAGCGGATCATCGACGACTTCGCGGCGGCCGGGACGCCGCTCAGCCTGCGCTATTTTGATCCGGGCTACGCGATCCGCGGCGTCCCGGCCAACGCCTACGATGCGGTCTTCTGCCTGCGGCTCGCCCAGGCCGCCGGCCACGCCGCGATGGCGGGCCGCACGGCGATGGTGGTAGGCCGCTGGCACGGCCGGTTCGTGCACCTGCCGATCTCCCTGGCTACCGGCAGCCGCAACCTGGTCGACCCGGACGGCGACCTGTGGATGTCCGTACTCGAGGTCACCGGCCAGCCGCCGCGCTTCGGCGGCTGACCACTCCGGGCCCGCTACAGCTTGCTGCGGATAGCGATCTGGGCAAGCTCGGGCATCTTGCGCTCGGCCGCTTCGGCCGCGATCCGCACGCCGGCCAGCGCCAGCGCGAAGCCGTAGACGGCGCCGCACACCAGCAGTACCGGCATCCGGATGGCGGCCGGATCGGCGTTGCTGAGCACGATGGCGAAGATGAGCGGGATGACCGCGATGGCGGTGCCGCCCACGCTGCCGAAAACGCCGAGGGCCCCGTAGGCCGTGTATCCCGACGCGGCCTGGCGCATGGGGTTCCCGCCTCGTTTCTCCATCGGGTAGGGCGCCACGACCGTGAAGATGTTGGCCAGGGCCAGGGCCGCGCCGATGGCGGCGAAACCGATGGCCGTACCCAGCAGCCCGAACCCGGGCTTCCCGATCACGGCGGCGAGGCCGAACGAGACGGCGGTAACCAGCGGTACCGCGATCACCGCCAGCGCGATGTTCTGGCCGGCGAAGTAGGCCCGTAGCTCGCGGCGGCCGGTCAGGGCCATCGCCTCCAGGACGAACGGCGGCCCGGTATACCCGGCCGCGTTGGCGTGGAAGTAGCCGACGAACCCGGCGCCGATGACCGCGCTGCCCATGACGAAGGCCGGATGCCCGTCCGGGCCGATGAGGGCCCGGGCCGACACGGCGGCCATGATGACCGCGGTCATCGCCCAGAAGACGAGCGACGTGGGGTCGCGGCGCTGGTAGATCCAGACCCGGGCGGTCACCGCGCCGCGCAGGCCGTACCGGGCCAGCGGCAGCGCTGTGCTGTGCACCCGTGATGACTGGGTGGTGGTGTCCGCGGTGACCAGGGCACGGCTGAGCGAGGAGATCCAGAGCCCGGCCAGCACGACGATGATGGCGGCCAGCAGCGCCAGGCGCAGAAACGCGGTGCCCAGATGCCCGTCGGAGGCGTCCTGGATCGCGTGCGCGGCCAGGCCAGGCGGCAGCCAGCGCAGCCACGAGTCGATTCCGGCGAAGCTCGCCGCACTGAACTTGCCGTCGGCGGCCTCCTTGGGCACTACCTGGGAGAAGAACTCGTACAACGCGAAGATCGGGATGATCAGGAAGGCGGCGAGGTCCTTGCCGCGGCGGGACCGGAGCAGCCCGGCCAAGCCGGTGGTCACCAGCCGGGCCAGCGTGATGCAGAACAGCACCTGGAGCAGCACCGCGAGCACCGCGACTCCCACGCCGGACAGGCCGCGGGCCAGCCCGATGGTCACGCCGAGCAGGCCGACCACGTTGGCCAGCGGCCAGGCGCCGGCCGCCGACGCGGCCAGCAGTCCCACCGCCAGCGGGCGGATGCGCAGCGGGTAGAGCGCCAGCGAGGCCGGATCGAGGGTGCTGTCCAGGCCGAAGGCGAAGATCGGCAGGACCAGCCAGCCGAGCGCGAACACCGTGAAGGTGACCGAGGCTACGTCCACGGACGCGCCCTGGCCCCGGAGCAGGGCCAGCACCACGAACGTGCCGATCGCGACCAGGATCGCGAGGGCCGTGCTGACCAGGAAGGAGACCTGGGCCGCCGTGGACGCGTGCAGCGCGTTGCGCAGCAGGCGCAGCTTCAGCTGGACGAGGCGCCGAGCCATGACAATCCCTCCTCACCGGTTGCGTGCGGGCCGACCAGGTCGATGAAGGCCTGCTGCAGGGTCTTGCCGCCGCGTACCTGCTCCGTGGTGCCGGTGGCCACGATCTGGCCGTGGTTGATGACGGACACGTGGTCGCAGACCTGCTCGACCAGCTCCATCACGTGGCTGGAGAACAGCACGGTCGAGCCGGAGGCGGTGAACCGGGTCAGCAGCCGGCGGATCACGTCGGCGGAAACCGGATCCACCCCCTCCAGCGGCTCGTCCAGGAACAGCACCGACGGGTTGTGGATCAGGGCGCAGCCGAGCATGGTCTTCTTGCGCATGCCGGTGGAGTAGTCAGCGACCAGCCGCTTGGAGTCCGCGGTCAGGTCGAGCACGTCAAGCAGCTGGGTGGCCCGGGACCGGGCCTCGGCGGCGGGCATGTCCCGCAGCCGTCCGGCGTACTCCAGCATTTCCGCGCCGCTGAGCCGCTCGAACAGCCGGGCCTGGTCCGGCACCACCCCGATCACGGCCTTGGCGGCCCGCGGACCGTCGGCCCACACGTCAAGCCCGTTGATCAGGATCTGGCCGCCGTCCGGCCGCAGCAGCCCGGTCATCATGGACAGGGAGGTGGTTTTCCCGGCCCCGTTCGGCCCGACCAGGCCGGCCAGTGAACCGGCCGCGATCTCCAGGTCGATCCCGGCCACCGCCTCCTTCGCGCCGAAGCTCTTGCGCAGCCCGCGCACCACCACGGCTGGCTCACTCATGTCTGGCTCCTTTGCTTTGGCCAGCTGCGGCACCGCAGTCAGCCTGGGGTGGTGGACGGGATTGGGCGGGACCGGCTTCGGCTGCTCATCGACGATGCTGCTGGCGGGCTGGTCGGCCAGCTGCGGCTCGGCCGTGATCGTGGCGAGCGCGGTGCGGTGAGGCAGGAACAGGGTGAGGACGGTGATGAAGGCCAGGATCTTCGAGACGATGTTCAGCGTGGTGGGGAGCGGGGTCGACGGGTAGTCGAATCCGGACAGCGCCCAGATGCCGAAGACGCCCACCATCAGGGCGAAGGCGAAGAACGTGGCCCGGGTCAGCCGCACCATCGGCGACAGTCGCAGGAGCAGCAGCGTGGTGATCTCGATCGCGAACAGCGGCACGAAGAACAGCGCCCGGTACAACGCCGGGTCGGGCGGGACAGGAGGGTAGGTCCTGGCCATCACGATCAGGTCGAACGGCAGCTCGAAGATCATCGGTGCGGCTATCGCGGCGACGAAACCGCTGCCCAGCCTCGTCTTGAAGCTGCCCGTGGACTCGCGCGCGAGGATGATGACGAAGACGACCGCGACCGCGGAGAAGGTGATCGGGGCGATGGGATCCTTGGGCGCGGTGGTGGCCGCGCCCAGGTTGTAGGCGTGGACGTACTGCTGGACGTAGATGGTTGCGCAGACGAGGAACACCACTATCGAGGCGCCCCAGGCCAGGAACATGGCGAGCCGGCCCACCGGCCCGGGCCGGGTGAACCGGACGGGCAGTGGCAGCCGGATCCCGGCCAAGGTCACGCCGCCTGCGGCGGCGAACAAGACAATGGCGAGCCAGATCCTGGCGTCCCCGCCGTAGCTGACCCATGTGCCGTACTGAGTCATGACGCGCACCTGCTTCCCAAAGCTGCGCTGCCCGGATTGGGCCGCACTTAAAACTGATATCACAATGCTATCTTTGTAATATCAGACCTGTCAACATCCGGCCGGTGACTATGCCTGCGACGTGCTCCGGCTGCTGTCCGCAGACCCTTATACCGAACGGGCCGGATCTCACCGGCCTGTCTTTATGCTCGCCGCGCGCGGACGGGATATCGACCGTGCTGCCATCCGGACCTGAGGTACGGCTAGCACGGTCAGATCGCGGCCCCGGCGGTCAGCCGCCGGCGGCGGCCCAGCCGGTCACGCCGACTATCTGCAGTACCAGCACCCGGGCGAAGGGCTGGTCCTGGTACTGCGGGTAGCGCCCCGCGAGCCGGGCGGCAAGGGCCCCCGCCCGGCCAGCGCCCGCCTGGCCAGCACCCGCCTGGCTAGCACCGCTGTCACCTTGCCAGCGCAGCTCGGCTCGCACCCACCACAGCCGTGACCAGTCGCCGCGGTCCCAGTGCTCGACCAGCAGCGTGGCCCGCGGATCCGCTTCCAGGTTCCGCTCCCGCTGCAGTCGCAGCGACGCCTTCGGCTTCACCAGGTCGACGGGCACGCCCAGGTAGCCGTCGTCGTCCACGGCGTACGCGACCGGCACGGCGTCTACGCCCCGCTCGGCGTGCACGGTGCACAAGATCCCGTGGTCGTGCGCCTCGAGCCGGGCCCGCGCCTCGTGCTCCGCAAGCCTCATGGCCGCTGATGATAGTCCGCCGATGACCGTTGCCGACGTGCTGGCCAGCATGGCCGGGTAAGGTCGCCAGGGACCGACGCCGGTAGCTGGCATCACGCCCGGTGACAAGAACGGTCAGCGTGAACGCACGCTGAGCCAGTCCAAGGCAGTGAGAGGCGGGGGCGGTCATTCGGGATACGCCAGAGGTCATCCGAACGGGCACCGAGCTCAGGCCAGTGCCGCTGGTTCCCGGTATCCGGCTGTATCAGGCCAGTGATCCGATCAGCTTGTGGCGGCGCACCGAGCTGACGTCCGGGCCCACCGGCAATGATCCAGCGTTCTGGGCGTTCGCGTGGGCGGGCGGGCTGGCGCTGGCCCGCTACCTGCTTGACCATCCAGAGACCGTCCGAGGCCGGCACGTGGTCGACATTGCCTCGGGGTCGGGGATGGTGGCCATTGCGGCGGCCAAGGCCGGGGCGGCGACCGTGACCGCCTATGACATCGACCCGGACGCGGCCGTGGCCATCGGGATGAACGCCGCCGCCAACGGCGTAACGGTCCGGGCCGTCTGCGCGGACATCCTGGATCGCGATGATCTCCCCGCCCCCGGCGCCGATCTAGTGCTGGTGGCCGATGCTTTCTACCAGCCGGAGCTGGCCGGGAAGGTGATGCGGTTCGTGGCACGATGCCACGCCCGCGGAGCCGCTGTCCTGGTTGGCGACTTCGGCCGGGCTTACCTGCCCAGCGATCAGCTAAAGCCGGTGGCCAGCTACGACGTCCCCGGCCAGCGCATGCTGGAGGGCAGTGACGTCAGGCACACCACGATCTGGGCGCCTACGGGCGCCGATTCGGATCGGGGTGGAGCGTGATGAAGATGGACCACGCGGGCGCCGAAGGGTCGTCTGGGCGGCCGGCGAATTCATCGAGCAGCTCCCCGAGCCTGGTCCGGAAATCGGCCATCTCGTCGGGAGCCAGACGCAGGCCGAGCCGGGTGGTGTCGAGATCCGTGGCGGGCACGAGGGCGACCTCGTCGAGGAACGTCTCGAGCATGAGGCGACTGCTTCCAGGCACGCTGAGCTGCCAGGATTTCTTCGTCGCTAGGTAGGGGACCTCGCGTGCCCCGCGCTTGCCCCGCCGGTCGCCCTGCGGCTCCAGGAAGCCGGTGCGCACGAGAGTCCTGACGTGGTGCAGGGTGCTGGCTGGGTCGCGGCCGAGGCGCTCGGCGATCTCCTTGTTGGTCTGCGGCTCGTTAAGGCAGACGCGCAGGATCCGCAGTCGCAGCGCGGACGCCAGCGCCTTGGCCTCCTCGTCGGTGGCCGGCCTGCGTTCGGTCATGTTCGACACCTCGGCTAAGTGATTGGTAAATATCAATCACTGGAGTATGTTAGCGGTCGTGAGTACCGAGGACCGGAATCGGCTGGGGCGCGACTTCTGGTTCTACTTCAGCGGGCAGGCCGTCTCCCAGCTGGGCAGCTCGTTCACCATCTTCGCCTTGCCGCTCCTGGTGTTCAAGCTGACCCACTCGGCCACGAACCTGGCGCTGACCACCGCCGCGGAGGCCGTGCCTTACCTGCTGTTCGGTCTCCTGCTCGGCGCGGTCGTCGACCGGTTCGACCGCAAGCGTCTCATGCTGGCCAGCGACATCG
>Ga0302324_100012398_pt1 | contig 17377 bp, 14 predicted proteins | sample Palsa_T0_1_FD_201949 | JGI IMG/M metagenome (GOLD analysis project Ga0302324, IMG submission 201949) | Peat permafrost microbial communities from Stordalen Mire near Abisko, Sweden - Palsa_T0_1 | ecosystem: Environmental > Terrestrial > Soil > Palsa > Peat permafrost | place: Sweden: Abisko...
ATTTGGCGTGCCGATGACGCGATCATCAAAGCGCATGCCGACGGCAATGAGCAGGTCGGCTTCCTGAATCGCTTGATTCACCCAGGCCTCGCCGTGCATGCCCATCATGCCGAGCGCGAGCGGATGGCTGGCGGGGAAGCCGCCAAGTCCGAGGAGTGTGCAGCTTACGGGAATCTGCGTTTTTTCTGCGAAGTCGCGGAGCTGCGCGACTGCGTTGGATTGCATGACGCCGTGGCCGGCGAGGATCACAGGACGTTTGGCGGCGGCGATAAGTTCCGCGGCCTGACGCATGTTGGCGGCACTGCGGCGAATCATCGGGTGACTGCGATAGGGCTGAGGGGCAGCGGCTTCGAAATCAAAAATTGCGCAGCCTTGCTGCGCGTCCTTGGTGATGTCAACCAGGACGGGCCCGGGGCGACCACTCTGCGCGACTTGAAAAGCTTCGCGCAACATCGGGGCGATGTCCTCGGCGCGCGAGGCGAGGTAGTTGTGCTTCGTGACGGGAAGGGTGACGCCTGTGATGTCGACTTCCTGAAAGGCGTCGGTGCCGAGAACTTTGCTGGACACCTGGCCGGTGATGCAGACGACGGGTGAGGAGTCGAGCATGGCGGTCGCGATGCCTGTGACCATGTTGGTGGCGCCGGGACCGGAAGTTGCGATGGCGACTCCGACGCCGCCGGTGGCGCGCGCATAGCCGTCGGCCATGTGAACGGCGGATTGTTCATGACGGACAAGAATGTGACGAATCGGAAATTTTCGCAGCGCGTCATAGGCGGGCAGGATGGCACCGCCGGGATAGCCGAAGACGTGCTGGATGCCTTCGCCGGTGAGGGTGGCCCACAGAATTTCCGCGCCGGTGAGACGCGGATGATTCGCGGGCGGGTTTGTGGGCGGCTTCGTCATTGGAATCTCCTCAATGGGTCTGAGTCACGGCGCCTTGCGAGGCGGAGGTGACAGTGTCGGCGTATTTGCGAAAGACTCCAGCGGCGAAGCGCGGCTCTGGCGGCGTCCACTCTTCGAGGCGAGCTTCGATTTCTTCCTGCGAAACGAGAAGGCGAAGCTCGCGATTGGGGATGTTGAACTCGATGATGTCGCCTTCGCGGACAGCGGCGATGGGGCCACCATCTGCTGCCTCGGGCGAGACATGGCCGGCCATGAGGCCGCGAGTTGCGCCGGAAAAACGGCCGTCGGTGAGGAGCGCGACGGAGGAGGCGAGCTCGGCGATACCGACGAGAGCTGCGGTGACGGCCAGCATTTCGCGCATACCTGGGCCTCCGCGTGGACCTTCATAGCGGATCACGAGAACGTCGTTGGGGCGAATCGAATCACTCTCGATGGCGCGGAAGGCCTCTTCTTCAGAATTGAAAACGCGCGCTGGGCCGCGGTGGGTAAGGCGTTCGTGGCCGGCGACTTTCACGACGGAGCCTTCGGGGGAGAGGTTGCCTTTCAAGATGACGAGACCGCCCGAGGTCTTGAGCGGCTTGCTGGCCGCGACGATGACTTGCTGGCCGGAACTTTCTTCGGCGAGTGCAGCTTCTTCAGCGATGGTTTTTCCGGAGACAGTCTTCGCCAAGCCGTCGATGTGACCGCCTGCGATGAGGCGCTGGGCGAGGACGCGGCTGCCCCCGGCCGCTTGATAGTCCGCCGCCATGAAACGGCCACCGGGTTTGAGATCGCAGAGCAAGGGAGTGCGGCGGCTGATGGCGTCGAAGTCGTCGATCGATAGCGGGATGCCAAACTCTTTCGCGATGGCGAGAAAGTGGAGGACGGCGTTGGTCGAGCCTCCAGATGCGGCGACGCTGGCGATGGCGTTCTCGAAGGATGCGCGAGTGACGATGTTGCTGGGCTTGAGGCCGGCGCGAACGAGATCCATGAGCATCCGGCCCGCTTCACGGCAGGCGTCGAGTTTTTCCGGAAGGAACGCTGGGACGCCGGACAGATTCATCGGTGCGAGACCAAGAAATTCGAAAGCCATGGCCATGGTGTTGGCGGTGAACTGGCCGCCGCAAGCGCCAACGCCGGGGCAGGCGGAGGCTTCGACTGCTTCGAGCTGCGCGTCGGTGATGGTGTGGCGGGCGTGAGCGCCGACGGCTTCGAACACATCCTGCACGCTGAGGTCTTTGCCGTTGAGCCGGCCGGGCGCGATGGAGCCGCCGTAGACCATGAGGCCGGGGATGTCGAGTCGAGCCATGGCCATGACGGTGCCGGGAAGATTTTTGTCGCAGCCGGCGATGCAGACGATGCCGTCGAAGAGATTGCCGCGGCCGACGAGCTCGATGGAGTCCGCGATGACTTCTCGACTGATCAGCGAGGCTTTCATGCCTTGCGTACCCATGGTGATGCCGTCGGAAATAGTGATTGTGTTGAACTCCATCGCGGTGCCGCCAGCTTCCTGCACGCCTTGTTTGATGGCGGCGGCGAGTTCGCGGAGGTGGAAGTTGCAGGGGCCGATCTCGGTCCACGTGTTCGCGATGCCGATGATGGGCTTGGCGAGATCGTCGCGCGTGAAGCCGGAGGCACGGAGCATGGCGCGGGCCGGAGCACGATGTGCTCCTTCAGTCAGCGCGATGCTGTGCAGCTTGCCGGTGCTGCTCATGCGGAGGCGCCAGCTGAGGGCCGAGGCGAGAACCAGGATTCGCGATTGTGCTGCGCCTCAAATTGATCGATTGCCGATGCGTGGCGGAGGGAGAGGCCGATGTCGTCGAGGCCGTTGAGCAGGCAGTCGCGGCGGAACGGGTCGGTTCTAAATTTTGCGTGAAAGCCCTGGGAGTCGGTGACTTCTTCAGTTTCTAGCGAGACGTTGAGTTTGTAGCCGGGCTGTTTTGCGCGCTCGAGGAGGATGTCGATTTGTTCCTGCGGCAAGACGGCGAGGAGTATGCCGTTCTTCCCGGCGTTGGAAAAGAAGATGTCGGCGAAGGCAGGGGCCAGGACGCAGCGGAAGCCGTAGTCAGCAAGCGCCCAGGCGGCGTGTTCGCGCGAGGAGCCGCAGCCGAAGTTTTTGTTGGCGATGAGAATTTCCGCGTCGGAGTAGTGCGGCTGATTAAGTTCGAATTCCGGATTATGGGTACGTGCGCCGGCGGCGTGGTGGTAGCGCCAGTCGTGAAAAAGAAATTCGCCGTATCCGGTGCGCTCGATGCGCTTTAAAAATTGCTTCGGAATAATCTGGTCGGTGTCGACGTTGACGCGGTCGAGAGGCGCGGCGATGGCGTGGAGGGTGCGGAAGGGCTTCATGCCAACACCTCTTCATGAGTTGGTTGAAATTTCCACTGGCGGACATCGGTGAAGTGGCCAGTAATGGCGGCGGCTGCGGCCATCATCGGGCTGACGAGATGAGTGCGTCCGCCGCGGCCCTGGCGGCCTTCAAAATTGCGATTGCTGGTGGAGGCGCAGCGTTCGCCGGGGGCGAGGATATCGGGATTCATGCCGAGGCACATGGAGCACCCGGGCTCGCGCCATTCAAATCCGGCCTGCTGGAAAATGCGATGGATGCCTTCGCGCTCGGCTTGAGCCTTAACTTGTTGCGAGCCAGGCACGACCATCGCGCGGACTTTGGAGTGAACGTGATAACCGGAAACGACGCTGGCGGCGGCGCGAAGATCTTCGATGCGGGAGTTCGTGCAGGAGCCGATGAAGACGCGATCGATCGGAATCTCCTCGATGGCGGTGCCGGAGGTGAGGTCCATGTATTCGAGGGCGCGAGCAAAGGCGCGGCGATCGGATTCCGACTCCGCGAGATTTGGGCTAGGAACTTCCGCGGTGATGGGGACGACCATGCCGGGGTTCGTGCCCCAGGTGACGAACGGGCTGAGTTCGGCGGCGTTGATCGTCAGTTCGCGGTCGAATTTTGCGTCTGGATCAGACGGCAACTGCGCCCAGGCGGCGACCGCTGCGTCCCACGCTGCGCCTTGCGGGGCGTAGGGACGGCCCTTGAGATATGCGAAGGTGATGGCGTCCGGCGCAATCATGCCGGCGCGCGCGCCTGCTTCAATGCTCATGTTGCAGAGGGTCATGCGGCCTTCCATGCTGAGGCTGCGAATGGCGGAGCCGGCGTACTCGATCACGCAGCCGGTGGCGCCGTCGGTGCCGATGCGGCCGATGATGCCGAGGGCGACGTCTTTCGCGCCGACGCCGGGGGGCAGCTCGCCTTCGACGGAGATGCGGAAAGTTTTTGGGGTGTCTTGCGGCAGGCATTGCGTAGCGAGGACGTGCTCAACTTCCGATGTGCCGATGCCGAAAGCCAGCGCGCCGAATGCGCCGTGGGTGGAAGTATGGCTGTCACCGCAGACGATGGTCATGCCGGGCTTGGTGAAGCCTTGCTCAGGGCCGATAACGTGAACGATCCCCTGGCCGGGGCTTTTGATGTCGAAGAGCTCGATGCCGAACTCGGCGCAGTTGGCGCGGAGGGCGGCGATTTGCTTCGCGGCGATTTCGTCTTCAATCAGGAGCTGATTTGCGGTCGTGGGGACGTTGTGGTCAACGGTGGCGACGCAGCGTTCGGGGCTGCGGACCGGACGATTCGCGAGGCGCAGTCCGTCGAAGGCCTGAGGTGAGGTGACCTCGTGGATGAGATGGAGATCGATGTAGAGAAGCGCCGGCTCGCCGGCAGGTGCGGCGACGAGGTGCTGGTTCCAAACTTTCTCGAAGAGTGTTTTCGGTGCTGAGGTCATAAATTCCTAAACAGCGTGGAGCGCATGGGCGCGATCTACGTGCGCGTTGAAGGCCTGGAAGACGAGGTTGCCCATCTCCTGAGTGGAGACGGAGCGGGTGGCGTCGGTGCGGACGAGGTCGGCAGTGCGATGGCCAGCCTCGAGGACCTGTCGGACGGCGGATTCGATGGCGCGAGCTTCCGATTGCAGGCCGGCGCTGTAGTCGAGCAGCATGGCCGCGGTAAGAATTGCGCCGAGCGGATTGGCTTTGCCGGTGCCGGCGATGTCTGGCGCGGAGCCGTGGACTGGTTCGTACAAATTGACGGAGCCACCGATGGTGGCCGACGGCAGCATGCCGAGGGAGCCGGTGATGACGGCAGCTTCGTCGGTCAGAATGTCACCGAAGAGATTTTCTGCGAGGACGACGTCGAAGGCGCGCGGCGTGTTCATCAGGTGCATGGCGCAGGCGTCAACATATTGGTGCTCGAGCTTGACGTCGGGATATTCAGACGCAACTTCGGTTACAGTTGCGCGCCAGAGCTGGGAGACTTCGAGGACGTTGGCTTTGTCGACGGAGGTGACTTTCTTGCGGCGGCGCTGGGCTTCGCGGAAGGCGATGTGGGCGACGCCCTTCACTTCGGCGGCTGTGTAGCGCATGGTGTTGTGGGCTTCGCCCGTCTCTTTATCCCACGCGCGCGGGCTGCCGAAGTAGAGGCCGCCGAGAAGTTCGCGGACGAAGAGGATGTCGGCGTCGCGGGTGACTTCAGGACGGAGCGGAGAATTTTCGGCCAGCGCTGGGTAGGCGATGGCGGGGCGGAGATTTGCGAATCCGCCGAGGGCCTGGCGAAGCTGCAGGAGGCCGGCTTCGGGGCGGCGGTCTGGGGGAAGGGCATTGAACTCATTGCCGCCAACGGCGCCAAGCAGAACCGCGTCGCTGTCAAGGGCGGCGTCGAGTGTGGTGGCGGGAAGGGGAGTGCCGTGGGCGCGGATGGCCGCGCCACCGATGGCGTGTTCGGAGAATTCAAATTGGTAGCCGCCCATTTGCGCGGCGGCTGTCAGCATGCGCCTGGCTTGCGCTGTGACTTCAGGGCCGATGCCGTCGCCGGGTAGAGTGACGATGCGTAATTTCATTTCAGACAAGCTCCTTCGCTTAAGCAGTGGGCTGGGCAACCGCTTTATGATCTGGTGCGGTTACAAATGCGGGTGTTGCGTGTTGCGGTTCGCGATCGGTGACCAGGGCGATGAGGTCCTGGTCGTAGATGTTCTTCTTGCGGTCGGCAAGGGTGGTGAAGCGGTGGTAGTACGCGTCGAGTTCGGCGCCCTCCAATTGGTACCCGAGTTCAGATAAATGATGCGCCAGGGCGCGGCGGCCGGAGTGTTTGCCGAGGACCATGCGATTGCAGGGCTGGCCCACCGATTCCGGGGTCATGATCTCGTAGCAGAGGGGGTTGGCAAGCATGCCGTGCTGGTGGATTCCCGCTTCGTGGGCGAAGGCGTTGGCGCCGACGATGGCCTTGTTCGGCGCGGGGCCGAAGCTGATGAAGCTGGAGAGCAGCTGGCTGGCCGAGTAGAGCTTGTCGTGACGGATGTTGGTAGAGACTGCCACGCGATCGTTACGAACGCGCAGCAGAGTGGCAACTTCTTCAAGAGCGGCGTTGCCGGCGCGTTCGCCGATGCCGTTAATGGTGCATTCCACCTGGCGGGCGCCCGCTTCAACCGCGGCGAGGGAGTTGGCGACGGCGAGACCGAGGTCGTCGTGGCAGTGGGCGGAAAAGATGAGCTTGTCTGCGTTGGTCACGCGCTGGCGCACGGTCCGGAACATCCTCGCGGTTTCGTCTGGCGTGGTGTAACCGACGGTGTCTGGCAGGTTGATGGTGGTGGCACCGCTCTCGACGGCAACGTTGATCATCTGGATGAGGAACTCAATGTCGGAGCGGGTTGCGTCTTCGGCAGAGAACTCGACATCGTCCGCATGCTGCCGGGCATGGCCGACAGATTCGCCAACCTGATCGAGCGCCTGCTGGCGGGAGATTTTGAGCTTGAACTCGAGGTGAACGTCGGAGCTGGCGAGGAAGACGTGGATGCGTTTGCGGGGCGCGGGCTCGAGGGCACGAACGACGGCGTTGATGTCCTCCGCGCGGCAGCGGGCGAGACCGGCGATGACGGGACCGTCGGTGATTTCCTGGGCAATGGCTTTGACGGCGGCGAAGTCACCGTCGGAGGAGATGGGGAAGCCGGCTTCGAGGAGATCGACACCGAGGTCGGCGAGATGGCGGGCCATGTGCAGCTTTTCATCGTGGCGCATACTGCAGCCGGGCGACTGCTCGCCATCGCGCAGGGTGGTGTCGAAGATGTACAGGCGATTTGGATCAGACAAGCCGTTCGGTGCCAAGGGGGAAGCCTCCTCGCAATCTCTGCTTCCTTTAAACTGCCAGCCTTTCACCAATAAGGCAAATGCATTGTTATTTTGGTATCTATAAGAATCTGTTATATAAGAAAAACAGGCGGGAGGGTGACGATGGATTTGACGCAGTTGGAGACGTTTGTTGCGGTGGCGCAGGAGCGGAGTTTTTCCAAGGCCGCGGTGCGCTTGCACCGGACGCAGCCCGCGGTGAGCCAGACAATTCGGAAGCTTGAGGATGATCTCGGAGAGACGCTGTTTGACCGGTCGGCGCGGGACGGCACGTTGACCGCCGCCGGCGAGGTACTGGCGGAATATGCGTACAAGCTGCTGAACCTGCGGACCGAGACCGTGGCCGCCCTGGGGGAGTTACGGTCACTGCATATTGGACAGCTCAACCTGGCGGCGAATGAATACACCATCCTTTATCTGTTGCCGGTGCTGGATGCATACCGGCGGCAGCACAAGCAGATTAAAATCTCGGTGCGCCGGTCCCTGGCCAGCCGGATTGCAGACCAGGTGCAGCTGCATGATGTCGAGATGGGGGTGCTGTCGTTTGCGCCCGCGGATCCTTCACTGCAGTCGATCGTGGTTTACGAAGACCCACTGGTGTTTGTCGTGAATGCGCGCCATCCGATGGCAAAGTCGAAGGAAGTGCATATTCGTGAGCTCGGGGAAGAGAATTTTGTGGCGCACAATGTGCCCTCGCCGATGCGGCAGCTGGTAGTGCAGGCATTCCAGAAGCAGAAAACGCGGCTGCACATGGGGGTGGAGCTGCCGAGCATGGAGGCCATCAAGCGATTTGTCGAGATGGGGAACGGCGTCGCGTTTCTGCCCGGGTTGGTGGCGCAGAGCGAGATTGACAGCGGGAAGCTGGTGCCGGTGAAGGTGAAGGGGATGCAGATCACGCGGAAGTTGCGGCTGGTATATCGCAAGCAGGCGACGCTGTCGTATGCGGCGACGGCATTTCTGGACGTGATTGAGGAGCTTAGCGGCAGGCGCGGGGCGCCATTCCAGTACGACCGGCGGCGGGGTTCATAAATAATGCTTGCTGTGAGGGCGACTTCTTCAGCAAAGATAGCGTCTTCATAAGTGCGGCCAGGAGATGGCCTGCAGGAGAGAAGACATGCACAACAAGATTTCAGTCGGACTAACGACACTCGTGTTGGGAGCGATGATGCTTCCAGCGGCTTGGGCACAAGATGCGGCACAGGCAGGCGGACCGCCGCCGCCTCCACCGGGGATGCACGGACGCGGCCCGGGGAATCCGGACCAGCAACTGCGGCGTATGACGAAGGAGCTGAATCTGAACAGTGATCAGCAGGCGCAGGTCCGGCAGGTTCTGGTAGCGCGGGATTCGCAGATGTCGCAGCTGCAGGCAAACACCACGGTGACGGGACCGCAGCGCAAGGAGCAGATGAAGGCGATCTGGATGGACTCCGACACCAAGATCAAGGCGGTGCTGACGGACCAGCAAAAGCAGCAGTTCGATGCAATGCGTGCGCAGCAGATGGAGCGGCACCAGGGCATGCATGGCGGCGGCGGAGATGTGCCACCGGCAGGCGGAGCTGAGCCACCGATGCAGCAGTAGGCGGACAGAAAATTGCAGTGAAAACCGGAGCGGCCGGCCAGGATTGCACATGCCTGGCGGGCCGCTTTTTGCTGCGCGGCTCCGTGCACCGCATTTCGGCAGGTACAATGTTGAAGGAACGCAGACGCAGGAAGCTTTGGTCAGGCCGAGGCGGAAAGAAGTGAGGGGTTGAAGCAGGGATGAAGTGTAAATCGCTATTGGTGGTTCTCTTGCCCGCCGCGCTGGCCGTGGGTGCAATGGCTCAGGAGAGCCGGCAAGATGTAAGTTTGAGTGCAACAGGTCTTATCGGGATCGATGTTTCCGGCTCGGGGCTGACAAATGTGAAGTCGGACTCATCGCTGGGTGGCTTGGCAAGCTACCGGTACATGCTGACGCCGCGCAGCGCGCTGGAAGTAAATTACCAGTACTCGCAGACGCGCTTTACCTATCCGACATTCGCTTCATCGAATGGGTTTGGTTATGTCCACAGCCGCTTTCAAGAGATTTCGGGAGCGTATGTTTATAGCCGGAATTATGGCCGCTGGAATCCTTTCGTTGAGGCCGGCATCGGGGGATTTATCTTTTCGCCGATCTTCGATAGCGGTACAAGCTCGTACAGCTTGGCCCGGAATACAAACATCGGCGCTTTTTATGGGGCCGGAGTGGCGTACCAAATCACGCCAAGCTTTGATATTCGTGCCGAGTATCGTGGACTGCTGATCAAGGTGCCAAGCTTCAACGCCCCGAACGATGCATATCGCACGGGAGTCTATACGAACTGGTCGAATCCCGCGTTAGGCATCGCTTACCACTTCTAATTCAACAGGGAATAAGTAAAAAGGCCTCGGCGATTGCCGAGGCCTTTTTGTGTGTCTGTCCAGAGCTTACTGGAAGAAGCGATACTTGACGCCGACGGAGATCTTGAGCGGAGTCAGAGCGCCACCGTGGCCGCGAGGATTGTTGACATCAGGGCTGTTGGAAAAGTTCGGCCACATCTGATATTCGACGTCGACAACACGGATGGTAATTTTTGGTTTATACCGCCAGTCCGCACCGCCACCGAAGGCGTACTCCAGGTTAGTAACGCCAGGGTGACCCGGGTTGGGCAGGCTGATGTGTCCGAAGCCAATAAGGAACTTGGCATAGGGAGTCCAGCGTTCGTGGACCAGAAGGAGGCGCGGTCCGAAGCCAAAGGTATCTTCCTTGGTACTGCTTGGACCGTGGAGGAAGTTGAAATCGCCTTCAGCCTCCAAGCCCCACCACTTGCGGGCGTTGGCGTCGACAACGGCGCCAAACCCGTACATCCACTGGTCGCCGTAGTCGGGGCGCACAATGTTGAAGTTTCCACCGGCCTCCAGCGTAGCGCCGCGGAGAGCCGTCGGGATGGCCTGCCCGTGAAGAGCGGCGGCGGTGAGGAGAAACACTGAAAGGCAAAGAAATTTACGAAACACTGGATACTCTCCTGGACTCTTAATGTTATTTCCCGGACCTTCCCCGATCCGGGAAACCCTAAATCAAGACTAACAAGACATTATCCGCCCAGCTTTATTTATTATTGCGCTGGTGCGGCGGTAGCTGGTGCGGCTGCTGGTGTTGCTGCTGCTGGTGTGGTGTAGCGCGTCAAACGGAGTGCGACGGGAGTAACCTCGAACGGCATCTTGTCACGTGCAGTGTAGTATGCCATGGGTTTGATGTGAAGTAGAAATACTTGGTCGGTCCACGAGTCGATTCTTACACGGCTGCCGAGGGGCAGGGCAGGAACCTGGTCCACTTTGGCAATGTCCAATTTGGGACCCTTGGCTTCAACTGCGGAAAGCCAGAGATCGCCTTTACCTTCCTTGTCCTCGCGAACCAAGCCATCCCCGATACGCGGAGTGGTAAGTCCCTGGAGGGCTGGAGCAAGGGCGTGGAGCTGGCGGAGATAGAGGCCCGCAGAGCCCAATTTGTCCTTATAAGGGGAGTTTTTGAGCAGCTCGGTAGCCTTCGTGGCAGCGGCGAGGTTGTCCTCAAGGGTATGACCCATGGGGATACGCTCAAAGGCCGACTCATTGGGGAAGAGGAGGCGGTCGTTGAAGGCGAACTTGGTGTCGATCTTATGACCCAGAACGATATGCGCGAGTTGGAAGGAGAGTACTGCTGCCAGGCTGGATTCGTCGGGCAGGGTATCGATAAGGCCACGGCTCAGAAGGATCGTATTGCCGACTGAGAGCGACTCCAGGGGGTCGGTCATCAAAACACGGCAGTGGATCTGTTCCTGAATCGGGATGTTATTGGTGACAATCAGGTTGTTGACGACGGTTTCGAGCAGGCCATCGACTTCCGGGCTCGGAATGGCGATGAGGCCGGCCGACTGCAGACGGTCAAGAATGTTGGTTTCCGCCTGGTTGACCCACATGCGCGAAGCCTGCAGCGGGCTGATGTCCTGGCCCTGCGACTCGTCCTGGGCGTTATCCACCTTCACCGACGCGTTGGCATCTTCGTGGGTGGGCAGCTTGAGCGAGTAGCCCCAGATTCTGGTCTGGGCCTTGAAAGCGATCGGATGCTCGGCGTTCTTGGCGTTGGACTCCTCGATATAGACGATGGAGGGCAGCCAGAGGCCGGGCTGAATGTTGGTGCGCCAGTTGTCAAAGTGGAAGAAGGCCTTTTCGCCAAAGTCGCTGCCGGTATATTTGCCGTTCATGCGGACGATGTTCGAGTTCTGGTCTTCAATCCAGATGCGGCCGAGGAAGCGGGCCTTGGCGTTCATCGGAATCGGCGTGACGTCGAAGATGTAAGTCCGGACATCGCCCAGAAACTCGCGACCGACGTATTGGAAGGCATAGTGCTGACGGTCGAAGCTGGTGGTGTCAAGGACGAGCATCTGGGCAAAGCCGGCGGACTGGAACTCCATCTTGAAGGCCTTGCTGAGGTTGCCGAGAAAGGAGCTGGAGCCCTTGAAGTAGCCGCTCTGGGTGTTCTGCTTGAACTCCTTGGAGCCGATCTGGCCTTCGAAGCTGAGGCGGCCAGGGATGTAGAGGTCCGATGCCGGCGTGGTCAGCGTGACCGGATCCGGCTTCATGTTCTGGAGGTAGGTCTCGAGAACAGGAGTGTGGACCTCGAGGGCCTGCACGGTGATTTTCTCGCGGCCAATGGAGCGGTCAATGACCGCGCTCTGCTCGGCCGTGAGAGGGTTCAGAACTGTCGTGTTCTTTTCTTTATCTTTGGCCTGAGCTGACAAAGCTCCGGCAACCAAGAGCAAACTGCAGATGATGCGGCGAGAAGAAAACATATACTTAACCATCCCTGGTAGTGAAACATCGGTCAGAAACCTGGCCGAGAGTTAAGCCGCTTGCGCGGCAAGCCTATGCAAGTTGAAACGTTACACGGTAGGTAGTAACTTTGTCGACCGGCTGCCCGTTGGCATATGCCGGTTTGAAACGGGTTACACCTAACATCCGGATTGCCGCTTCATCCAGTCCGTGGCCGAGGCCGCGAACCACTTCGATGAACTCCGCATGACCATCTCTGTCCACGCGGATTCTAAGTACAACTTCGCCTTCGATCCTCATGTTGCGTGCTTCTGGTGTATAGAACAACTTTGCGTCGGGCTTGGACAATACCTCAATCTGGGTAGTCTGAGGTTCGTTGTTGACCGGGCGTGCGGCAGGACCGGCAGTTCCGACGTTGCTGCCGAAGCCGCCTTCCTTGACGGTGCCGCGACCGGTACCTGTACCGCCCGGGACGCCACCTTCAATACCGTTCGCAAAACCTGCGACCGCGACCTTGCCATGACCCGTGCCGCCAGGAACGCCGCCGTCGACACCCGTGCCGAAGGAAACGCCTTTAACGGAGCCTTTGCCAGCGTGACCGGCGCCCACACCTTCACCCTTGGGCATGTCGAACGCACCGGCAGAGGCGATATTGGCCGCAGCCTTGGCGTTGGGATTCGGAGCGACGCCAACCGGATCTCCGAAGCCGCCAGTCTTGACGGTCGGAGCCTTCATGTTGTTCGCCTGCTGGGTCGGAGCAGCTGCAGAGGTGAACAGACCGACTTTCGGCGGCGGAGGCGGCGGGGGAACTGACTTGGGCGGAGCAGCCGGAATATTGAGCAGCTTCGGCTGTTCCATCTTGGTGATGACGGGCTTGGGCGGTTCTGGCGGCTTCTCGATCTTCGGCGGCAGCGGCTTCTCGACGATCTTCGGCGGCGTGACCTTGATGACCGGCGGCTTCGGCTTCGGTGGCGGCGGAGTGTTCTCCGGCATCACCAGCTGGGTCGAGACGTAATTCTGAACAATCTTGTGATTCACCGCGGCGATCGTCAAGATGAGAAGAATTGCAAAGATGACGACATTGGTGACGGCACTGGTCAGAAATGATTTTGCACGGCCTTCAGGCTCCGGCAAGAGCCCGAAGCGCATGTCCACATCGTCCGTGGGGGCGAGATACGTAGGCGCGGGCTGTGGAACGCTGTCATCCTGGTAGTTCATTTAAACTTCCCCTCTCTCCGGGCGAGTACATGACCTGTGTCCCGAGGCAAAAGCCTGGTGGAAAACTTTGGTGTGTCGCACCGCCGTTGGTTGGTATTTAAGGAACGTCCAAACGGTCGGTGGTAAAGACACCCATCGCTCCGGGTCATCTCGTGGAGTTGCCTCATTATCGCTTGGGTGCCCCCCTGCAACGCAATGAAAAAATGGGCAGGTGACGGGGTAATGACCTAGCACTTCGGTGGCATGAGCTTCCCCCATGGTTACCAGTGAGTGACACTCTGGTGTGGAGAGTAAGAGAGGGAAATGCGCGACCGGCGCGACTTTCTTACGGTAACACTAGTTCTGCGATGTCACAGCTGGCGCAGGCGCACTGTGGAAAAGCTTCAGCGCGTTCTTGCCTGTGTTGTAGACGCCCCAGGCTGCGGGAATGCTCACAAAAATCCAGGCTAACGCGATCAGCAGTGCTGATGATTTTTTCTCCATGGCCATTACATATTCTCCTTATTGAGTGACGTTGAGTTACAAACGTGACGATCAGGCTTTCGCTGCTTCCGGCGCTTTCATCCAATATTTTTCCGCGACGGGACGGACCAGTGCGTTGGCGATGAGACCGATGACGAGCAGCCCCGACATGATGTGCAGGATGAGCGGATAGGCCTGCCTGCGGGCGATGTGTTCTGCGTCGTAATGATCAAGAATGCCGTTGACGATGAGCGGACCAACGATGCCGGCAGTGGACCACGCCGTCAGCAGGCGGCCGTGGATGGCGCTGACGTGATAGACGCCGAAGATGTCACGCAAATATGCAGGGATGGTTGCAAATCCGCCGCCGTACATGCTGAGCAGCAGGCAGGCGATAGCAACGAACAATGCCATATTGCCGGCGTGGGGCATGAAGAAGTAGAGCAGCGCGCCGATGATGAAGAAGCAGTAGTAAGTATTCTTGCGGCCGATGTAGTCCGAAATAGACGCCCAGAAGAAGCGCCCGCCCATGTTGAACAAGCTGAGCAGGCCAACGAATCCTGCAGCAGCGACCGGGGTCGCGACGCCCTTGAACAGATCCTGAATCATCGGTGAGGCTTGCTCGATGATGCCGATGCCGGCGGTGACGTTGGCACAGAGCACGATCCACAGCAGCCAGAACTGCGGCGTGCGAATCGCGGTGTTGGCGTTCACATTGTGCGTGGTGACGAAAGCTTGCGGCTTCGTCGACGGAACCCAGCCGGCAGGCTTCCAGTTATCTGCGGGCACGCGGATGGTGAAGACGCCGAAGAGCATGAAAAGGAAATAGAGCGTGCCCATGACGACCCAGGTGGCGGCGATTGGGGAGTGGCCGCTGTTCTTGAAGTAGGCCATGAGCGAGGTGCCGAGCGGACCGCCGATCATGGCGCCTCCGCCGAAGCCCATGATGGCGAGACCGGTGGCGAGGCCGGGGCGATCGGGAAACCACTTGATCAGCGTCGAGACGGGAGAAATGTAACCGAGGCCGAGACCAATGCCGCCGATGACGCCGTAGCCGAGATAGATGAGTGGCAGTGAATGGTGAACGACGCCGAGGGCGCCGACGTAAAAGCCCGAGCCGAAGCAGATGGCGGAGACGAGCATCGCTTGGCGGGGGCCGGCCTTCTCCAGCCACTGACCGAAGATGGCTGCGGACAAGCCGAGGACGGCGATGGCGATGGAGAAGATGACGCCGATTTCCTCCAGCCTCCAATGCGAGCCGTCCGGGCCCGGGAGTGCGATCAGCGGATTCTTGAAGACGCTGAAGGCGTAGACCTGGCCGATGGCGAGATGGATGGCGAGAGCGGCCGGGGGGACCAGCCAGCGGCTGAAACCGGGAGCGGCGACTGAATTCTGCTTATCGAGAAAGCCCATTGGCAGCAAACCTTTCTTCGTTCGTGAAAAAGGGGGCCCGGGAATTAGGAAGACGAACAGTAGCGCGAAAAATCAGCGTCCGGATTATTACAAGCGCATGACATGAATGACCATGACAGCCGTGTGAATTTTTTGGATGCGTATTGCTCTGGTGAAGATTCGAGAAGCGAGCTTGCGTGTCGCATCGCGAGCCGTTACCTTGACGGCGGAGCATTATTCAGCGAAGCAGTGCCGGGGTGGAATGAGCACAGACGAGCAGTTCGACACTGTATTGCGCGAAGACCGCGTGTTTTCGCCGCCTGCGGAGTTTGCAAAACACGCGCGCGTGAAAAGTCTCGCGGAGTACAAAGCAATGTACGCGCGGTCGATTGCTGACCCGGAAAAATTCTGGGCTGACGTTGCAGGCGAGCTGCCGTGGTTTGAGCGCTGGTCGAAGGTTCTGGAGTGGAATGAGCCGTGGGCGAAGTGGTTTGTCGGGGCGAAGCTGAATCTCAGCTTCAATTGCCTCGACTATCAAGTCGCGAATGGGCGTGGGGACAAGATTGCGGTGCTGTGGGAAGGCGAGCCGGGCGAAGTTCGCAGGATTACTTATAACGAGCTGCTGATTGAAGTCCAACGCTTTGCCAATGCGTTGCGGGCGCTGGGAGTCAGGCGCGGCGACCGAGTCGCGATTTACATGGGACTGTGTCCCGAGCTGGCGATGGCGCTGCTGGCGTGTGCGCGGATTGGCGCGGTGCATTCGGTGATCTTTGGCGGCTTTGCTGCGCAGGCGCTGGTGGATCGCTTTACCGACGCAGAGTGCGTGGCGGTAATCACGCAGGACGGGTCATTTCGGCGGGGCAGCGAAATCAAGTTGAAGGCGACGGTGGATGAGGCGCTGCTGCGCTGTCCGTCGGTGAAGAAAGTTCTGGTGCACAAGCGGACGCGAACGCCGGTTGAGATGTTGAACGGGCGCGATGTCTGGTTGGAAGATGCAATGGCAGCGGCTTCGCCGAATTGCCCCGCGGAACAGATGGACGCGGAAGATCCGCTGTACGTGCTGTACACGTCGGGGACGACCGGCAAGCCGAAGGGAATCGTTCACACCACAGCCGGGTACGCGGTGCAGACGTATTACACGACGCAGCTGGTGTTTGATCTCCAGGAGAGCGACGTCTATTGGTGCACGGCGGATATTGGCTGGGTGACGGGACACTCTTATGTCGTCTACGGGCCGCTGCAGAATGGCGCGACGGTCGTGATGTATGAGGGTGCGCCAAATTTTCCCGAGCCGGATCGCTTCTGGAAAATTATCGACGCGCACAAGGTGACGATTTTCTATACCGCGCCGACGGCGATCCGCGCGTTCATGAAGTGGGGCCGCCACTATATAGATAAATATTCCCTCGCCAGCCTGCGGCTGCTGGGCACGGTCGGAGAGCCGATCAATCCCGAGGCGTGGATGTGGTATCAGCAGGTCATCGGTCACGGCAAGTGCCCGATCATCGACACGTGGTGGCAGACGGAGACGGGCGCAATGATGTTGTCGCCAGTGCCCGGCGCCGTCCCGACGAAGCCCGGCTCAGCGACGTTGCCGCTGCCGGGCATTGAGCTCGAAGTCGTGACCCACAGCGGCGATCCCGTGGCGGCTGGACATGGCGGGCTGCTGATCGTGCGCAAGCCGTGGCCGTCGATGGCGCGAACGATTTTCGGTGATCCCGAGAGATATGTGAAGGCGTACTGGTCGGAGATTCCGCATGCCTACTTTACCGGCGACGGCGCGCGCAAAGATAAAGACGGCTACTACTGGCTCATGGGTCGCGTCGATGACGTCATCAACGTGTCCGGCCATCGCCTGGGCACGATGGAAGTGGAGTCAGCGCTGGTTGCTCATGCAAAGGTCGCGGAAGCCGCGGTGGTCGGGCGTCCGGATGAGCTGAAGGGCCAGGCGATTTCTGCCTTCGTCAGCCTGGAGCATGGCCACAAGCCGTCTCCGGAGTTGAAAGAGGAATTACGCAAGTGGGTGACGAAGGAGATTGGCGCGCTGGCGCGGCCCGATGACATTCGTTTCACCGATGCGCTGCCGAAAACGCGCAGCGGCAAGATTATGCGACGGCTGTTACGAGAGCTGGCGACGAACGGCGACATCAAAGGCGACACGACAACGCTGGAAGATTTCGCGGTGATCGCGAGTCTGCGCGGAGATGAGGAGTCTTAGTTACGCTGTGCTTCAAACCCGCTTGATAGTCGCGAGCCAGGCGGAGACGGGGTCGACGTGGACTCTGGTGTGAACGTGGTCGCGATCTATGGCGACAACATTCCATCCACTGCCTGAGCAGAAAGGCGTTTCGAGATCAGCCAGGCTGATCGGGTGTGGGCCGATATCCGGACCTTCATCGCTGAATGCCAGCACATACAGCGTGCCACCGCAGTCCGTCAC
>Ga0302324_100012400_pt1 | contig 17376 bp, 17 predicted proteins | sample Palsa_T0_1_FD_201949 | JGI IMG/M metagenome (GOLD analysis project Ga0302324, IMG submission 201949) | Peat permafrost microbial communities from Stordalen Mire near Abisko, Sweden - Palsa_T0_1 | ecosystem: Environmental > Terrestrial > Soil > Palsa > Peat permafrost | place: Sweden: Abisko...
TGGGGCGCCGACGCGATCTTCGAGCTTTCGAACGGCAAGCTCAAGCTCGCCTCGTACTATAAAATGCCGGCCGCGCAGACCGAACTCGAGAATTGCGTCGCCCACAACGGATCGCTGATCCCGATTCCGGGCCGTGACATCTTCGTACAGGCCTGGTACCAAGGCGGCGTCTCAGTGATGGATTTCACCGATGCCACGCATCCTTTCGAAATCGCTTATTTCGATCGCGGACCTCTGGACAAGACGAAACGCAGTGTGGGTGGCTACTGGTCCGCTTACTGGTACAACGGGTACATCTACGGATCGGAGATTGCCCGCGGGGTCGACGTGTTCAAGCTGGCGCCGAGCAAGTTCGTTACGCAAAATGAGATCGACGCAGCGAGCCAGGTGCATTTTGACGAGCTGAATGTCCAGAACCAGCCGAAAATTACCTGGCCGGCAAATTTCGTAACTGCCCGCGCCTATATCGACCAATTGGCCCGGAGCCGCGCTCTCGCGCCTCCGCGGATTGCCGTATTGAACGCCGCGATCGCTGAAGAGCGTAAGGAAGGCGCGGACTTAATGGCCATCGCCGCGAGCCTCGAAAAGGACGCGGCCGAGGCGAAGACACCAGCGGACGCGGAGCGCATGCGCGCCTTAGCGGCAATTATGAAAGCAAGAGGGTCTTCGCGGCCCTAGCCCGACCTTCCTCGAATTTTGCGGGCGGTATGTTAATAGGTTCGCTTTCCACCTGCAACCGAGCGTTACGTCGGAGGAGCAGCCAGCAGAAGATCATGCCGACGACGCTCGCCGCCACGATGGCTGTCAGTTGGTCCGCCCACCAGCCGTTGGGCGTCATCAGCAATCCGGACTGCAGCACGTTGTTCGCGCCGTGCGCCAGCGCTGCCGGCCACAGGCTACCGGTGCGCACGACCAACCACGCAAGGGCGAAGCTCATGGCGATCGTTACGATCTGAAAAAGGATCGCCGCTTGCAAGATCGAATGCTGCGCGCCATTGTAGCCGGCGAGGTTGACCGGCAGGTGCCAGTAGCCCCAAATCACTCCTACAAGAACGGTGCCCTTGAACAGTCCGAAGCGACGTTGGAGTTCCGGTTGAAGAAAGCCGCGCCACCCCGCTTCCTCGCCGATTCCTCCGATTAGCATCGTGATGAGTGAACCGGCAGTTACAGAGAGCACAAGGTTGAGCGCGAACAGTCCGAAGCTCTGATGTCCCGGCCCCAGCAGCATGGCGACGTGATGCACCGAATCGATGCTCCGGCCATTCCGGCTTAGCAGGAAAAAGTCACTATGCCAACTCCCCTGATGCCCGGCCCATAGCAGCAACTGCTGGCCTATGCTGAACGACCATCCGGCGATTAGGGCGAGAGGCCATACCTTCCAACCGCTTCGCTTTATGCCGCGCCATAGTCGCCGCCGGGTCTCTCCACCGGTCAAGAGCGCCGCCAGGAGGGGCGCCCACATCGCAGCCAACAACCAAGTGCGTCCCGCGCCGTTTACGCCATACCGGATCGCGAGCCCCTGGCACAACCAGCCCGCCGCGAAGACAAGGGTTAAGAATCTTACGAGTCCATTCGTTTGCACAGCAACCTTCCCAAAAGGAGATTTTGATTCCGTCGGGTCATCGGCCCACCCCCATCAAAGCCAGTTCGCGACGAGCTACCAGCAACAGAAGCCGATGGCAGGCCCAAAACAACAAAAGCCCGACGAAAATGAAAAGGGGCATCGAGGCGTAGCCGAGCACCTCGTGCATAGAGCCCAGATCATTCACCCAGCCCAAGGCCCCGAACCGGCCGGCAGGCTCCAGAAACAGACCAATATGGCCGCTGCTGAAGGGCTTGCAAAAGCCCGTCACAACCAGCGCAAGGCCCATAATTTCGAAGACCGCCAACGGCAGGACGACGAACATGACATAGAACGTCGCACGCACTCTTCCGAGCAAGACCGCGACAAGCTGCAGTGGATTGTCTCGCGTGACGGCAGCCCGAAGAGCCTCCGCGTTTAGGAAGCGGGACGCGTATTCCTCGGGCGAGCCGAAAGCCGCTAAGTCCAACTTCTCCTGTATCAGGCGTTCGTCGAAGTGCGACTGGACCTCCCGCACCAGGTCTTCGCGGATGTCAGCGGGAAGGGCGGCTAACCCACGACGGAAGCGGCTCACGAAATCGTCTATGTCGGCTTTTGATGACTTGTTCATTGTGGATTAACCTTGCTTATAACGCCGTCAAGGGCCTTGGTGTATTCACTCCAGGCGGCCAACATTTTGGTGAGAATCCTATGGCCGTAAGGTGTCAAACTGTAGTACTTATGCGCATGGCCTACGCCCTCATCAACCCATTGCGTTGTGACTTTCTTCTCCGTGCGTAGTCGTGCCAGCAGCGGATAAATGCTACCTTCGCTGACCTCCAGGTCGAGTTCATTTAACCGCTCCAGCAATTCCAGGCCATAGGAGCGCTTAACGTCGAGCAAAGCCAGTATGGCGAGCTCGAGCGTCCCCTTTTTGATCTGAGATTTCCAGGCGTTAACCTCGGATTGAACGTGGTCTTGCATTGCATGTATTCTTGCACAAACAGGCTTATCCTGTCAAGCGTAGAAACCCTGTGGGCCGGTTTTCCTAGGGCCAAAACCAATAGCGACCGCGCATGACCCGCTCTCGGCCGCCCGTGTGATACCTGTTCGCCGGCAAACGCGAGAAGAGGCTCGCCGTGAGGCGGCCAGCACCAGCAAACGCCGCTCGACAAGAGTGCCGCGGGCGCAATTGGTTAATGACCGATATGCGGGAAGAGCGTTTTATTGAGGAGCGCCAAAACTGTCCCTATCGACGTCCGCCTTCTAGCGGCAAACAATAGGAACCTCACGCGGACGACTGAAAACATCAGAGCATCCGCAGGTGAAAAGTACGGAACACCCATGGCCTTGGTGGTGTTCCATCCGATGTCCGCCGAGCCGGACGTGGCCGCGCGGTCTGGTTCGAGAAGGCGATCGAGCAGCGTGACCCGGCGGGTGTCGGTTATCTCGGGACGCCATTGCTCAAAACCTTGCGATCGAGTCCTCGATGGACTGAATTAATCGTTGGCCCCCAGCGTCGCACTTTTGTCTTGATGTCCCCTGCACCCAGAGGTTGGAGGGCAGTGGTTTATAGCATCCTCTCGGACCGCGCGCGGTGTCTCAGTGTGCCTTAAAAATTTCACAGAAGTGCTTTGCTGGTATCCATCGGCGGCGCCCACTGACGACTTTTCTGCTCAGCCTCATGCCGTCTGACCAGCGATCCCGAACGCCGGCGGCTATTGTCGAGATATACTTAGAGTTACGCGTCTAGCGTGGCCCCAGGAAACCGCTGGATTCCTTGTCCCTAGCCGCTCAACTCCTATTTTGATCTCAGTTAACGACATCTCCATGCGCTTCGGCGCACGCATTCTTTTTGAAGACGCAACCACCACCTTCCTACCGGGGCGGCGTTACGCGATTACGGGTCCAAATGGATCGGGCAAATCGACCTTCATGAAAATCCTGACCGGTGAAATTGAACCCACCAAGGGATCCGTCACCCGCCCCAAAAAAGTTGGCCTACTGCGCCAGGATCAATTCGCGTTTGATCCCTACCGCGTTCTGGATACCGTGATCATGGGAAACGCGCCGCTTTGGGAAGCTTTGCAGGAGCGCGAAAAGCTCTACGCCCATCCAGACAATTGGACCGATGAGGATGGCATGCGTCTGGGGGAACTCGAAGGAATCGTTGGCGATCACGGAGGCTACACAGCGGAAGCCGACGCCGCTACGTTACTCCAAGGCCTGGACATCGGAGAAGCGCTGCATGAGCGCAAGATGTCCGAGCTGCAAGGTGGCCAGAAGGTGCGCGTGCTGTTGGCCCAAGCGCTCTTCGGCAATGCAAGCGCGCTGCTGTTAGACGAACCTACGAACAACCTGGACCTCGATTCGGTGCATTGGCTTCAGAAGTACCTGCTCGCATACACCGGGTGCTTGATTGTCATTTCCCATGATCGGCATTTCCTGAATGAAGTCTGCACGCATACGGCCGACATCGACTACCAGAGCATCATCACGTACACGGGCGCTTATGACGACATGGTGCTGGCCAAAACGCAGATCCGCGCGCGCGTGGAAGCCGGCAATGCACAGCGCGAAAAAAAGATCGCGCAGTTGAACGAGTTCATCGCGAGGTTCTCGGCGGGCACGAGATCGGCGCAGACCACTTCACGCAAGAAAGAGGTGGAGCGACTGCAAACCTCGGAACTCGCAAAATCGAACATCCAGCGTCCCTACATCCGATTTGAAAACACGCGTCCGTCGGGGCGGCATCCCCTAGAAGTGAAGGGGCTGTCGAAATCCTACGGCGACCTGGTTGTGATTCGGAATTTCACGGCGTCGATCTCGCGCGGCGAAAAAATTGCCTTGCTGGGCCGAAATGGGTCGGGGAAGACGACCATGTTAAGGTCATTGCTCAGCAATGCAACCGGATTCGTAGATGCGGGGGACCGGGACTTTCCGATCGACGGCGGTGTGATCACCTGGGGTCATGAAGTGGCTGTGGGATATTTCTCGCAGGATCATAAAGAGTCCATTCGGACGGGCGTTACGCTGCTGGAATGGCTCCACGAGTACGACTCAACGGCTTCCCAGCAGGAGCTGCGCGGCTTGCTGGGTCAGATGCTATTCAGCGGAGAGGACGCGACCAAGCGCACCGAAAATCTTTCGGGTGGAGAAGCGGCGCGTCTCATTTTCTGCCGCTTGATGCTCCAGAAACCGAACTTCCTGTTGCTGGACGAGCCGACGAACCACTTGGATCTGGAAGCGATCAACGCCCTGAACATTGCGCTCCAGAAGTACGATGGAACCGTCTTGCTGGTCACCCATGACCACGATGTCGTTGAAGAGGTGGCCACTCGTATCTGGCATTTCGACAACCGGGAAATCGAAGACTACAAAGGCCCATACGCCGATTACTTGGCGGAACGGGAATCCACCGCGGTATAGCAGCAGTAATTGCTAGCCGACGCCCATGATGCGCCGCGCGAGATCGGCCTCCAGTCCCTGTTTCCACGCCAGACGCAGCTCCGTATTGATGCGAAATCTTGACCTCGGCGCGGATCGCCCCTTTCAGATCTCCATCTGCGGTGCCAGAACCGCCATGCAAAGTGAGGGGCCTCGGCGCTTGCGAAGAATGACCCATTTGTGCTCGGTTAGACTGACCCACACGAAGAACCGCGTTTTCGCCCGTTGTTCGGCATAGTTCACATAGGAAGTACCGCCATCATCATCATCCACGCCGAAGGCGTTGCCCTCGGGCAAATTGATCGTCTTCATCACGATGTGCGCCACCGCCACGATTCGCTAACGGGCAAGAGCCTTCCGGGCTCATGTGAGAACCCTGCATCATTTCCTCGTTCCTCGGTCAGGTCGTGGGTCACTTCTGGCGAGCAAACCTGGGTTATTCCTCGCGAGCGCCGAAGGTGAGGGGTACACAAGGCGGGGATTCGATCTCTCGAATTCGCGCGATCGCAAGATGCTTTCGCTCCTAGCCCGTCACCATGATTTTGCGCATGCCGTGCGAATTGGCCTCGGCGGACACCCAAAACCGGCCATCGGTGGACACCTGAAAAGCGGCCAACGAGATAGCTGATCCAGGACATTGACTGAGACGGGGGATTATCCTCCGGCGGTGAATGTCTTGAGCGAAGAAAAGAAGCAACAAGTCCTTGCGCTAGGCCGACTTGGCTGGTCCCTCAGGCGGATTGAACGAGCCGTACACCTTCGGCGCGAAACTGCCGCAACCTATTTAAAGGCTGCTGGCATTCCCGTCCGACCTCCCGGAGGTTGGGGACGGGCCCATCCAAAACCGGCCATTGAGGTGTCCACCGACCCCGGACACGAAAATGGCCCTGCGGACGAGACTCGGACGCCGCCCTCAACTCCGTCGGCGAGCGCGTGCGAACCGTTCCGCGAGTTCATCGAAGCGGAATTGGCAAAGGGCCGGAATGCCATGGCCATTTGGCAGGATCTGGTGGACGGCCACGGCTTCGGCGAAAGATACGCCAGCGTCAAACGGTTCGTGCGGAAGCTGCGCGGATCTTCTGCGCCAGAAGCGCGCGTGGTCATTGAGACCGCGCCTGGTGAGGAAGCGCAAGTCGATTATGGCACCGGCCCGATGGTGCGCGACGCGCAAACGGGCAAGTATCGGCGCACGCGGTTGTTCGTCCTGACGCTGGGATACAGCCGGAAAGCCGTTCGCCTCCTGGTGTTCCGGTCCAGCACTCGCGTCTGGGCCGAGTTGCATGAGAAGGCGTTTCGCAGGCTCGGTGGAGTCACTCGCGTGGTGGTGCTCGATAATCTGCGCGAGGGCGTGCTCACGCCCGACATTTACGAGCCCACGCTCAATCCGCTGTACCGTGATGTGCTGCAGCACTATGGCGTCACAGCGCTTCCATGCAGAGTGCAGGACCCGGATCGCAAAGGCAAAGTCGAATCCGGTGTCGGCCACGCAAAAAGGACGCCGCTCAAAGGCCAGCGGTTCGAGAGCCTGGAAGATGCGCAAGCCTATCTGGATCGGTGGGAAGAGCGTTGGGCCGACACGCGCATTCATGGAACCACGAAGCGCCAAGTCGCAACTATGTTCGCCGAAGAGCGTCCTGCATTGCTTCCGCTGCCGATCGAACCTTTTCGCTATTACCAATACGGCGAGAGAGCCGTGCACTTGGATGGCTGTGTCGAAGTGGAAGCCGCCTACTATGGCGCCCCGCCAGGCTGGATCGGCCGGCATGTTCAGGTCCAGTGGAATGACACTCTTGTTCGTTTGCTGAATCCCACCACCGGTCAACTGCTACGCGAGCACCTGCGGCAAGAGCGTGGCCGTCATCGAATCCACGATGAAGACCGTCCGCGCCGGACACCGCTATCGACGCAACAGTTGCTGCACCGCGCCGGAAAAGCCGGAAAGCACATTGGCCAGTTGTGCCAGGTGATGCACGCGAAACACGGTGAACTCGCAGTGCGCCGCATCCTGGGTACGCTGGCGTTGGCCAAAAAGTACGGAATCGCTTCCACCGACGACGCTTGCGCCCTGGCTCTAGAAACTAGCACCCGCGAATACCACTTTGTACGGCGTTACCTGGAACACAACCCTCAACTGCCGCTGAGCTTGCGACAGGTCGATCCACTGATTCGCCAGCTCACCTTGTACCGCGATCTCATCGAAAACCGAACCCGTCAGGAGGACCAATCATGAACGTAATCGAACTCGAACGCGCACTCCGGCAACTCCGGTTGGGAGGCATGGCCTCAGTGCTCGAAGCGCGTCTCCGCCAGGCTCAGGCCGAACCCATGGCTCCCATTGACCTCATCTCTTGCCTGGTATCGGACGAACTTACCCGCCGATCCGACCGGCTGCTGGAACGTCGTCGCAAACAGGCCGGATTCCGCGATCCCGACCGCACGCTCGATAATTTTGACTTCAGCTTTAATCCCAAGATGAATCGTAGTTTGGTCTTCGACCTCGCCACCGGCGCCTTCGTCAACAAGCGCGAAGACGCATTGTTTCTCGGTCCCGGAGGAACGGGAAAGAGCCACTTGGCGCAAGCCATCGGACAGTCTGCGATTCAACAAGGCTGCAAAGTGTTGTATCGCGAAACTCACATCCTGCTCGATGAACTGGCGGACGCCGTTGCCGAGGGCACGCGCAAGGAATATATGGAATCGGTGGCGACGGTTCCGTTACTCATCATTGACGACTTCGGCATGCGCAAACTTCCGCAGACGGCCGCCGAGGATCTTCTGGAAATCATCATGCGCCGCTACGAACGTTTCAGCACGCTGCTCACATCCAACCGCCCGGTCGATGACTGGGGAAAGCTGCTGGGTGATGTTGCCGCAGTCAGCGCTATGCTCGATCGGCTCCTGCATCATGGCCATGTGCTCAAGTGCGGACCCCGGAGCTGGCGTACCAAAACAGCGGCACCAACTGGGCAATGATTACACGTCGGCATGGTGTCATCGTCCATTCCTGATTTCTGCGTTCCATTTGCGAACGGCGCCGACCATCAGCTCACGAAATGCCGGATCATGCCTGCGCTTACGGTAATCCGAAGGCTGATGTGGCATCTCCCACGCGGGAATGCCCATCTGGTGGCCACTCTCTAGCTCGTTCAGGAGGCCCAATGCAAAATTGCCTTCCATGTTGGCGTGGGCGTGGGCAAGATAAGCGCGAGTCAGAAGCGGGCGGAAGGGCCAACGAAAGCAAATTCGCCGAAATACTCTCCAAAAGTGTGATTCGCCATCTTTCTCAGGTAGCATATCGATCAGGAAATCGACGGCGCGTTCGTCACCAAGCCACAGCACCTGTAGCAAGTGGATTCCGCACAGGATGTTGCGGCCGCTCGCCTTCGCGCTGTTCAGGCAGTCGATAAATATGGGGTCCTGGATAAGTTTCCAAAGGGCACCCGCAATCGTTAGCCGTCGGCTAACATCCGATTCTTCATCCAGCATCGCTCTCAGGATCGGAACCGCGCTGACGTCATGCAGAGCCGATGTGCCTTCGATAATGTGCGTCTGTCTCAGCTTGAGATTGCGCCTCACTAGGCCCCTAGCCAATGCGAGTTCTTCCGGAGTAAGGTCGTCAAGAAAACTAAGATCCAATTCGCCGTGGGTTAGCGCGTATGTATCGCCGAACCAGTTCCGCAGGAATTTTCCAAATGCGGGCGAGTGCGGGCCTCGCGACACCTCCTCGGGAATGTCGTAGCTATCCGCTAGCATCATCGACAGCCTCCAGATCTCGTCCCACAGACTACGTCACAGGGTACCCCGGTCGCCAGGCAGACGACAACGAAGCCAACCGTCGCCTTCCATTTGGGCCTATTGGAAACAACTCACTGCTGTAGTGCTTTGTTTTACTTGGGGACTCTGTCCCCAAACCCCTGGGATTTATCGCTTTTGCGCCAGAATGGCTGCCTGGCTTGCGGAGCGGCTTACGCCGCCCCGAGCCATTCCGGCCGCTGGGTCGGCGCTCCGGTCGCATCCCTGCGTTGCCATATCCTCCGCCCAGGTTAGGTCAGTATAAATCCGTTGCGGTCTCTTTGCCGCAAAAAATGTTTGCCCAAACTACCTCCCGCAGGGTATAAATACTCTTGTTCTGGTTCCGCTCCGTTGGCCGGTTTTGAAGTGTCCACGTATGGCCGGTTTTCAGATGTCCACCGAGGAATTGGCCTGAGCCGGTCGCCTTGGCGCTGCCTGCCCTTGTGCTGCTCGAAGTAGCACTCGCGAAAACGAATTGTACAAGCCACTCGACTGTTGTTTCACTTTATGCAGGAAATGGCGCTTGCGGAGGATTACTTCACGATGCAGGAACAAACGCAAGCGTTCGGTCACATGGCTGCGTTCAATACATCGAGCGTGAATTGGACTGGAACGGACCAGCCCGAACAATTGACCGCTTCTTGCGTAACAGCCTCTTTCTTCTCCCTACTCGGAGTGGCGCCACTTCGCGGCCGCGTATTTCGCGTCGATGAAGATGTGCCCGACGCAAATCCGGCCGTTGTGCTCAGCTATGTTAAGAGGCGCTATTTCGCGCCAAGAATGTCCACTATAGCGTAGTTGCCTTCATGGCAAGCGTATTCGTAGAGCGGTCCGGGCACGGAGTTAAAAGCCAATTCAATGGACCAGGGCTTCGTCCACGTGGAGGGATCTTCCATGGTGGCCCGATATTCAATGGCCTTGTCGCTTACGCGCGTGAAGCGCTCGGTGACCTTCAGATCCATTGAGGAGCCTCGGTAGCGTGTCTGGTCGTTGAAGTTCGTCGTTTCGACAATCAGCGTGTCGCCTTCCCAGTGTCCAATGGAGTCGCCGCTCCACTGGCGGACATTCGAGGGCTGGTGTTTCGCGTTCATGTGGACAATGCGGGCGTCGTGAACCATTTCGAGCTCGATCAAAATGGAATCGGCGGACTGTACGATCTCGTAGTTGTTGTTGTAAAGCGCGGGTACCATGGGGACGGCAGGAGTGTTGCCCGTGAGACAGCGGGTGTCGTTGGGAAGGCTCCTGTAATCGCCGGGGATATAGCTGCGGCGCCGCGCTCGATCGCGTGCTTCCGGAACGAGCGGAGGAACGTGGCCGTCCGGCGGATCGACAACCATCGAGGTCCGTTTCTGACCGCCGATGCGCGCCAGTTCAGATCCATTGTCGTAGAAGAGGACGTTGTAGGCGCCGCCTTGGATTGAGACCGGGCGACCGCCGTCAACAGTTGACCCTTCCTCCCAGCGCTGGGTTTCTCTGGCTTCCCACTTGCGGGCTTCGTCATCGGAGATGGTCGCTTTTCCTCCAAAGACGTCGGGACGCTCGAAGGGTGTGCGAGTGGCGTTAGACCAGATGCCCGTGAGATCGGGATGCCCGTCCGCGGCGCGGGGGATTACATTTGCTTTGGGAGCCGGCGCGCTCTGCGCCGAAACGGACGCGACCGCCAAAAAGGAAACAACGCTGGATTCGATCAGGCTGCAGAATTTCATGGCCCATCCTCAGCTAGCGATTATACAGCGCCGCGACGTGCTCAAGCCGGCGGTTCCAGCAATATCCAACCACAGCCCACATGCTGGCGGGAGGCGGGTGTTTCACAGTTTCCCGGCCGACTCCGTGGATGTGCGCTACTTGATCCCGAGCGGGCATGCCTCATCGTACGCGGCGTGGCAGGGCTTTTCGTTGAGAACCAAGTGGCTACGGTCTGGGATGAGCAACAACCCGCCCAAAGAGCTTACGAGGCTCCGGTGGTTCCGCCGAGGAAGATTGTGCAGCAATATGGAGTACCTTTGTCAGACGCCGGCGGCTACGCCAAGCAAGGAGCCACCGCCAACGTAACAGCGATGCCCAATGGTAAGGACGCGTGGACCGTTACGGTGATGGCTGGGGCCGCCAATCCCAATTACGCCGTGATCAATCCGCAACCGGGCTCGGGCCCTTTTATGGGGTTAGCGCAGATCGCTCTTGAAGCGATCAATCCAGGACTGGCAGGCTCAGCCATGGTTAAAGTCGACGGGCAGGTCAGTAGTACGTCGTTCTGCCAGACCGTTGGATCGCCTCCGCAAAAGCTCTGTACCTTCCCGAGTGGTTCGATCTCGGTGATCGACTCAAACGGGAAGGTGCTGGAGAACGGCTCGATTGATCCAGAAGACAACGGCGCGATTGGCCCTTCTTTTTCGGTGATGGCCGATAGCAGTTGCTCGGGCCTGGTCCAAACCACTCCACAATGTGGCGTCTCCATCAACGTCAGTGTGGGCGAAGTCGCCGGGGCGCCGAGTCCGACTACATTCTCGGTCACCCTGAACATTCAGTTCCTCAATTCGCAGTAGGTTCCATAAGAAGTGTCCGGAACGAGTTCACGGGAAACGGCCCGTTATGGGTGCATTATCGGCAGGTTCTCAGCATCTCTTTTCCGCCGAGCTCAGGCAAGGTCGTAGCGATCAAGGTTCATCACCTTGTTCCACGCAGCCACGAAGTCCTTCACAAACGCCTCCTGCGAGTCGCTGCACGCGTAGACTTCCGCGAGAGCTCGAAGCTGGGAGTTGGAGCCGAAGACGAGATCCACGACAGTGCCCGTCCACTTGAGTTCGCCCGTCGCCCGATCGCGACCCTCCAATACGCCTTCCGATGTGGCGGACTTCTGCCACTTCGTGTTCATGTCGAGCAGGCTGACGAAGAAATCGTTCGTCAACGTCTCGGGCCGCTTGGTGAAAACACCGTGTTTAGACTGCCCAAAGTTTGCATTCAGTGCGCGCAGGCCACCAATCAGAACCGTCATCTCGGGAGCGGTAAGGGTCAGCAGGTTTGCCCGATCCACTAGCAGCTCAGCGGCGGATCCCTCGTGTCCCTTCCGGAGATAGTTGCGGAACCCGTCCGCGGCCGGCTCCAGCACGGCGAACGAATTCACGTCGGTCTGCTCCGGTGAAGCGTCCGTGCGCCCGGGGGAGAAAGGCACCTTCACGTCGTAGCCGGCCTTTTTCGCCGCGGCTTCGATGGCTGCGCAGCCGCCCAGAACGATCAGGTCAGCAAGCGAGACCTGCTTTCCTTGCGCGCCGTTGAAATCCTTCTGGATCGCCTCCAGCGTCTGAATAACCTTCGCCACCTCGGTCGACTGGTTGACTTCCCAAGACTTTTGCGGAGCCAGGCGAATGCGCGCCCCGTTAGCCCCGCCGCGCTTGTCACTGCCGCGGAATGTTGCGGCCGACGACCAGGCTGTTATAACCAGCTGGGAGATAGAAATTCCTGATGCGAGGATCTTGGCCTTCAGAGCAGCAATTTCTTGCTCCCCTATCAATTCATGATCCACAACGGGAACGGGGTCCTGCCACAGGAGCGGCTCCTTAGGCACGAGTGGGCCAAGGTACCGCGAGATCGGCCCCATGTCACGATGCGTGAGCTTGAACCAAGCCTTGGCGAATGCGTCTGCGAATTCCTGCGGGTTCTCGTGGAAACGCTTCGAAATCTTCGCATAGGTCGGGTCTAACTTCAGCGAGAGGTCCGTGGTGAACATAATCGGGGCGTGCTTTTTCGACGGATCGTGGGCATCCGGCACCGTGCCTGCTGCGCCGCCGTTCTTGGGAGTCCATTGGTGAGCACCGGCGGGACTCTTGGTTAGTTCCCAGTCATAACCAAACAGGTTCTCGAAGTAGTTGTTGTCCCACTTCGTGGGATTGGTGGTCCATGCGCCTTCCAACCCGCTGGTGATTGTGTGGGGGCCTTTGCCACTGCCAAAAGTATTGATCCAGCCGAAGCCTTGATCTTCGAGGTTAGCGCCCTCGGGTTCGGGTCCCATATACGTGCTCGGTTCGGCAGCCCCGTGGGCTTTGCCGAAAGTGTGTCCGCCTGCAATGAGGGCAACTGTTTCTTCGTCATTCATCGCCATTCGGCCGAATGTCTCTCGGATGTCCCTGGCCGCGGCGAGCGGATCCGGGTTGCTTTTGGGCCCTTCCGGATTCACGTAGATAAGGCCCATTTGAACAGCGCCGAGAGGATTATCGAGCTGGCGGTCACCGCGGTAGCGCTGGTCTCCAAGCCACTTGGTCTCAGGCCCCCAAAAAATGTCTTCTTCCGGCTCCCAGATGTCTTCGCGCCCGCCACCGAAACCGAAGGTCTTGAATCCCATCGACTCTAGTGCAACGTTACCTGCAAGAATCATCAGGTCGGCCCAGGAGAGTTTCCGGCCGTACTTTTGCTTGATCGGCCAGAGCAGCCGGCGCGCTTTGTCAAGACTCACGTTATCCGGCCAGCTGTTGAGGGGCGCAAATCGCTGTGATCCGGAGCCCGCGCCCCCTCGGCCATCAGCGATACGGTACGTACCCGCGCTATGCCAAGCCATACGGATGAACAACGGCCCATAGTGGCCGTAGTCCGCGGGCCACCAGTCCTGCGATGTCGTCATCAAGGCATGCAGGTCCTTGAGCACGGCATTCAAATCGAGGCTCTTGAACTCCTCGGCGTAATCGAACGCCTCGCCCATGGGATCGGACAGCGGGGAGTGTTGGTGCAAGATCTTCAGGTTCAGTTGATTGGGCCACCAGTCCGCGTTTGTTCGGGTTCCAGTCATGGCGTGTTTGCGAGCACCAGCTGTGAAGGGGCACTTGCTTCCGTTTGACGAGTCCCGATTATCGGAGATTGGCTCCCCCACTGCGACTTCGAATTGTTTCTCCGTATGTTCTTCTTGCATCATGTTCCTCCTCCTTCGAATTGGTTAAGAAAACTGTGCCGAGGTATCAAAACTCATCTTGGCATGGTGCGGAGAGCACTTCGTGCAGAGGCCTCGGAAAATGAGTTCGCATTCGCGAAGAATCCGCTTGCCGAGAGCGCGCGAGGCTGGCCTGGGGACGTCGAACCACTCAATATCCTCAACCTTGCCGCAGCGGTCGCAGATGAAGTGGTGATGCCGCATGCCTTTCGCATCGAATCGCGCGGCGCGGCCCTCAACGGCCACTTCACGCACCAAACCCGCCCGCACTAAGTCCACCAGGTTTTTATAAATCGTGGCCCTTGAAGAGCGGGGATCCACGCGATTTACAGCTACGAAGATTTCCGCAGCCGTGGGATGGCTGTTGTGTTCCATCAAGAATGCCATCACGGCGTAGCGCTGCGGAGTGCACCGCAACCCGCTGCCTCCCAAGGACCGTTTGATCGCCTCGGCGTCCATCAGAGATTCAGATTATGTCTAATATGACATTATGTCAAGACTGCTTTTGGTTGCTCTTAAGCGGAAAGCTGGCGGATGCTGTATTGAGTATCCTTATCGAGCGGCCGCCCTGTTACCCAACGTTACGCTCGCGGGGTTTGAACGACCAGGGCAGCGGGCACCAGATTTGCGCAGAATCATGAGGCGCGATTTCCCTGAGGAGCACCACCATCCGCCGCTCGCGCAATTGTGTCCAGATCGTCAGGCATCCGGATGTTGCCGGATTAGGAACGGGAAATCGGCTTGCGGGGAGCTGAGCAGCGCAAAGATCTGCGCCCGTTAACACGTAATATCGGTAGCCAACACCGGATTTGGACCGTGATGGTGGAGTTTCCCCAGCCCAGCAAGAATCTTAGACTCTGCTAGAATTTCTCCGGTCACGCGCTCATCACTCGGACCGCAATGAACTCCGTGCGATCTGGCTTCAGCGAGGTGCTCAATGAGACGCCCCGAGGCCCGCGGCCGCCCTGCTAAAGAACAACACCGCGACGCCGACAGGGCGCTAATTGTAAGGGTGCGGGCAGGATGCCGATCGCGAGTAACTCCCCTCGGAATAGATGGCCCCCCTCGCATTCGCGGCCAGATCGCTATCCCTTTGGATGCATACATCGTTGCTGGCGTCTCCATTCTGGATCATAACGCCCCAGAATCGCGGCAAGGTAGGATGGGGAGCCCGCGGGTCACGCTGTTGATCATTCTGGTATGACGTCAGCCCTATGATCGATACCGCGGAGACCTGTGCCAAACGGCCGTTGCCGGCTATCTGCACGCCGTCCAGCCCGTTATTGTAGACGGTGTCATGCTCGATCGTGATGTGGTTGGCGCCGTTTCCGATCCACATCCCAGAAATGGAATTGTTGAAAGTCTGGTTCGAACCAGTGTAGACGTACGACGCCTTGTCGATCTCGATACCATAACTTTCGAGCGTGTCCCGGTTCTCGGAGGCCTCGGCCCATCCGCCATTGATGGTGTTGTTCGTAATCTTGATATTGGAGGATCTCCCGGCCACATAAATCTGGCCGCCTCCGCAATCGGGAACACAGATTGCGTTATGGTACAGAGCATTATCCGAGATCACGCCTGCCAGCACGGGGTCCGTTCCGCCGGGCACATCGTTGATAGAAATGGCACCGTTGTAATCCGAAATGTTGTTGGATTCGATCAAGAACTGACTGGCGTTTCGCCCATAGCCCAAGATAGCGGTCCTGCTGGGCCTCATACCGGGCGCCGCACGGCTGACTCCATTTGTAATCAGTTTGCCAAAAGTGTTGTGGCGGAGCACACAGTGCGGTCCATTGAAAAACATACTAATAGAAGCCGAATCACCGAAATGGTTATCGACCACTGTTACGTTACTTCCCTCAACCGACAGGTCTTGGACGCCCCTCTCAGGGACAAGCGAACTATTACCATCAATTTGCAGGTTTCTTATGGTGACGTTGGAAGCAATCCTAGTAACCAGGATCATCTTCTGCAGCGCGGTGTCCATGCGCTTCAATGTAGGTGGGTCTTGACCAGGCTCTACTGCTCCCTCGATGGTGGTGTCAGAGCGGCGGATGGTCACAGGAGCGCCGGAAATAGCATAGGGCAACGCCGAGCCGCGCAATGCGCAAACTAGCGGTGGACCAGCAGGCCGGTCCACGCAGTCCTGAAGATCGGCAACGCCTTCGACCACGATCCTCCCTGGCTGCGCGAACAGCGCGGACAAAGTCACGATGGAAAGCAAAAGTAGTCGGTCTGATGAATTGACAAGCACCAGCGATCTATGCCTCTCGTAACTTTCCTAAGTCACTCAAGAGGCGGTACGGTAAAGCCATGTTCTTCCGTCTGGATCTCGCCGAGAGGACACCTCTCCTTCTTTGACAAGTTCATCGAGAAACATTGACGCGACAGCGCCGTAGGTTCCGCTGCCGTACTGTGACCAGAGCCCCAAAGACTCCTCAATCTCGTTCCGTCTAAGCCAACGGTCCTTGTTCTCGTCGAGCACGTCCCCAATGGCGGTCTTGATCAGGATTATGCCCGTTTGAGCCTTCTCTTTTGGGCTGAGCTTAGATAGTTCCGACATAGCGTGATCCTACCATGCGACTCCGTCCGACAACGTGCATGCGTTTATGTGGGTCCCACCAAAGAAGGACCGGTTGTTGACCAGGCCATCGATGTAGATGTTGCGAATCCTCCGTGTCCCGTGCCGACAGCGCTTCACTTTATTCAGCCCTGACGACATCGCCTGGCACAACATTCCGATGTCCTTTCCAGCTTTCTCGGCGCGGTGCAGCAACTGTTGCGTCGATAGTGGTGTCCGCCGCGGCCGATCTTCATCGTGGATTCGATGACGGCCGCGCTCTTGACGTAAGTGCTCACGCAGCAGTTGACCGGTGATGGGGTTCAGCAGACGGACATGTGCGTCATTCCACTGGACCTGAACATGGCGGCCGATCCGGCCCGGCGGCGCGCCGTAGTAAGCAGCTTCGACTTCGACGCAACCATCCAGGTGCACGGTACGCTCGCCATACTAGTAATAGCGGAAGGGCTCGATCGGCAGCGGAAGCAGCGCCGGGCGCTCTTCAGCGAACACCGTTGCAACTTGCCGCTTGGTGGTTCCATGAATGCGCGTCTCGGCCCAGCGCTCTTCCCAGCGATCCAGATAAGCTTGCGCGTCTTCAAGGCTCTCGAAGCGCTGTCCTTTGAGCGGCGTCTTCTGCGCATGACCGATACCGGATTCGACTTTGCCTGTTCGATCCGGGTCCTGCACTCTGCAGGGCAGAGCCATAACGCCGTAGTGTTGGAGCACGTCCCGGTAGACCGGATTGAGCGCCGGTTCGTAGATATCGGGCGTGATCACGCCTTCGCGCAAGTTATCCAGCACCACTGCGCGAGTGACTCCGCCCAGCCGGTGAAAAGCTTTCTCATGCAGCTCGGCCCAAACACGCGAACTGGACCGGAACACCAGAAGACGAACAGCTTTCCGGCTGTATCCTAGCGTCAGGACGAACAATCGCGTGCGCCGGTACTTGCCCGTTTGCGCGTCACGCACCATCAGGCCGGTGGCATAATCGACCTGCGCTTCTTCGCCAGGCGCGGTCTCAATCACCACGCGTGCTTCCGGCGTGCAAGACTGTACCACTGCTGATCAGTGGCTGACCGGCATGGATTCGAACCACGA
>Ga0302324_100012402_pt1 | contig 17375 bp, 6 predicted proteins | sample Palsa_T0_1_FD_201949 | JGI IMG/M metagenome (GOLD analysis project Ga0302324, IMG submission 201949) | Peat permafrost microbial communities from Stordalen Mire near Abisko, Sweden - Palsa_T0_1 | ecosystem: Environmental > Terrestrial > Soil > Palsa > Peat permafrost | place: Sweden: Abisko...
CAGGATGGAAAAGTCCACCCGCGGTTTCAGCTCCGCGCCGAATTTAATGGTGTGCCGGCCGCGAATCAGCGTCAGGCTGTCAATAAGCTGTTCGATCGCCTGCTTTTCCACCGTGGGCTGATACTCCGAGCTGCCGAAGCTGCTGAGCCCGGAAACACCGAACTGCGGCAGGCCGCCATTGTTGGAGGCGAATGGAATCCCGGGAATACCAAGCTGCGCGGATTCGTTAATCGTGGAGTTGAACTGCAGCCGGTCCGACTCGTTCTGTGTGTACCCCAGGCGCAGGTCGTTGATCAGCCGCGGTGTAAAGATGTGCGTCTCACTCACCACCACGTTGCGCGGCTTCTGCAGGAACACACCCGACGAAAACGATGCCGCATCCAGTGGCGGCGGAATGTCGCCCGGCGGGACGTCCCTCTCGTTCGACCAACTAAACCGCCCGAAGATCGAATCCGAATCCGAAATCTTCTGGTCGATGCGCAGATCGAGTTGATTCACGTCGTTGGGCTCGACCGGATTGCTCAGGTAATTGTTCGCGGGCCCGAAATTGTTGAACTCGCCAGGCGTGTCCGGCTCGGGGAACATGCTCAACAACTTGGCGGAAATGGGGTTCCAACGCGATTGGGGAATGATGTTCCCGGGGAACGGCATACGTCCCACCGCGTCTCCCGAAGAGTTTATCGTTCCTGTAGTCGGGTCGTAGATGGTGTTAAATGCCACGCCGTTCACGGGCGAAAAATTGCCCTGCCGCATGGCGTCCGTGGGTACAGTGGCCAAAAACGTTTGGCCAGTACGGATGCGGGTCCCTTGGTAGTCAAAGAAGAAAAACGTTCGGTTCTTGCCGTTGTAAACCTTCGGAATCAGGATCGGCGCGCCGGCGCTGAAACCGAATTGATTCTGCTTGAATGGCGCGATCGGGGCGCCGTTGGCATTGTTGAAGAAATTGTTGGCGTCCATATCGCTGTTGCGCAGGAATTCATACGCCGTCCCATGCAACTCGTTGGTGCCGGATTTGATGGTCACGTTCAGCACCGCGCCGCCCGACCGGCCGAACTCCGCGCTCATCGAGTTGGTCTGTACCTTGAACTCGGCAATCGCGTCCGGCGGCGGCCCGACGACGAAGCTCGCCTGGCTGCTCAAATCCTCGGAGAGGCTGTTGTTGTCCACGCCATCCAGAATGTAGTTATTCTGGTAAGGCCGCACGCCGTTGGCGCTGAATCCGCCTGTGTTCTCGTCGCGGGCGCCCGCCGGTGACGGCGCCGTTCCGGCCGTCAGCACCGCCAGCCGCGTAAAGAACCGGCCGTTCAACGGCAGGTCCACGATCCTCTGGCTGTCCACCACTTCGCCCAGGTAAGAGGTGTCCGTCTCCAGGACCGGGGCCGTTGCCTGAACCTCAACCGTCTCCGACGCCTGGCCGACCTCGAGCCGGGCATCCACCCGCACGCGGTCCTGTACATTCACTTGAATATCCGACCGGACCGAACGCTTGAATCCCGTGATCTCAACAGCTACCGAATACTTGCCGACTTCGAGCGGGGTCACCACATACTCGCCGGACGCGTCCGTCGTAGTCTTCACCGCAATATTGGTGCCCATGTTGGTGATCGTGACGGTGGCGCCCGCAATGATCCCGCCGCTCGGATCAGTTACCGTTCCAACAATGGCACCGGACGTCGTTTGCGCGTTGAGCGAAAGCGTCACGAAACAGAAACACAACAACAGCCTGGTCAAGTGAGACGTACGCATAACCCCTCCTGTGGTTTTTCGTTATTGTATCCTAGCTGGTACGCTTTGAGCGATAAAAATCTCATCAAAATTTCTGATGCCCTCGATTCGTTATTCGCCCAGTTCCCGCAACGCCTTCAATCCGGCCGCGCTCGATGGTTTGCGCCCCCATCAACTGATGTAGGATGTCACGGGCCTTGGCGCGATCGCCCGCGCGCGTAGACGCGAGCCAGATTTAGATAAGACCTCTCTTCGTCCGGCGCCACTGCGATGCCATAGCGGAAAGCAGCGACAGCATCGTCGACTTTCTGCGTTTGCATGTACAGTACGCCTAGATTGTTGATTGCCCAGACGTGGTCGCGCTGCGCCGCAATGGCCTGCTCGAAACAACGGCGCGCTTCGTCCAGATGATTTTGGCGCACCAGCAGGAGGCCCAGTTGATTGGCGGCGTCCGCATCTTTGCCGTCAGCGGCCAGCGCGCGGCGGAACAGCGACTCGGCGGTTGCATCGTCCCCCAGCGCCTTATGCGCCTGGCCCGCCAGCGCGAACGATGCCATAGGCTCGAGAGCGAATGCTTGCTCGAAATCGCCGCACCGCTAATCAGCAACTGGTTCCAGCGCGCGGTGGTGGCGGCGGCTTCCTGCTCGACCTTGAATTTGCCGAATTCGTCGTGACCGGGCTCCACGAGCGAGCGGGGGCTTTCGTAAGGATTCGATTTGCGAAAATGAACGGGAAACACCGACGGCGGGGCGCTCGCCCGCGCCGGCCACGACCATGCCAGCCGGCGGCCGCTCCGCTGCGCACGAGCTTCCGGCGCGTTAGCATGGTAGTCTAAACATACGGGCAAGTATACTAGGTCACATCGGAGGGTAGCCGTTGCGTAAAATTGCTTTGCTGGTTGTGGCGCTTACAACGCTGTTCGCCAGCGATACCGATACGACCGATAAAGAAGCGAAATTCATCGGTGCGCGCGGGAAGTATTGGGCGTTTCAGCGCGTGGTGCGGCCGGCTGTTCCCGCGGTTTCCGGTGCCTGGGTGCGCACGCCGATCGACGCATTTATTATCGAGGCGCTCACCGCCAAGAAACTCACTCCGTCCGAGCCGGTGGATCGCATCCGGCTGATCCGGCGCGTAACATTCGATCTGATCGGCTTGCCGCCTACGCCCGCCGAAGTGGATGCCTTCCTGCGCGATCGCGCGCCGGATGCTTATCAGAAGGTCGTGGACCGGCTGCTGGCCTCCCCGCATTATGGTGAGCGGTGGGCGCTGAAGTGGCTCGACGTGGTGCGATACTCCGAGACCAACGGCTTTGAGTTGGACCTCGAACGCCCGCATGCCTGGCGCTACCGCGATTACGTCATCGATTCGTTCAACCACGATAAGCCTTACGATCGCTTCATCAAGGAACAGATCGCAGGCGACGAAATCTTTCCGGACAACAACGAAGCGCTGGTCGCCACCGGTTACCTGAGGGCCGGCCAGGAGCATCTCGTAGCGGGGAATATCGATCCCGAAGTGAGCCGCGAGGAAGTGCTCACCGAGATTGCGACCTCTGTCGGGCAGACATTTTTGGGACTAACGGTAAACTGCGCGCGGTGTCACAACCACAAATTCGATCCGATTTTACAAGCGGATTATTACCGGCTGCAAGCGGTGTTCGCGGGCGCCGCGGGCAAGGAAGTGGAGATCGCGAAGCCGGCGGAAAAGACCGCCTGGAAATCGGCGGACGAGGCATACAAAGAGCGGCTGAAGCCGGTGACGGAAGCTCTGGAGCAGCTCGCCAAGCCTTATCAGGATCGTATCGAAGCTACGGCGCTGGCGAAGCTGGAGCCGAAGCTGCAGGAAGCCTGGAAGGTACCGAAAGACAAGCGCACGCCTGAGGAAAAAGTCCTGGCGGAGAACGCCAACTCGCAGATCGAGCCGACCTGGGACGTAATCGTGGCCGCCATGACGCCGGAGGATCGCGAGAAGCGCGCTAAACTTCGCATCCGCTTGCATGAAATCGAGGCGACCGAGCCCGATCCGCTGCCCACCGCTTATGTGTATGTGAACCAGAAGGAGCCGGCGCCGCAGGCCTACGTGCTGCGCATGGGGGATCCGAAGAACCGGCTCGATCCGGTGGATCCATCCGTGCCGCGTGTGCTCAAAGCTTCCTACGAAATCCCCAAGGCCAGCGTGGGCCGCCGCACGGCGCTGGCTAATTGGCTGGCATCCAGCGAGAATCCGCTGACCGCGCGGGTGATGGTGAACCGCATCTGGCAGTTCCGCATGGGCACTGGAATCGTGCGCACGCCCAACGATTTCGGGGTGATGGGCGATCGCCCGTCGAACCGCGAGTTGCTCGACTGGCTGGCCTCCGAGTTCGTGGATAAAGGCTGGAGCGTGAAGGCCATGGATCGTTTGATTGTGACCTCCAGCGCGTACCAGCAGAGCGCCTTGCCCGACAAGCAGCGCGAAACCATCGACCCAGACGACCGTTTGTACTGGCGTATGAACCGTAAGCGCATGGAAGGCGAGACGCTGCGCGATACGATACTCTCGGTGACCGGGAGTTTGAATCCGCAGTTCGGCGGCCGGCCCGTGCGCGTACCCATCGAGCCGGAAGTTTACGATCTGATTTTCACCGAGCACGAGCGCGACGGACTGTGGCCGGTCAACCCGGACAAGAGTGTGCAGAACCGCCGTAGCATCTATCTGCTCAACAAGAGGAGCGTGCGTCTTCCGCTGCTGACGGCGTTCGATCAGCCGGATGCCATCACGTCTTGCCCGGTGAGGCCTGTGAGCACGCACGCGCTGCAGGCGCTCTCATTATTCAACAGTGAATTCATGCAGGAGCAGGCGCAGACGTTTGCCGCCCGGCTGGCAAAGGATTGCGGGAAACCCAACCGTGCGTGCGAAGTGAAGACTGCCTGGAAGCTGGCGCTGGCGCGGCCGCCTTCGCCCGCGGAGCAAAAGCTCACGAAGAAGTTCTTAGCCGGCGGTGGCAGCCTGGCGGAGATGTGTCTGGCGTTGTTAAACCGAAATGAGTTTGTCTATGTCCCTTAACGATTACGATCGGCATTTCCGTCCCGCGCTGACGCGCCGCGACGTCCTGGTGCGCGCGGCGAATGGATTCGGAGCGATCGCGCTAGGTTCGCTGCTGGGGCCGCCGGCGGGTGCCGCGGAGCGCGTGAATGCGCTGGCCGCCAAGCCGCCGCACTTCAAGCCCAAGGCGAAGTCGGTAATCTTTCTGTTTATGGTAGGCGCGCCCAGCCACATCGACACGTTCGACCCCAAGCCGGCGCTCGACAAGTACGACGGCAAATTGCTGCCGGCGAGCTATGGGACGGTGATCAGCGAGTTCACCAAGGGAGACACGCCGCTGCTGAAGAGCCCCTGGAAATTCCAGCAGTATGGCCAGTGCGGCCGCCAGGTTTCGACTCTGTTTCCGCACATCGCGCAGCGCGTGGACGATTTGTGCTTCGTGCGTTCGTTCTATACCGAGAGCACCGTGCACGCACCGGCCATGTACCAGGTGAACACGGGCCGCATCCTGATGGGCTATCCGAGCATGGGCTCATGGATCACGTATGGGCTGGGCAGCGAGAGCGAAAATCTACCGGCATACGTGGTGATGCCGCAGCCGGAAGGCACGCCCGAGGGCGGCACGCCTTGCTGGGGCGCGGGCTTCCTGCCGGCGGTGTATCAGGGCACGGTGTTCCGGCCGGGGCCCAATCCGATCGTCAATCTTCGTCCGCCTGCCGGTGTCACGCCGGAGCGGCAGCGGCGTACGCTGGACTTTCTGCAGAGCATGAACGAGATGGATACGCTCGACACGGACACGGAGATGGCCGCGCGCATCAGTTCTTATGAGCTGGCTTTCCGCATGCAGAGTCACGCCCCCGAGGCCGTGGATATCTCCAAGGAAAGTGCCGCGACGCGCACGCAGTACGGGCTCGATCAGAAGCATACCGCGGAGTTTGGAACGCGCTGCCTGCTGGCGCGCCGCCTGGTGGAGCGGGGCGTGCGGTTCGTGCAGATCTATTCGGGCGGCGGACCGGTTTCGGTGCAGTGGGACGCGCACAGCAACCTGGTGGAGAATCACGAGAAGATGAGCGGCATGACGGATCTGCCGATCGCCGGTCTGTTGGCGGACCTGAAGCAGCGCGGATTGCTGGAATCGACTCTGGTGATCTGGGGAGCGGAGTTCGGGCGCTTGCCGATGTCGCAAGGCGGCAACGGACGCGACCATAATCCGCACGGGTACACCATGTGGTTTGCCGGCGGCGGCGTGAAGCCGGGAATATCGATCGGCGAGACCGACGAACTAGGCCTGCGCGGCGTCGGGCAGCGATATCACATGCGCGACTTCCATGCAACAATCCTGCAACTGCTGGGGCTCGACCAAAACCGCCTCTGGTTCCTGCACAACGGCAGGAACGAAAAGCTCACCGACTTCGGCGGCAACGTGATTCAAGAGATGTTGGCATAGGATCACTAGAACCTCTGTGGCGCACGCTTCAGCGTGCTGCCGTGGGCTTCAGCCCATGGCCAAACGGCGAACTGAAGTTCGCCGCTGCACGCTAAAGCGTGCGCTACAGCGCACCCCAATATCATGAAGAGCTTTCGGAACGATGTACTAGCCATCCTTCGCGGGAAGCTTGCTCAGCAGCGCCTGGATACGGCCGCGCCTTAGGTACAGCTTGTCGAAGACGATGAGGTGCATTCCGCCGATCAGCCAACCACAGAAACAAAGGGCCAGACCGGCCGCGATCTGCTTCAACGTGTCGCGAAAACGTATCACGCGCATTATGTTCTTGCCGAGAATCGAGCCGGCTACCGTCGCGATCCCCGCGACCACCAGCATTTGCAAAGTTAGCGTCGCCTCCAGCTTCGGACCCCAGAACGCCATGTAAACCAGCCCCACCACCGCTGCGCCGATCAGCGTCCACCCGAGACCTCGCAGCCATGGCGACAGCTTCCAAATCTTGAATGCGAGAGCATTGGCGGCTGCGAGCAGTGCCATCAGATCGCGGTGGGCGCGATCGATACCCGCCACGGCTTTCAGGGGCGGCTCCACTGCCAGGAACGGCCACGCGATCGATACCGGCGCGGGGCGCGGAAAACCGTGGATCGATCGCGGGAACTCATACTCCGCCATGCGGTAGCCGCTGGTCATCAGTGCGTAGGCTTCTACGTCATGGAAGGAATCCAGATCGGTTCGAATTGCGGCGATGCGCTCCTGGACATCCTTGCGTATACCGTAGGGAGTAAGCGGAAGAGTTTGCGCCGCGGTGGGCGTCGGGTCTTCGCAGCCGATCCAGTTCACGGGTGACACGTCCAGCCCTTTCTTCAAATGAATGAACATCAGGCCGCGCAATAGCGAAGAGCGCCGCCGCGCCGCAACGTCCTCATATTCGGCCGCGCGCACGCGCGTTTCCAGAATGCTGTTCGCGCGTGTCACCGAGCTGAAGACTCCACTGCCCGGCTGGTTTTGCGATTCCATCTGCCCGCTGGCGTCGCTGACCAGGAGCACCGTGCATCCCTCGTCGAGCAGCGCGCCAATGCCCTGATTATCCTGCACCCCGCCATCCACCAGCCGGACGTCGATATCCGGATACAGATTTGGAAGATTGATCGGCTCGAACAACCCGGGCACGCACGAGGAGGCGGCCACCGCCTGGCCCAGGGGATAGCGCCGGTATGGCTCGGGCGCCTCGCCGTAATACATCCGGCGGAGGCGGTAGTTGGCGTCCACCTCCGAGTCGATGCCCGCGGTCGGCTCACCCATCCAGGTGGCCGTGAATTGCCAGTTATGCCCGGTGTTGAGCGTGGTGGCGTTGAGCACCAGCATGGGGACTTTTGTAGCGCGCCTCCAGTTATGCGCATCCGGCGCGAAGTTGTCCACCTCACCCATCGGATGGACCAGCAAATCGGACATCACGCGCCGAAGTTTCCGGTCGCCCGCGCGTGAGAAGATGTTTTTCTCATACAGTTCGCCCACATGCTGGGTGCGGGAATAGCCGGGCCAGAACACCATCTTCAGGTTCACCCAGAGATTGGCAAAGACGCGCGTACGGATATTGGTTTGCACGCCGGCCAGGAAATCCTTCTGGATGCGTTGCACGATGGCAATGTAATCGTCTCTTGTAATCTGGTCGTCGCGTTTGGTCTGGAGCAGTTGCTGTGCTTCCAGATAGTAGTAGGCGCCCACGATCGATCCGCCCGATACGCAGGAGAGCGCTTCCACGTAGCGCAGCACATCCAGCTCAGCCAGCTTTGCCAGCACGCCGATGTGATAGAGCGCGGCGCGGAACCCGCCGCCGGAGAGTGCCAGTCCAACTTTGCCGATCAGCGCGCCGCGGACTCCGGCCGTTTTGTCGGCGCCGGCAATGGCTGTCAGCACTTGCCATCCCGGCGAGCTCTCTATGTCTTCGTCGGCGATCTGTCCAGCCGCGGCATGCAGGCGGGCCAACCTGGCTAGCTGGCGCAGCGTGGATTCCAATTGCCAATCGTCGGGCTTCGCCTGCTCCCGCGCCCGCAGAATCCAAGCGCGCGCGCTGTCGTAGTCTCCAAGTCCGAAGTAGGCCTCGGCAATCGTTGCCAGGAACCACCAATTGGTGGTGAGCGACTGCTCAGCCGGGTCGTCCGCCAGCGGCGCGAGCACCTTCACCAGCTCTTCGCGAATGGCTTTGGCCTTGTTGCGGCGCAGCACCGCGGTTTCGGGCGCGGTTCCAACCCTCGACGCCTGCTCGGCTTGCTGTAACGCGAGTACGTCGAGAACGAAGGCCGCATTCACGCCCGTGTAACCCAGGTCCAGGCGGACGCCCTCATCGTAACCGCGCAAATAGTAGTCCGCCGAACGCTCCAGGTCCGGCTGCTGCCCGAAGGCCTCCGACCTGGCCTTGTAGATGGCGCCGGCCAGTCCGAGGGTTTCCTGGTCCCTGGTGGAGCGCAGATCCTCCACTTCGCCCAGGATTTTTAGCGCGTCTTCATACCGTTTATCAGCCGGCAGATGTGTGTCTTTGTATGTGCACAGCGCCTGCTGCTGGCCCAGGTACAAGCGCAAGTCGGGTGGAATGTCCGCCGGCACCGACCGCGCGCGAGCCAGCAACTGCCGCGCATACCCGAACTGGTTCTCTTTCTTGAGCCTGCTCGCCAGATCGGCAAGCACCGATATGGTGACGACTTTGCCTCGCAGGATGTCGCGGGCTGATTGTAAATCCGATTGTGGATCGCCGATGAAGTTGCCCACTGGTCAGTGCCGTCCGTCCCGGCTTAGCTAAGAGAATAGATTACATCACAAAATCGCCCAGTCTGGTGGCGCAAGTTGGCGATTCAGTCGGTGAATCGGACGTTAACGTCGCGTTCTGCCGTGCGTCCGTGGTCGTCGATTACGCGGATGATGTGGATGCCGTCAGCCGCCGGAGCCCAGGGGATGGCTCCGTGGTTTACCGCGGACTTGGCTATCAGGATTGCGCCGTCAAACCAGAAGACGTTATCCGCGTCCGCCTCGGCGCTGGCTTCGAGCGGGATGGTTTCGGCGCCGGATTTGCGGCGCAAAGTATAGGTTATGCCTCGCAGTGGCGTTGCGATTCTCAGGATGCCGCCGGCTTCGTCCGTCACGCAGTCAGGTATGGCGGGAGCTTTGCGGCGGGGTATGCCTGCTTCGCTGAATAGCTTCATCATGTCGGATGGCCAGAATTCGAAGATCTCCTGTCGGGTTGCGTTGGGGGCATAGGGTGGGCAGGCGGGGCTCCCTGTGGCGATATCGATTGTTACCGCGCGATGCAACTGGCTTACCCGTATGGGTGATTTGCCTGGAATGTACCAGGTCTCCACGGTTTGGGGGCAGTATTTGTTGGGCAGATCGCCGCTCTCCGCGCAGACTGCCACTCGGCTTACCCCCGGTGGTGGTTCGGGTGCCTGGATGATTTCATCTGGTCTCTGGAGATGCAGAGCATCGGCTATACGAAAGAACAGCGGGGCGGCTGCGTCGGCGCCTATGAAAGCAGGGTTGCCCTGGGCTTCGAAGTCGCCGATCCAGACCACCAGGATGTAAGGCCCCACGATGCCCGCAGACCATGCGTCGCGAAAGCCCCAGGAAGTGCCGGTTTTCCAGGCGATCGGCCAACCGCCGCGTGAAGCCAGGGAACCGTCTTCGCCAGGCCGGGGATTGTGGCTTAGCATATCGACGGTGATGAAGCTGGCTTCCGGACTTAGAATGCGGACCCCATCGCGCTTCGGTTCCGATGGCCTGGTGCGGATGGGCTGCAGCACGCCCTGGTTCGCCAGCATGGCGTAGAGGCCCGCCAGTTCTTCCATGGTTACCTCGCCCCCACCCAGCGCCAACGCCAGGCCGTAGTAGGATTCGGGCTTCATGTTACCGACGCCAGCGCTTTGCAGAAACTGGTAGAGATCGGGTTGTCTGAGTTGAGTGGCGATCCATACCGCCGGAATGTTGCGGCTGCGAATGAGAGCGTCCTGCGCGGGGATAGGGCCGACGAAATTGCCATCGAAGTTCTCCGGCGTGAAGGCGCCGAACGAAGTGGGCGCATCGCGCAGTATGGTACGCGGATGAAGCACGCCCTGATCTAAGGCGAGCGCATAGATGAATGGCTTGAGTGTTGAACCTGGGGACCGCTTAGTGAGGACGCCGTTGATTTGACCATGAATCCCCTGGTTCGTGTATTCGGCCGAGCCCACCCAGGATTTCACGGACATGTCGCGGTAGTCCACCAGCAGGGTCGCTGCGTTGCGGATACCCCGTTCGCCGAACTGATTGAGGTAGCGGTCGATTTGCCGTTCGACCAGGCGCTGAAGGCCGGCGTCCAGGGTGGTGTGGATGGGACCGGAGAGGCCGGAGCGGGCCTGCAGGATTGCGTCGGTGAAATGCGGGGCGTGCAGGGGAAGGGCAGAATCGGCCGATGCCAGGACCGGGAGTGCGAGTTGGCGGCGTTCGGAATCCGTCGGGCGGTTCCTATGCAGCCAGAAGTTTGCGAGCTTGGTGCGTGCGGACAGGAGCCTGCTTTGCTGCACGCCGCGGCGCCCTGCCCTCGCGGCGGGTCGCTGCGGGATTACGGCAAGAGTGATCGCCTCGCCGAGATCGATTTGAGATGGAGGTTTGCCGAAGTAGATGCGGCTTGCCGCGCCCACCCCCTGGATGTTGCCGCCAAACGGCGCCAGATTCAAGTAGGCTTCGAGGATGCTGCGCTTAGAGTAACGCGCTTCAAGCCACAAGGCAGCGGCCGATTGTTTGAGTTTGCCCGCAGGAGTTTTGGTGTTCAGGTGGTATACCAGCCGGGCCAGTTGCATGGTGAGCGTGGAACCGCCCTGGCGCCCCTCGCCTCGCCAGGTTCTCTTTGCGGCGCGGATCAGGGAGATTGGATTGACGCCTGGGTGCCAGTAAAACCAGCGGTCTTCTTTTAGCCGGAATGCGTCGACCAGGGCCGTGGACATTTCGTTCAAGGGAGTCCACAGGCGGTACTGGCCATCGGTGGCAAGGGTTGCCCGCAGGAGTTCGCCGTCCGCGGACCATATGGATGTGGATTGAGGGACCAGGTCCCGGAGTGGTCGCTCGGGGTACACGCGGATCAGGAGCAGGATTGCGGGCAGGCTGATAATGCTGCCCCATATGTGAACGCGCCTGGTCATCACGGTTTGACTATCTCCAGCCTCGAGGCCTGGCTCATGCCTGTGATCTGGCGGTTGTACATGGCCTCGGCGAAGGCAGGCGGGGCCTGAAACACGCCCGCATTGGTGGCTCTTACTTTGTATACATAGGTTGCCGCAACCTTCGTGGCGTCACCGTAGAGGATGACACGGTCGTCGCGTCTGTCGACATACTGCGGTGTCCAGGTCGATCCGGGCCCCGCCTGGCGATCGAGCGTGGGCTCCACGCCGCCGGGCAGAAGGTCCACCACAGCTATCTGGTTCACCAGTTCGCGATTCGTCGCTCTGAAGCGCAGGCGCACCCAAAACTCTTCGCCTAAGTTAACCGTCGTGACTACGGTGCCCTTCATGTCCAGGAACTCGTGGATCACTTCGAGATCGCGACTGATTCCGGCTGCGGGCGGGTTGCGGTCAAAACCCGACTCGTTGATGGAGTAGTAAGCCGCAAGCGAGCCCTCCCTGGTGAACTGAACGTCCACGGCGCCCACCGGAACGCTCGCCTTCGATGTCGATGCCTGCCGCTGGCCGCCAACCACGATGCCGAGCTTCACTTGGGGAGCGGCGCTTTTGGCGTACGCATCGAGAGCCAGCAGGGTATATGCCGCCGAGAGCGAACTTACTCTGTTGCCGCTGATGGCTTGGCCGATGCCTTCGAGCGCCGCCGCAGGAACGCTGCTCATGCGGTCCGGGAAATGACGCGCCAGCAGGTAGAGCAGTTGCGCGTCATGCACCACGGGATCGTAATAGACATCGTCCATCCACTGGCGTTTCTGTTGAGACCAGGGGACATTGCGGATGAGGCGATCGGCGTCGGAATTGCGCTGCATGAGGCGATAGGTAGCGGCCAGGTAAGCGGCCGCCAGATCCGATGACCATGTATCCGCCTCGCGATGCGAGAGCTCCTGCTCCACATTCGAGATTGCGGCGGCTGGTTTGATTCCCTGGCGCGCCAGCAGATAGACGGCATAGGCGCGCAGACGGCCATCCGCGAGAGTGGGAGCGGGAGTGGATGCAAACCGCGTGAGCCATTCGTCGAGGCTGGCCAGCATTTCGGGCGGAACTTTCTGTCCTCGGTCGCGCGCTTCCAGCAGGAAGTGGGCTCCGTACAGGGTGGGGAATTCGGCGGTCTGCGGCGATGACGTCCAGAGCCCGAAGCCTCCCGACTCGTTCTCGCGGCTCTGCAACATGGAAAGCGTTCCGGCGATCGGCTGCGGATTGCGCGTCTTGACTGCGCCGAACTCCGGCCGGGAGGCGAGCAGCAGCGCGGCGAATCCCTTGCTGACCAGTTGTTCGGTGCAGGGATAAGGATACGAATCGAGATAGGCAATCAGTCCTTCACCCCAAACCAGTGGGAGCGCGGAAACGGAGGCTTCCACCAGCCGGCGCTCGGTGTAGAGATCGCGTTTGAGAGGCACGGTCGTGTTCGCACCGTCGAACCGTCCGAGAATCAGTTGCGTGCGGTAGGCGATGGCGGGGCGCACGCTTACGCTCTCTTCAATGTGAGCCTCGGATCTGCCCCGGATAGCGCTGAATTTCAGAGATGCCGGCCCGAGCACGGCGTTGGCCTTGAAGCGGAACTGGGCAACCCCTTCGCGTCTTTCGGCGATCTGGAGGTCGGAGTTCGAAGGGCCGGTGAGGGTGAGCTCGGGGGAAGCCTGAACCTGCACCCGGATCGGGTCCTTTCCAGTGGCGTTATTCCCAGTGGCGTTATTGAAGACCCCCACGGTCACGCTGAATTCATCGCCGGGCGCGACCATGGCGGGCACATTGGGCGTGAGGATAAAATCGCCCTTCACTTCGGTGACCGCCTCCGTGACGCCGGCGCGCCGCGCGTTCACGGCGATGGCTACGATGCGCAGACGCCCGTTGAAATAATCGGGCACTGTATAGCGAAGCTCGCGTCCTGCTGGGCCCGCGTCGATGATCCCCGACCACCATGCCACCGGCGGCTTGTGTTTCCGGTTGAACGGATTCAGATGGCGGGCGAAGCCTCCGTCCGCGTCGCCGCCCGGAGCCGCGAGCGCCAGAAAGCGCCGGAACTCCGGCAGGATCAGATCTAGAATCTGGGTTGTCTGCACCTGCAACATGCGCTTCTGGAAGAAGTAAGCCAGGGGATCCGGATTCTTGTAGCGCGCGACTTGCAGGATACCCTCATCCACCACAAACACCGCGACGCGGGAGGCTTCAGCGGGGGCTACATGCATGGCCAGCACAGCGCCAGGCTTGATCCGGCGGGCGGTTGTGAGCCGCACCTGTTGCGTGCGCGCCGAGACGTCGGCGGCGAACGGCGCCACTCCGTATGAAAGCGGGCTCATGAAGATTTCGTCGGAAGCGGGGTCACGCAGGAATTGCACGGTGACGTAGCCGTTGCCTTCGTAAGCCTGGGGCAGAGTGACTCGCTGTACGGAGCTGGTGGTAGTGGTCTTGAACCACTGGTGATGGAAGACTCGCTCGCGCTCGATGGTGATTAGGCCGGCGCCCGCGTACGGCGCGCGGATGCTGACGCTGATGGTATCGCCGCCGGCATAGGCGGGCTTGTCGAGCTGGATCTGGAGTTCCGCATTGCGTTCGAGCGAGCGGGAGATGTTAGCGTCGCCCGCAACGCTGTAACTGAGCCGGTTGAGTTCGGCGCCGGCAGAGTTGCGCAAGACCAGTATGAAATCGCCGGGCTCCTGGGTGGGAAGCGCGAAGTTGCTTCCGCCGGCGGCGATCTGAACCTTGCGTGTGTCGCGCACTGTTTCTTTCAAGCGCGAGACGTACTTGTAGGTGCGGTCCGGCTGCTGTGTGAGGACGGAGAGATACTTCCGCTGCACCCATTCGAGTGTGAGTTGAGAGGCGGCAACGGGTGTGAGTTGCTGATTCACGGCCAGCCAGTGCGCCTGGCGCGTCGTGGACCGGCGCACGAAGCTGGGATCGCCGTCGGGCTTGACGCCGATCAGGTAGGGGGCATCGGCAACAATGGCCGTACTTTGCGCGGCGACACTGCGGCCGCCTTCTGCTTCGAAGGCGCGCGCCAGAACGTTGAGCCGGTAAGCACGACCCGCGAAGCGCTTGAGGTCGAGGTTCAGTTCGGCGTTCCCTTTGTCGTCGGTGATGGTGGCCGCGAGGGCTTCATGATAAGGCTCTTTGACCACTTCGCCGACCTGGAAGCGATAGTCGGGATACGGATCGAAGTGAGGCAGCACGGGGGAAAGATTGAGTTCGCCCTCCACCCGTCGGTTGCCGGCGGGCTCTCCGAACAGGTGCATGACCGAGATGCTTGCCTTCACGTCGGCGGGGGTGAGCCAGCCCGGAGCTGCTTTGTCGGACAGATCGAGCCGGACCTTCATCCGGTCGGGTTCGAATTCCTGGACGTTGAAAGACACGCTGCCCAACATTTCCCTGTGCTTCTCATCTTTCGGGAGCCATGCGACGGCCTGATAGGTTCCGGTGGGAGAGGCGGGCTGAGTGGTGAATGTGATCTCGTCGAACGCTGTTTCCGATAGCTTGATCTTGTCGCGGCGCACTACGCTGCCGCGCGAATCGCTAATCTCGACGTCCACCGAGAGGCCGGCGAGCGAAGATTTCCAATCGGCCGTGCGTACGATCATGCCGAGGTGCGTGGCTTCGCCGGGACGGTAGATGCCGCGATCGGTGAAGAGATACGCCGAGAGTTGCTGCGCGGACCTGGCGTTTTCAACCCCGCCGGTTTCGAAGCGCGAGAGGTCCAGACCGCGTCCTGAGCCTCGTAGCGGCAGGAAGGAGAAGTCAGAGTCTTTCTGGGCGAGAATCAGCAAGGGAGCTTTCTCGCGCCGAAGATTGTCGAGCTTTGGAAATTGAGCGCGGCCGGTCGCATCCGTCGTGGCCGCGGCTACGGGCTCGCCGTTTCGTCCAATCACCTCGATGCGCGCGCCGCTCACCGGGTCGCCGCGCCGTATGGACTGGACAAACACATCGCGGCTACCGTCGTTCGACTGCTTCACGATGAAGCCCAGATCGGTAACGAGAATCAAGCGCGAATCTTCAATGCGACCCTGGTTGTACCTTTCGTTGCCGGCATCCTCGTCTTGCTGCGGGTTCTTCTCGGGCGGCGCGGAGCGGATGTGGAGCAGGAACAGGCCGCGTTGGTTCTGCGCCTTGTCGAGGAGATACTGGCCGACATCGATACTGTCGTAAGTTGGTTTGCCCGGTTGCCGGCCGCGGTAATCGCGAGTGGCGGTGAAGCGCTCCACGATGGCATCTTCCAAACCGTAGACCTGGGGTTTGGAAAAGTCCCACATCAGGGGCGCGAGGTGCTGGAGTTGATTGGGAAGCACCCGTCCCACTTCCACTTGCACCCTGTCTACATCGCGTACCAGGAAGCCTACTTTCCGGTCGCCCGTGAGGGACAGCAGCGCGCCATTGCCGAGAAAGGTAAGCGCCTGCAGGTACGGGATTACCTGGATCGTGGCGGTGTAGGGCTTGCCTGAGACGTAGCCGCCTGTGCCCTGCACGCCTTCTTTCACCCACAGGAAGACGTAGCGGCCCACGGGCGCACTGAATCTGAATCCGTGCGTGGTTTCGTTGCCGCCATCGGAGGCCACGTAGGTGAGCGGAAGGGATTGAGACTTGGCGAGGATGTCGTTCCCGATCTGGGCTTCGTCGCTCCAGTTATAGGGATCCTTCTGCTCCTTGGGTTGACGCGGGTGGCGCACCGGAAGCAGGTACGCCTGAACCTTGCTGGCGAAGGCCTGCTCCGCTACCGGCGATGAACTGGTCATCAGCAGGACCTGTTCGGGCTCGTAGCGGGCGTTATCGACCAGAGTCATCTGCGCGCCGTCAAAGCGCAGGCTGGCGCGGCCAGGAATGGTGACCACAGCGGCGAGTTTTTCATCGGTCTGGTTGCCTCCGCGAGCCGCCCGAAGGCCTTTACCGATGGCCACGGTGATGGTAGTGTCGTCGCGCGGCATTCCGAGCGCGGCCGAATGGATGTACGCGAAGAGTTTGAACTTGTCATAGACCACGGTGAAGTGCTTACTGTCGGGAGTGAGGCCGAGGAAGTCCGCGTCCTTGGCAGGGATGAGCGAGACGTGTCCCTCGAACTGCGTCGTATCTACGGGGTGGCTGAAGCTTACGGTGGACACCAGGTTCTTCAGCGCGGGGTTCCGCGGGTCCTGATAGAACTGGCTGTTGGTGATTTTGGCGGAGAACGGCTGGGTCCTGAACTTGAAGCTGTAGTCGTCGAGTTTCACGGCTCTTGCGAGAAATCCCCGGCGCCCGATCTTGACAGTGAAGGAGGCGTCCACGGGCCAGTCGGAACTGGGGGTGAACTGCAGCCGCTTATCGTCGAGCCAGGTCCATCTGCCGGCGAACGTGGGAGAGATTTCGATGCCGGCGGTGAGGCGCTTGCCGAGGTTAGCGAGCGGGGCAGCGGGCTCCGTGAAATCGACTGCCAGAGGATGGATGGTGGAGATGCCATTTTCGTCGTACTCAGTGAGATTGGGAGCGGTGACAATGTATGCAACGTAGTGCGGCTTGGGGCGGAGCTTGTACCAGGTGAGCGCTCCCGCGGCCGTTACCAACGCGAGCGTCGCGATGATGAGGCGCCTTCGGTCGGCTATCAGATAGCGGACGGCGTTCCGGAACTGAAGGCCGGTCCAGCGGATCCACTGCGGTGCTTGCCATTGCACGTGTCCGAAGACCTTGTGGATTAGCTTAGCTACGAATAGAAGAACGGGATTTGGGGAATCCGGCGGACTAGCCGATGTCATGGTAAACGATTACGCACGTGGTGGGCCAGTGACGCAGCGAGCTTAGTGAGACGCCTTGAAATCGGCGAACGGGCTGGCCCGCGCGGAAGTGTATGCGTAGACGGGCCCACACAGGGCGTGGATGGCGGCACACAAAACGTCGCGTGGCGCACGCTTCAGCGTAATGCCACATAGTTTTTTGATGGCGGGGCATGGTTGTCAGGGCTTGCGGTTGGGGAACTTGGCTCCTCTGTTCCACACCTCCCGGGGATAGGCGGGACGCTTCCGCCG
>Ga0302324_100012404_pt1 | contig 17375 bp, 11 predicted proteins | sample Palsa_T0_1_FD_201949 | JGI IMG/M metagenome (GOLD analysis project Ga0302324, IMG submission 201949) | Peat permafrost microbial communities from Stordalen Mire near Abisko, Sweden - Palsa_T0_1 | ecosystem: Environmental > Terrestrial > Soil > Palsa > Peat permafrost | place: Sweden: Abisko...
TCGCAGATCGCCATTGTTTTCCAGTGCGAATTTCATCAGCTTGCCGCTCGGCGCCCACGGAAGAATCAACGCGCTTATGAACAGTCCCCACCCCACTACCCCCACAAAGAACACAGCCTCCACCGACCGCCGCGGTATCTTCGCCAGGGAAGTAACCCAGCGCTCACCGACCACCGCGCCCATCGCCATCAGCATGGGATACGCCCCGCCCAGGTAATAGCCGCGCCCCTTGCCGAAATAAAACAGGGCCAGCGGGATCAAATACATCCAGGCCAGCATGCGATAGCGCCGGTCGCGCAAATATCCCACCAGCCCGGCAATCCACAGAGGCGCAGCCACCAGATTCGTGCAAATCCAAAACTGGTCGCGCCAGAATCCATCCGCCCGCCCCTGGCGCACATCGCGCGCATGAATGTGCTGCAGAAAATGCAGCGAAATAAATCCGTGCCGTAGCTGCCAAATTAAATTCGGCGCGCAAATAGCAAATCCCAGCGCCATCCCGCCCCAGAACCACCCGCTCGCAAAATACCGCCGCGCCCGCGTCAGCAGCACTCCGCCCATAATTCCGCACAGAAAAAATCCCATCGTGTACTTGGTCTGAAATCCGATCCCGATGGTCGCGCCAATTCCCAGCCACCACCGCGGATCCTCCGTCTTCAACAGACGGATCGCAAAATACGCAAGCAGCACCCACCACAAATTGTCGAAGCTCGTGTATTGAAACTCCGTCCCCTCGAACAGCGGCAGCGTCGAGAGCGCCACCGCCAGTGCAGCGGTCACCTGAGCCAATCGCCCTCCGCCCAACTCCCGCGCCATCAGTCCTGCAACCACCACCAAGACCGCCTGCGCAATCACCGAAAACAATCGCAGCCCCACCAGCGACAGGCCGAAGATCGACATCGAAATCCGCTCCACTACCGGCGTGAACGGCGGATACGGCACGAACCCCCAGTCCAGATGCCGCGCATCGCTCAACACCTGCAGTTCATCGCGATGAAAACCATAGCGCCCGTTGGTCAGCAGATGAGCCAAAACTACAATCGCGGCAATCGCCACCGGCACCAGCGTGTCCGCCGGTCTATTGTTCTCAAATCTCTCCAATTTCATTCCTCGCCTCAGAAATCGATACGCACTCCCGGCACTTCCGGTTCCGCAAACCTCGCGTCAAGCACGGCTCATGTGGGGAAAGGGCCGCGGTGGGGGCTTCGGCGTCTGTGGCGCTGGGCGCTCGGCTTCGCTTCGCTGGACGGGCGAAGGCGCCCGTCCCCAGAGCCGACACCCCACATGAGCCGAACCCTCGACGAACCCCGCCGCATGCTATCCTCGCCTAGCGCGCCCCATGCGGATTCTGACCCGCTACATCCTACGTGAAGTCACGGCCCATAGCCTGATCGGCGTGGCCATCTTCACCTTCGTCCTGTTCACCCGCGACCTTGGACGCATTCTCGAACTGGTGGTCCGCGCCAGCGCTCCCCTGCCCAGCGTCGCGGAAATTTTCTTCTTCACCGTCCCGCTCGCGCTTACTTATACCCTGCCCATGAGCGTGCTGGTAGGGATCCTCATCGGCCTCAGCCGTCTGGCCGCCGACAGCGAAATCACCGCCATGCGCGCCAGCGGCATGGGCATTTGGAGCTTCCTGCGGGCGCTCTCGGTTTTTGTCCTGGCCGCCTGGTCGCTGGCATTGTTCAACGGCCTCTACATCGCGCCCCGCGCCCAGGCCGCGCTCGGCCACCTCGAAGACCGCCTGAAAGGTTCGCAAGTCTCCTTCGAAGTCCAGCCCCGCGTGTTTTACGAAGGATTCCCCAAGAAAGTTCTCTACGTGCAGGACGTCAAGAGCGCGCAAGGCGCTGCCGTGTGGAAAGGTGTCTTCATGGCGGACCTCAGCGATCCCGCCAACCCTTCCATCACTCTGGCCCAGGAAGCCATCGTGGTCAGCGAAGGCCAGGACCGGCTGCACCTGCACCTGATCGACGGCTCGGAACACGTCACCGACCCCGACGACGTCAATCACTACGAGATTTCCACCTTCCAGCAGACCGACATCCCGCTCGACCTGCCGTCCACTGAAACTAAGCCCGATGATCTGCTCCCCGCCGACCTGATGGACACCGGCACGCTGTGGCAGAAGGCAGCCCGAGTCGATCCCCTTTCCGCCCGCTTGTATCTCATCGCCTTCCACAAACGCTTCGCTCTGTCCACTGCCTGCCTGGTGCTGGCCCTGGTCGGAATCCCGCTCGGCCTGTCCTCCAAGAAAAGCGGCAAGTCCGGCGGATTCGTGCTGACCATCCTGCTGGTTTTCGTTTATTACGTGATTTCGCTGGTCGGAGTTTCTCTCGCCCGGCAAGGCCGCGTCTCGCCCTGGTTCGGAGCCTGGCTGGCCGACTTCGTCTTTCTGGCATTGGGTCTGTTCCTGCTGTTCCGCGCCGAGAAGCGTCCCTTCGAACTGACTTCGTTCCGCGCATTCTGGAAGCGCGACGCCGCCGGCCCGCAACCCGCCCCAGTGCGCCGCCGGGAAAACGCTTTCGAGCGCGCCTCCACCCGCCGCCGCATGTTCAGCGCCAGCTTTCCCACTCTGCTTGATGACTACATCCTGCGCGATTTCTTCGTCTACCTGGGAATGATCCTTTCCACGTTCCTCGTCCTGGTGCTCGTGTTCACCCTCTTCGAACTGCTCAGCGATATTCTTCACAACCAGATTCCCGCCACCGTGGTCGCCGAATACCTGCTCAACGTCACGCCCTATCTGCTTTACAACGTGGCGCCGCTGGTTATGCTGCTCACCGTGCTGGTTACATTCGGCGTCATGCAGCGTTCCAATGAAATCACTGCCATCAAGGCCACCGGAACCAGCATCTACCGCATCGTCACTCCCGTAATCGCGGCCGCCGGCGTGCTGGCCGTGGGACTGTTTTTCGCCGATCAGTTCTACCTTCCCCGCACCAACAAGCGCCAGGAGGCCCTGCACAACCAGATCAAAGGCAAGCCTCCGCAAACCTACCTGCGCCCCGACCGCAAATGGATTTACGGCCAGAACAACGACATCTACTACTACCAGTTCTTCGACCCTGACCGCGACCAGTTCGGCAACGTCACCGTCTTTGAACTCGACCGCGCCAGCTTCACCATCAAGCGCCGCATCCACGCCGACCGCGCCCACTGGGCCGACAATCTGAATCGCTGGGTTTACGAACAAGGCTGGGACCGCTCCCTGCACGGCTCCGCCATCGCCAACGACGGCTATCACACCTTCGACGTCGCAACCTTCCCCGAAGTGACCGAGGCCCCGTCCTATTTCAAGAAAGAAGTAAAGCAGTATTCCGAGATGAACTACGAAGAGCTGAAGCGCTACATTCGCGATCTGCAGCAGGGCGGATTCGATGTGGTGCGCCTGCGCGTGCAGCTCAATAAGAAGCTGTCGTATCCGCTGATTACGCTGATCATGGCCGTGCTCGCCGTTCCCTTCTCGCTTTCCACCGGAAAAAAAGGAGCGGTCACCGGAGTCGCCGTAGCGGTTGGAATTGCCGTGTTCTACACCGTCGTGTCCCGCCTGTTCGAGGCCATGGGCGACCTCAGCCAGCTCCCGCCAGCCCTCGCCGCCTGGTCACCCGACCTGATCTTCGTCCTGGTCGGCGGCTATCTCATTCTGAAAGTGCCAACGTAGAAAAGCAGTGGTCAGTGGTCAGTGGTCAGTGATCAGCAGTTCGAGCGACTGTGATCCCGACCCGAGTTGTGTGAGCGAATCGACGAAAAGCAAAACTCAAGGACTAATTTCGGTAAGGGTTACAAAAGATCGCGCAGCCGTGGAAGCCCGCGCAACCGTGGAAGGGGGAGCGGCGCTTTAGCGCCGCGTCAAAGTGCTCGAAACTCGCGGGCTCCAGCCCCTGGGGTAGGTTAGCCGGCTCCAGGCAGATTGATCGGGCGATCTCCGAAGATAGAAACCGCCCGCACACATACTGGCCACTGATCACTGGCCACTAATCCCTGACCACTGCCCTACTTCACCGCCAGCCCCCACGGATAATTATCCGTCTGAATCGCCGGCAGCGCGGTCAGCGCGCCGCTCTCCGGCGTCACCGAATACTCCGACACCGTAGTTCCTCCCGAGTTGGAGGCGCCGTAGTTCGATACAAACAGCCAGTTGTCATCCCCGCGAATCACAATCGAGGTCGGCCCCCGGCCCGTCGCAACCGTCGCCGGACTCAACGCCGTCAGCGCACCCGTCACCGGGGCGATTTTCAGCCCGTTGATCGTATTCGACCCCGTCCCCAGCACGTACACATAATTCCCATACGGATCCACGACCAGCGGCCCGGGATTGATCGGACTCCCCGCCAGGCTGAACGGCGAACCCGCAACCGCAATCAGACTGCCGTCCGGGATCACCGGGCACGTCGACGACTGCGTGATCGAACCATTGCACATTGTGTAAGCGCTCACCTTGTCCGTGAGACTGTCGCTCACATAAAGGAACCGGTTACAAGGATCCACCGCGGCCCCAATCGGCGCCTTATCGGTGGCAACGGCAGGGATCGAACTCATGGACGGCGGAGGCGTCAATACGCCCGACGTCATATTCACTTCAAATTCAAATACCTGGTAACCCAGCCCATCGACGGCATATAGATACTCCGAGGTCGGAGCGGGAAGCCCCGGCGTCGAACACACCGAATTCTGCACCCCATTGATGCCGATCGCGGGAAACACCGTGGGGGTCGGCGCGACGGCAACTATATCGAGACCGGCCTGCGGGAGAGTCATCGGAATTGCAGGATAGTTCGCGAAGAAGGGCGAGCCCGTAACTTCCGTCAGGCTCCCGCCGCTCCCAATGGCGAACACCGAAATTGCCCCGGGTACGTACAGCGGCGGAGTGTTCGTATCCGTCGTCGCGCGATCCCCCACAAAAAGAAATCTCCCAGCCACGTCCATGACCATCACACCCGGATCCACCGCTACCTGCTCGGTGGTTGAGGTCGGCGTGCAAGAAGCTGAAGGAGGATTAGTCGGCAAGCACTCCGTGACCGTTTCCGCGGTAAACGGCACCTGGCTGCCCACCTGCGACGTCGTCCCGTCCGAATTGATCTTGAACGCCAGAATGCCGGTTGTACTCAGGTTCGGATTTGCGACGGTGTCACATGCGGAATTCGCGTTAATGATCGTGTACGCGTACGCCCCCGCCGGATCAATCACAAGCGACGACGGAATCCCGTTCAGCACGCAAACATCATTCGAGGTGTCCTCTGGGGTGTTGCTGATGGCAGATACGCTGCCCCCGTTCAAATTGAAACTGAACGTCTCGATCAACCCCGAGCCCTGGCTCCCCACCAGCAGCAGCCCGTCCGACGAAGCGTTGTAGCTGCTTCCGCACGCCACCAGCAGTCCAATCAAAATCAGTCCCACTACGCCCAGCAGCCAGCCCAATCGTTTCGACATTCTCAGCTTGATCTCCCTCTGCTTGATCTCCATATTTATGTGAGGTCTAAGGGCGAACACACCCCGGAGCCCCGCCCGCCGGGTCCAGCACTCTCTTAAAGTAAACGGGAAATCTCAACCCATTTGTGTATCAGGAATGCGCGGGAAGAGCAAACCCCACAACCGCTATTGGAACCCTGAGAACGCCACGGAGTTGCCCGCTTTCCCAGCAGTTCTAAGTATACGAGAGGATTAAAGAAGTTGCCCGACCTCAGAAGGCAGGGGTCAGACTTCAGACCTCAGACTTCAGACCTCGGACGGCGGCACTTCAAATCTTCGACACAGGCTTCCTGGTTTCCAGGTCCGACGTCCGAGGTCCGACGTCCAAGGTCCGCAGTCCAACCATGGGCAGCCGAATCTCCACCATCAGCCCGCCCTCCGCGCGATTGAAGGCCGTAACCTTCCCGCCGTGGAAGCGCACCGCCCGCTCCGTAATCGCCAATCCCAAACCCACTCCGCCCGTAAGCCTTCCGCGGGCATCATCCAGCCGGTAGAAGGGCTCAAACATTTTCCCCAACGAATCTTCAGGAACTCCCGGTCCCGCGTCGCTGACCCGCAGCACCGCCTCCGCTCCGCCGCCGCTCTCTTCGCTGCTGAGCGCAATCTCCACCGACGAACCTTCCGCGGTATAGCGAATCGCATTCCGCACCACGTTCTCGACCGCACTATGCAGCAGCGAATCGTTGCCCCGCACTCCCCAGTCGCCCTCGGGAATCACGGTGCGCACGTGGCAATGCCGCTCCTGTGCCTCGAACTCCGCGTCTTCCGCCACCGTCACCACCACCTCGTCCAGCGGCACCGGAGTCTGCGGCACCCGCTGTTCTCCGTCCTCCAGCCGCGCCAGAGTCAGAATCCTGCCGATCAACTCGTTCAGCCGGCTGGCTTCCGTTTCAATGCGGTCCAGCATCTCGACGCTTTGCAGGCCCCCGCGCTGCCGCGCCAGCCCCAGCGCCACATTCAGCCGCGCCAGCGGCGAACGCAGTTCATGCGAAATATCGTTCAGCAGGCGCGACTGCGCCTTCACCAGCGTCTCCATTCGTTCCGCCATCGCGTCAAAGTCCCGCATAAGGCCGGCCACTTCGTCATTCCTCCTGGTCACCGGAGCACCGCTGCGCGCCGTCAGATCCCCCGCCGCCAGTTGCCGGGTCGCCGCCCGCAGCCGCACGATGGGCTTGGTCAGGTACCACGACAGCAGATAACAAACCAGCCCGGACGAGATAAACGCAATCATCAGCCCCGGGAACGGCATTCCCTTGGGGCCGAAAAACACCCGCGGCCCGGGGGGCAATCCCAGCACCAGAGTGTAACGATGCTTGCCATCGGACGAAGCGCGTGAATCGCGCGGCAGCGGCGGCGCCGGGAAAATGAATCCGTCGCGCGGCATGCGCGGCCCGCCCGACGCTACCCGAATCGCCCAGTCCGGCGCCGGACGCCCCGAAAGCTCGTTCCCTCGCTCGTCAAACAGATAGGCCCGCACATGCTGCGCCGACTCCACGCTCCCCATATACTGCAGCAGCTGAGCCTGGCCGCCGCCTTCGTACGCACTGACCGACTCGTTGAGCACCGTCGTGCGCAGCGCTTCCCAGGTCGAACTGCGCGGCCGGAAGGCCAGCGTCACTACAATGGCCAGCGCCACAAACAGCGCCAGCGCCATCCAGAACGACAAGAATATTCGTAAGAAAAGACTTTTCATCGTGAACTCGTCAACCTTTGGAAGAGCAACCCTCCAGAGCTGCCCTGAGCTTGCCGAAGGGGTCGCGTAAAACTTCTCAAAATCAACCGGGGCTTCAGCCCCCGAGGGATTCTACGCCTTCACCTTCTCCCGCGGCCTGGCAAAAATATACCCCACCCCCCGCACCGTCTTAATATGCTCATCGCTGTCGGTGTCGCCCAACTTCTTCCGCACCTTGCTGACGTGCATATCGATGCTGCGGTCAAACGGCGAAAACTTTCTGCTCAGCACTGCATTCACCAGCCGCTCCCGGGGCACCACCCGCCCCGCTTCCCGCAATAACACTTCCAGCAGATTGAACTCCACCGACGTCAACTCCACCGGCTTGCCCTCCAGCCGCACCGTCCGCGTCGCCGGATCCAGCTCCACATCGCCCACGCTCACCATTTCCGGCGCCGTTCCGCCGCCGTCTCCGCGCGTGCGCCGCAACACGGCTCGAATCCGCGCCACCAGTTCCCGCGGATTAAACGGCTTCGGCAAATAATCGTCGGCCCCAATCTCAAGTCCCACGATTCGGTCCACGTCCTCGCCCCGCGCCGTCAGCAACAGCACCGGCAGCCGCGACGTCGCCCGGATCCGCCGCAGCACTTCAAATCCATTGATCCCCGGCAGCATCACATCCAGCACCGCCAGCAGATACTCCCCCGCCGTCGCCTTCTTCAGCCCGCTCTCGCCGTCGTGCACGCAGTCGATCGTGAACCCCTCCGCCCGCAAATATTCTCCCACCAGGTGGCAGAGCTCGACGTCATCGTCAATCACCAGTATTCGTTCCATAGAGCCCCTATTGTGCACCCGCCGCCGCCGCCCCGTAGTAAAGAATTGTCAAATCCCAGGTTCTCGCTCCCTGCATAAACTCATGTCTGGATCACCCCATGTGGGGGCAGCCGCCCCCGGCTTCGTCGGCCAGGGCAAGTACCGCCGCTTTTTTGACAAAACTTTACTCCCATTGACCGATTTTCTAAGCTTTTTCCCTCCCGCCCGTGTTCTCATAGAGGTACGCACAAGTCCCGGGACATCCCGGAAAACTCCAGAGTCACACCCAAGGAGTCACACATGAAATCATTCACTTCTCGTTTACTAATCGCCGCCATGGCCATCGTGCTGGGCAGCGCCCTCGCCCAGTCACAGACCACCTCAGACGCTCCCCCTCCCATGCACGGTCCTGACATGGATGGCAACCGCGAAGGCATGCTGCGCTATTTCGCCAAGACTCTGAACCTGACCGACGATCAAAAGGCCCAGATGACGGCCCTCATGCAGAAAGAACATCCCGCCATGAAGCCGCTCTTCCAGCAGCAGCACCAGCTCGACCAGCAGCTCCGCCAGTACGTCGAAGGCACCTATGACGAAGCCAAGGTTCGCGCTCTCGCCGTCGAGAAGGCCCAGGTCGAAACCGAGCTGACCATAGCCCAGACCCGCGTACACAACGGCCTCTATCAGCTGCTCACCGCCGACCAGAAGGCCCAGCTTAAGGAACTGGAAGCGCAGCGCGACGCCCGCATTGAGCAGGAGATGACCCACCACCACGGCCCGCCCTCCGCACCCCCATCCGAACAGTAGAGTAACTAATTAAGAAGACTATTTCGACTCCACCCAGGCCTCAGTTCTCGCGCGAGAACTGAGGCCGCAGTGTTTTGCGCATCCCGCGATCCTCTTCCTGCTATATCCACCTTCCGCCTCATCGGATCAACGATTGCCGTCGCTGATAGCAGTCGCCCCAAGCCCGCCACCAGGAACAGTTTGGCGCGATACCTACTGCGGGGGAAAATTTAGCCCGTAATTGGCTGAAAACCACCACGTTGGCTCAAGGCGGCCAAGATTCTGGATTCAGCCCTTAATCTCGATTGTCTTCCTCTCTGAAAACAAACGAATTGCGGGATTCTCTCCGCTCCTTTTTTGGCATGGCAGTTGCTCCGCATTTTCCTTCTTCCTGATGTTGGACTCATAACAGGATGTCCGACTCCATCGGGGATGTCGGGCTCAATCAGCGATGTCGGGCTCAATTAGACGGTGCGACAGCATCGGCCAGCAACTAGACGTCTAAGTCCGTAGTTCCGGGGGCAATGTATGAGAGCGCATCTACGGCGGTCTTGGTTTTTCCTCTTTTCCGTGTCCTTTGTGCTGGGTTTTGTGGCTCCGCCAGCCAGAGCGGGCGCACCGGTTGGCCAGACTGGCGCACCAGCGCAGGGCAATTCGCCCGCGGAGTCGAAGATTGCAGTAGAAAATTGGGTCAAGCCCGATCCCGGTTGGCTGTATGTGCTCGATCCGAAACCCGAAGCAGGCGGACCGGGAGGGCGCGTCTGGCTGGTCGATCCTGAAACCGCCAAAGTAATGGGCAGCATTCGCACCGGGGACAACGCGGATTTCGCGCTCTCGCCCGATGGAAGCCGCCTTTATGTTGCATCCGTAGTGGACGCGGACTCAAGCGAACTGGCGGTGATCGACACAGCCCAGGGCGTGGTCCTGAAAAGCGGCGCCGTTGGGGGCCGCGCGGTCACCGATGCGCTCCAGCCATTTTCTACCATGGCAGTTTCCGGGGATGGTTTGGCGCTGCGAATCTTGATCGACGATCCCAAACCCGAGGTGGATTCGCTGCTGCTCGCCACCTTCGACACGCAGGCCGGCGAGTTTCTGCCAGGCATCGTGCACTTGGGGAACTGCGGCCCTGGCCGCTTCATTTCGTACCCAACGGCGGATCATTTCGATTTCCTCTGTCCGCGAACGAATCGGATCAGGCTGATTCATGTGGATGCTGACTCCCGCGAACTCCAGAACTTTGACGTCTCCCTTCCGTGGGAACGGCGAGAGGGCGTCGCCGAGGCGATTGAAATTCCCGGCGATAAGGAAATAGCGATCGTTCGTGGAGACGGAGCGGTCATCAAGCTGGATCCTGGCCCGCAGGGATTTTCCGATACTGCGGCGCATCCCGGTCTGCCCAACCGCGTTCCGCCTGCGGCCTGGCCGATCTCGCCCGATGGCAGCAGGGTCTATCTCGGGTACAACAGCGATTTCGACCGCCAGTCTGACAAAAGCTTTTATCTTCATTACGGCCGAGCCCCGAATGTTCGACCGGAGAACTCCGTGGTATACGAATTTCGCGTGCTCGACACCCGCACCTGGCAGAAGATCGGCACCATCCGGACGAAGTTGCCGTTCTGGAGCGCTGTGACCGGGAACGACGGCAAGATGCTCTATGCCATGGCTCCGCACAAGCACAGCATTCTGGTGATAGACACTGCCAAGATGCGCCAGCTTCGCACTCTCAAAGTCGGCGGAACGCCAACGTTAGCGCTAGTCGCACCCTGAGTTAGTCGGAACCCCGGAGGGGCGAAAGAAATTCCAAGTCACCCTGCGCCGAACTGTTGCCATCCTCAAATCGCAAATGGCCTGGCCATGGTTGGCCACATCGTCCTTCCACTCTCATTGACCAACCAGACATGACCAACCAGCAAACGGTCCCGCAGGGACCCCTGAAAATAGCCCGGCGTTTCCAACGCCGGGTGCGTCCGCAAAAAGATGGACCCGCGCCCCGTAGGGACGCCTGAGAAGTTTTCCACAGCCTTCCACAGAAAGAATTCCTCCCCATGTGACGAACAACCTTGACCGAGAATATAGAAAGCTCACAATGGAATCGTGCGCCCCAGCCAGAACCAATCCGAAGCCCGTCCAACAGGCCAAATCCTCGCCGCTAACTCCTTATTCCGCAATATTTTACCCATAAATTCTTTAAGCTCAATATTTTGCCCCGCCCAAGCCACATCTCATCTCCGTAACCACAAAACAATCAAGACTTTGCCGCGAACCGGAAAAAATAATTCGATATATACCTCAGGCCGCCCCGTGCTGAATGTCGATACAACAACTCTCGCCCGGGTGCCCCATTTCTCGCGCCCTTTGCGACAAGTGGGCTTTCCTCCCTCTAAGTTCAAGTGGTTTATGTGGGAACAGCCCGCCCCGGCTGTCCGCCCGGCCGCCCCGCCGCGAATCGCCCGAGAACCTGCACCGCCCCTGCTAAAATTTCATCTACTCAATCCCCATGCTGCCCAAGAGTCTGCGCCCGCTGCTGCCTTACCTGAAGCGCTACCGCTGGGGATACGTCACGGGCACGCTTTGCGTTTTCCTCACGCAAGGCATCTGGATTCTCTTCCCGCTCGTGCTCGGCAAAGCCGCCGACGATCTCAAAGACGGTCTCGATTCAGGCGTCCTCCGCCACAAACTCCTGCTCTACGCCGGACTTCTCCTCGCCATCGCCGTCAGCAAGGGAATCTTCCAGTTCCTCACTCGCTGGATCGTCATCGGCGTCTCCCGCGAAATTGAATTCGACCTGCGCAACGATCTTTTTCAAAAACTCGAAAGCCTCTCGTATTCCTACTACCAGCGCCACCGCACCGGCGACATTATGGCGCGCGCCACCAACGACCTCAACGCGGTCCGCCAGTTGCTGGGCCCCGCCATCATGTACACGGCCAACACCATCGTCTACACCGCCGGGGCGCTGGCCTTCATGATCTCCATCAGCCCATGGCTCACGCTCTACACTTTTCTCCCGCTGCCGGCGGTCAGCATCGTGATTCAAACGTTCGGCCGTCGCATTCACGAGCGCTTCGAAAGAATCCAGGCCATGTTCTCGGACATCTCGGCGCGGGCGCAGGAAAACTTTTCGGGGGCGCGCCTCATCCGCGCCTACGTGCAGGAAGACGCCGAGATTCGCCTGTTCGAAGCCGAGAACCAGGAATACATCCGCCGCAGCCTGAAACTGGTTCGCCTCATGGGCATGCTCTGGCCCACGCTCGAACTTATGCTGGGCTGTGCGGTCGTGCTCGTGCTCTGGCTCGGCGGACGCGAAGTCATCCACGGGCTGTCGCACGTCACGCTGGTTTCAAGTCTCGGAAATGCGCATCCCGAAATCTCGACGCCCGCAGTCACCACTACACTCTCGCTTTCCGGCTCCATGACCGTCGGCCAGTTCGTCTCGTTCTGTACCTACATGATGCAGCTCACCTGGCCGATCATCGCTCTCGGCTGGGTCATCAATCTCTTTCAACGCGGCACCGCATCGCTGATCCGCATCAACGAGATCATGCTCGAGCAGCCCGAAATCAAAGATGCCGTCGGGGCGCAGAATCGCGAGATTGCCGGCGAGATCGAATTCCGCGGACTCAACTTCAGCTACGAAGGCAAACAGGTTCTCGACGATGTGAACCTGCGCGTCCCCGCCGGCAGCAGCCTGGCCATCGTCGGGCCGACCGGCTCGGGCAAGACAACCCTGGTCAGCCTGATCCCGCGCATCTACGACGCCGAGGCCGGGACAGTTCTGATCGACGGCCGTCCGATTCGTGAATATTCGTTGGCATCGCTGCGCAAGAACATCGGCTTCGTCCCGCAGGAAACTTTCCTGTTCAGCGACCGCATCCGCGAGAACATCGCCCTGGGCGTGGAATCCGCAACCGACGAGCAGATTCACGACGCCGCCGACGCGGCCAACATTGCCGCGGACATCGAGAGTTTTCCCGAAGGCTATGACACCATGGTGGGCGAACGCGGCATCACTCTTTCCGGCGGGCAGAAGCAGCGCACGGCGATTGCCCGCGCCCTGATCCGCAATCCGAAGATTCTGATTCTCGACGACGCGCTCTCCAGCGTCGACACCCACACCGAAGACAAGATTCTCAACCACCTGCGCGACGTAATGCGCGGCCGCACCACCATCTTCATTTCCCACCGCGTCTCGACCGTGCGCAACGCCGACCGCATCGCCGTTCTGCACGGCGGACGCATCGTCGAACTCGGCACCCACGACGAACTCCTGGCCTTGAACGGCTACTACAGCGACCTGTATAACAAGCAACTGCTGGAAGAAGAGCTCGCCGAAGTTTAAGAGCGAAGCCGAGATAACTCATGTGGGTACAGCCGCCCCCGGCTGTGGGGTCGAGCGAAGCTCGACGGCTTGCTCGTCGCATCGGCAACGCACCTTTCCGTCGTTACTTTTTCCTGACAATCCTGACAACAAGGTCGTCTACACTTGTTCACTCGCCATGCAGCGCATCAGCACGCCGGAAATCCTCGACTCCGCCGCTTGCCCTCCACGCGAGGTCGAGAGATCGTTGCGCGATCTAGCCCGCATCAACCGCTGGTTCGGAGGAGTCGCGACCACGCGCGCTCTCATCGAACGCGTCGCGGCCGCAACCGGGAAGAAACGTTTCTCCCTGCTGGAGGTAGCCGCGGGATTCGGCGAGGTTCCCAGAGCCGCGGCCCAGCAACTCGCTCGCAGCGGGATAACTCTCGACGTAACCGATCTCGACCGCGCGCAATCCCACCTTCGGCGCGGACATCGCGCGCTGGTCGCGGACGCGCTCGCGCTTCCCTTCCGCGACCGAAGCTTCGATCTGGTCGGCAGCAGCCTGTTCGCGCATCACCTTGAGCCCGAGGAACTCGCGCGCTTCGTCCGCGAAGCTTCGCGCGTAAGCCGCCTCGCCGTCTTAATCAACGATCTTGTCCGCCATCCGCTGCACCTGGCGCTGGTGTACGCGGGCTTCCCGCTGATGCGGAGCTATGTGTCGCGCTTCGATGGAGTCGCATCGGTGCGCAGGGCCTATGTTCCGGAGGAGATGCGTAAAATTCTTACCTCCGCAAGCCCGAACGGCCCCGCGCCGCAACTAGACTTTTTTCGCAAGTACCTTTTTCGCATGGGAGTAATCGTCTGGAAGGCACCAGGTGCGTCGACTCTTGGAGTTGTCCTCTGAAAGGCGGCCTGCGGTCGTTTGTTATGTATCGATGTTGCCCCAACTATCGCTTGGAAGGCCGCCGTAACCCGGTATAAAGTGTTGGGTCTGCAATTTTCGGAGAATCCACATGCCTCATTCAATCTCTCGTCGTAAATGCCGCGCCGCAGTTTTCGCGGCCGTATGCGTTGCCCTCACCGTAACCGCGTACGCGCAGAATTCGCCGGGCCCACAGCCCACCCCAATGCCGCCGCCCATCGCCGCGCCGGTGGACACGCCGTATGCCGGCACGATTTCACTGCACGTCGATGCGACCAACATCACCGATCGCATTTTCACCGTGCATGAGACGATCCCGGTCAAAGGCCGCGAGATTACGCTGCTCTTCCCCGAGTGGCATCCGGGCGCGCACTCGCCTTCCGATCCAGCCGGCGAACTTGCCGGCCTCGTTCTCACCGCCAATGGCAAGCGCATTCCGTGGGTGCGCGATCCGGTGGATATGTACGCGTTCCATGTCGAGTTGCCGCCGGGCGCGAAGACCCTCGAAGTCAACTTCGACTACCTCGGCGCGCAGGATCCCAAACGCAGCCGCATCTCTGGGAAGTTCGCCGACGTGACCTGGAACAGCGTGCTTCTCTATCCCGCAGGATACTTCTCGCGCGACATCAAATTCGAAACCACGATCCATCTACCGGAAGGATGGGAATTCGCCTGCGCCCTCGAAGTGAAATCGCAGGAAGGCAATGTCGTTCACTTCAAAGAAACCACACTGAACACCCTGGCCGACGCGCCGCTCTACGCCGGCGTCAACTTCAAGCGCGTAGACCTGTCGAGCGGCCCGGACAATCCGGTGTACCTCGATGTCTTCGCCGACAAGCCCGCCGATCTCGAGATCAGCCCGGAAGAGCTGCGATTCCACAAGAATCTGGTGATCGAGGCGCAAAAGCTTTTCCATTCGCATCACTACGATCACTACGATTTTCTCTTTTCCGTCAGCGACATTGTCAGCGGCAAAGGCCTGGAGCATCACCAGTCGAGCGAGGACGGCTCTCGCGCCAATTACTTTACCGACTGGGGCGCGGGCATTCCCGGTCGCGCTCTGCTGCCCCACGAATACACGCATTCGTGGAACGGAAAATTCCGCCGGCCTGCCGACCTGTGGACCCCCAACTACAACGTGCCCATGCGCAACAGCTTGCTCTGGGTGTATGAGGGCTTGACCGATTATTACGGCAACGTGCTCACGGCGCGTTCCGGCATGCGTACTCCTGAGCAGTCCCGCGACACGTTCGCGCAGATCGCTGCGTCCTTCGAAATCAGCCCCGGACGCACCTGGCGCTCGCTCGAAGACACCACCAACCAGCCCATTATTTCCGCTCACGGCGCCATTCAGGACGCATGGCCGAGCTTTCAGCGCGGCTATGATTACTATCCCGAGTCCGATCTGATCTGGCTCGATGCCGACACCAATATCCGCGAACTGAGCGGTGGCCAGAAATCTCTGGATGATTTCGCCAAACTCTTTTACGGGATCAACAACGGCAGCTACGTCACGGTTACGTATACGTTGGACGATCTGGTGAAGGCGTTGAACACGGTTCAGCCCTACGACTGGGCCGCATTTTTCAAGACGCGCGTTTTCGAGGTCCATCCCGAAGTTCCGGAGGACGGATTTACGCGCGGTGGCTACCGGCTGGTCTACAACGACCACGAACCGGACTCGCTGAAGAAGCCCGACCCTGCGCGCCCAACGGGTTTTTCCTTCTCGCTCGGCTTCACGGTGAAGGCTGACGGCGGGCTGGATAACGTCGTGTGGGACAGTCTGGCCTTCAAAGCCGGCATCACGCCGGATATGCAACTGCAAGCCGTCAACGATCAGAAGTTCACCATTGCGGGCCTGCGCGAAACCATTCTCGCCGCAGAGCAAAGTAAAGATCCGATCAAGCTCTTGCTGAAGCGTGGCGACGATTTTCTTACCGTCTCGCTGGATTACCACGGCGGCCTGCGCTACCCGCATCTGGAGCGAGTCGAGGCGACGCCCGACCGGCTGGACGACATCCTGGCGCCGGGGAAATAGAGGCAGTGATGCAGTTTAGTCTCGACGCGAGTGTCGATCCGCGGGAGATCCCTCTCTTCGCCTGAAGAACGGCTCCGCTCGGGATGACGCCACGCTAACGTTTCAGAATCCAAAACCGGTACCATTACTGAAATCCCGGCTGTCTAACGAACCACCAGCACTTCCCTGACATTGTCCCGTGCAAGGAAGAATTTGATCGAGGCGAAGTCGCGGAAGAGGGTTTCGATGTGGCGGTTGTTGAAGACGCGCTGCAGGCGGAAGCCGTCGTTGATGGCGGTATGGACCGCTCCGGTCGGTCCGCGCCGGGCTTCCCGCTTGAGCACGATGCGCTGCATTTCGAGCGTGTCTTTTCCGATGATGTGAAAACGGTAGCAGGGGGAATCGGGGCCGGCGTCTTTGGTGTGGAAGAACGCCAGCAGCATGCCTCCGGGCTTCAGCACCGACCACAGACGCCCCATGACCGGACGCACCAGGCTTTCGTCCAGGTAGTCGGGCAGATTCCAGCACAGCACCACGTCGAAATGTGCCGCGGGATAGACCAGGTTATCCGCCAGGAACTTGCGGCTGTCGAGGACTACATTGCCCTGCTCGTCTTTCGTGACCAGATTCGCCTCGGTCGAAGCCACCAGCAGGTCTTCGCTGTAAATCTTGTGGCCGCTCTCGACGAAGAAACGGATGTTGGCAGGCGAAGTGGAACCGAGATCGAGCACGCACAGGGGCGAGTCCGATTCCCAGACGCGCGAGAGTTCGCCGAGGCCGCTGGACCGGCGGGTCAGTTTTTGGGCAGACTGCGTGGTCGCCGCCTCTGTCCCGCCCGATGAGCCGCGAAAGAGCTTCATGAAATTGTGGCTGACTGATGCCATCACTTTAACCTGAGGAGCCGCAAGGGCGGGAGTTACTTTCCTGCCGCCTTGTCCGCCGCCTTGCCCTGGATGTCGACTTTGCCCTTCAGGTAAGCGCCCTCCTCAATGGAAATCCGCTGCGTAGTAATGTCGCCGGTGACGACGGCCGACTTGCGCAGTTCGACGCGGTCGCTGGCCTGGACGTTGCCCTCGAGCTTGCCCTGCACCACGATTCCCTTGGCGTCAACCGTGGCCTTTACTGAGCCGTTGGGCCCGACCGTCAGGCTGTTGTTCTTCAGCGCAATGCTACCCTCGACCTGACCATCGACGTAGAGATCTTCGCTGCCCGACAATTCGCCTTTGATGACCACGGACTTGCCAATCTGCGCTAAATCTGCCGACAACGGAGCACTCATGGATGTTCTCCTTTTAGGAAGCGGGATACTTCTGTACCAAGGTAATGGGAAGGCAGGTACCGAGACAGCCGCATCGCTTGTCTCGACTATACCCAACTATCGGAGCATGCGGCAAGC